>Ga0308161_1003609_pt1 | contig 14890 bp, 9 predicted proteins | sample PhyFR2_FD_201034 | JGI IMG/M metagenome (GOLD analysis project Ga0308161, IMG submission 201034) | Phyllosphere microbial communities from UC Gill Tract Community Farm, Albany, California, United States - DLSLF.R2 | ecosystem: Host-associated > Plants > Phyllosphere > Unclassified | place: USA...
TGACCGAGCAATCGCTGAACCTGCTGAAGCGGATCGCCGACCAACTGGCGATAACCATCCATGGTGCCCACCGGTGCCGCCGCCTCGGCAAGGCGGCGCTGGATCAGCATCGCCAGCATGTGGACCGCAAAGGAATGTCTGAGTTGATGGGGGCTGACCCGGACCGGGATGCCGGCATCCGTGCAGCGGCGGCTCGCCCGCGCGAAGATCGCTTCCCACGAGTTGGGGAGCACCGGTTGCCCGACCTCGGTCAGCCAGAGCACCGCTGCTTCGCAGGGCGTTCCGTCGTCATCGCAAATGACGAGCCTGGCGCGTTCATCCGGTGTGACGACCTCCATGTCCATCGTGCCACCGCCAACGAGATGCAATGCGCTCGGCCCGAATGAGGGGCAGTGGATGAAGATCGGGCGGTCGATGGCTTCCCAGCCACGGCGTCTTGCGAACTTGGCGACGGCTTCGGCTCGCTCAACGGCGATATAGGCGTCAAACACCGGCAACAAACGGCGCGGCAGCAACATGCTACGCCCCCTGTCCCCCTTGGTGAGTGCCGCCGGAAGCTCTACCCGCCGCTGCCGTTCCGCGCGGGCATCGCCAACCGGAATCTGGGCAGTGAGCAGGTGGGATGCCTCTTCGAGGCGCAGGCCGGTGGTGACCAGCAGATCGGCGAACAGCGCGTTGCGCGCGCCATTCCGGTCACGTGCTCCAGGACGCTCGGTCCCTTCTATGGTCAGGCCGCGCAATCCGACCTCTCGGAAGGCGCGGTAATCGGTGAGATCGATGAAGCGGACATCGGACCGACGGGCCGCGCGTTCATAGGCGTCGTTGCGGCCCGTGACGGCCGCTCGACGCCCTCCGTGCGAACTTCGCCAGACCTGACGGTGGGTAAATGGTGTGCGCTCGATCAGGCCCTCCCGCTCGGCCCATCGGTAAAGCTTGTCGAGCGAGGCAATCGCCCGGTTCCACGTCGACGCCGAAACCCGAAACTCAGCATCGCTGCGCCGCCGGGCACAATGATAGGCACTGACATCATCGGTATCGGCTTGCCAGACAGACTTGCCGCGCGCGGAGGCGAGGAAGCGAACCCAGACCAGAACATCATAGCCGTGAGCGCGCAGCGAATGGCGCGAACGCGCCCCGTTCAACGGCAGATCGAGGAAGTAGCGGTCGAGGTCTGGATCGTAGATCTCTCCACCTTGCAGGATCATTGGGATGTAGGAGTCCAGGCCATCCGCCGCCCGGCGTTCCTGAATGACGATCGACGTGTCTGAAGTATCCACAGCTTGCCAGTCCCTCCCCCGGACCCCCTCCCGAATCCAGATCGCACACCTTGCGCGCCTGCGGGACGGTGGCCATCAGGCCGGACTACGCCAGCTTATGGATAGCGCTTCATCCGGCCTGATGACCCCCTGCGTTGTGCCAAGAACATACCGTTCAATGGTGCGTCAGGCACGGTGCAGACTGTCCAGATAAAGCATTGGGTCGGGAGGGTCGCGCCTCGATGAGGACACGCCTCTCCCGCCCACCGAACCGGACGTGATAGTTTCCCATCATCCGGCTCTCCGTGCTTGCATGTCGCCGCTATCGAGCGGCTTGAGTTGCCCGGCGTGGAGCGCCTTGTGACAAGGCAAGCAGAGGACGATGCGTTTGCGCCGCCGTGCCGCCGCGACCTGTTTCCAAAGCGGGGTATTCTTCATGTCCGCCAAGCGGTGGGCATGGTGAACCTCACACGGATGTTCGGTCGAGCCACAATATTCGCACTGCTTTGCCCGAAGCCGATCCATCACGTCCGAGCGCCCCTTCGTGAAGTGAGGGATTGCCCAACGATCAACTTTCGGCCCGAGGTTCGGCAGCCGGTCGATATGCTTTAGATTGAAGACAGCAACCGACCGTTCCTTCCCGTCCACTTTGAAGCGGACGGCGAGTCCATCCCGTGTCTTGAGACGGTGGGCGACCTGATTGACCGATAGCCGCAGCTTGAACGCCAGCGTTTTCAGCAGGCTGGTTTCCCAGAGGAACCACAGCTTGCGAAGGCTGAACTTCGCGACGTAGGCCAACCGGTAATAGTTGGCGAGCCCGCGCATCTCGGCGTTGTATGCCAGCACGATCTCCAGCATCGAGCTGTCGACCAGATACCGGCGGTGCATCGCTTTCAGACGCCCAAGGTCACCATAGCCCTTGCGTTGATTGAACCGCACGAGCCGGTCGTGCGGAACGCGGAGGTGAATGCGATCAGCCGGATCGCGCGAACGCACGACCCGCCTTCCCAACTTCGTCCGCCGAACCCTGCTCCCGGTCACGGTGATAACCGTGTAGCCGAGGAACGTGGTCCCCTTCGACGCTTTGCTCAACCTGCTCTTTTCCGGCGACGCTTCGAGGTGAAGGCAATGACGGAGATAATCCGCCACCTGCGCCATCACATCTCGGGCGTCCGCCTTCGAGCCGATCACACCAATGATGAAGTCATCGGCATAGCGGCAGAACAATAGCCGTTTGAAGTTCGGATCGAGCCCGTTCTTCGACGGCATGGTGGAGCGTTCCGTCTCCATCTCCCGGATCTTGGCAAGGACCGCCTCCGCTTCGGCCTCACGGCCTTCGCTCAGCAGCCTCTCGACCCGGAGGCGACGTTTATACATGCCGATGGTAAGGTTGCGGTATCGCGGGTTCTCAGCCCTTCGTTTGCCTCGGTCGAACCGCGCTTTCATCCCTGCCAAGAACTGATCCAGTTCGTGAAGATAGATGTTGGCGAGGATCGGAGAGACGACGCCACCTTGCGGCGTGCCGCTGTAAGTGGCGTTAAAGGACCAGTCCTCCATGTAACCGGCCTTGAGCATCCCTTCGATCAGACGGATGAACCGCTTGTCGTCGATCTTCCTGTTAAGCAGGTCGATCAGGATGCTGTGGTCGATATTGTCGAAGAAACCGACGACATCGACGTCCACCAGCCATTTCACGCCAGTCCAGGTGTCCTTGATATGTTCAAGGGCGGTGTGGCAGGATCGGCCTCGCCGGAAGCCATGCGAGTGCGGTGAGAACACCGGCTCGTATATGCGTTCCAGCAGCAGCTTCACCGCCGCCTGAACCAGCTTGTCGCTGGCCGTTGGGATGCCCAGTGGGCGTGTTTTCCCATTGGCCTTGGGGATTAAGACCCTACGCACGGGGGCGAAGCGGTAGCTGCCGTTTGTGATTTGCCCGATGATCCGTTCGACCCGCTCTAAGGAGAACCCGTCGAGCGTTTCGTCGGTGACGCCGGGCGTGAGCGCGCCTCGGTTGGAGGCGATCTCGGCATAGGCCTGCTCCCACAGGAGCGGGTCTGCCATCATACGCGACAAGCCATTGATCCGCTTGCCCTGTCTCGACAGGGTTGGGATCGATTCCAGTCGCCGTTGCAAGGTATCGGGTAGCATCAGCACGCCCACCCTGTTGGCTGACCAGTCTCGCAAGCACTGCCGCCCTTCACCCGACCAGTGAGGAGTCCCGCACCGGTTGCCCGGCAACTTTCGTCCGTGATCGTCCATCCGAAGATGGCTGTCCGGGGCATTACCCCCGGCATTTGGCTACTATGACGGCTCTGTCGCCATGTGGGTCGCTGAAGCGCCCATTTAGGCGATCCCGTGTTTACGCGAACAAGGAGATGCGATGCGGTTAGGCGCTCCGTTCGTCCCTTTGATCCCATCGATGATGGGCAGGCCGCGCTGGCTGGGCCGAGGGTGTTTGATCGCACCACCCTCTTCATTCCGGGCCTAGTAGCATCCCGGTTTCTGCGCGGTGCGACGCTGCAACCATCGCTGCGCCGCTGTCGAGGATAAAGCCCTGAGGACTGGAGTTCAGGCAGTGTAGCTTTCGCCGTACGCACCTTGCGATGACCCGCCCGACCTACGATGGTTTCGGCAGTTTGGGCCTTTTCCCGACATGCTATGGTCCCGTTCCTCTTTCGAGATTTCAGCCGGTTCATCACCGGCACCGGTAAGTCGGGGACGCATGGATTTTCCCAGCTATCCAGAAGACATGTCTTCACTCCTTTATTCGCGCCGACACGGCGCACGATCAGCTCTTCCATGGCGTAGGCACTGCTTCCGAACCGCCCCTTCAGATCACGATCCAGGCGGGACTTGTGCCCTGACCAATGCGAGCATTCGTGTTAGGTCCTGCCCACAGGATGTCCTTTCTGTCCTTTCAGGGCTATCCAGAAGGACACCCTGCACAGGCCCCACTCTCCTTCTTCGCCGAATGGGGTGGGCCCGAGGGCCCACCCCATTCGGCAGCGATCGAGGAGAGGTATGGCGGAGTTGTTGTTCTCGGCAGAAACGTTCAGGCCCGATGGCTCATCGGTTCTGGGCGTGCCGATGCTGCTCGACGCGAAAATGCGACTGATCGAGCCGGCCTGTGCCTGGCTGATGCATGTCGCGCTGGTGCGTGGGCGGACGCGCAGCCCCGAGACCTGGCGCACCTACGGCGAAGCGCTCTATGACTGGTGGCAGACGATTGAGGCGAATGACTGGCGCTGGGACAGTGTCGGCTCTGGTGAGATCGCAGCATACCGGGACAATATGTTGCATCCACCTGATGACGACGAAAAGCCGCTGGCGCGCAGTACGATCAATGGCCGGTTGCGCACCATCGCCCGGTTCTACCACTGGTGTGCCGGGACCGGCCTGATTGATCGAACGCCGTTTACGGCAAGCGACGTCGCACTGTCGCGAAGCCGCCCGCCAGGCTTCTTCGCTCATATCGATGCGAGTGGCGGCCGCGAGCGCGTCAACGAGCTGACCGTGCGCCATGTGACGATGCTGCCGCGTCCGCTGGCGCCGTCGGCGATCCGGCGGATCATAGCGGAAATGCCGGTCAGGGACCGGCTCGTTGTCGAATGGGCGGTCACGACCGGGATAAGGCGCATGGAGATCGCCGGGTTGAAACTCCGCCTTCTTCCGAAGGCCTGCGCCGAACCGATGATGCCGGTGCGAATCGACGCAACAAAGGGCGGAAAAGCCCGCGTCATCTATCCGCCGCCCACGCTTCTGGATCGGACGTGGGCTTATGTGCGGGAGGAGCGCGCCGTCACGGTTAGAAAAATGCAAGCTCGCGCTGGGCCCACTGACCCTGACGCGCTGTTCCTGACCGTAAGGGGGCAGCCGATGACGCCCCGGCGGGTTGGCGCGATGTTCAAAGCGGCGGCAGACGGCGCAGGCGTACCGGCGACGTTCCATGCGCTGCGCCACACGTTCGCGGTAGCGATGCTGAGGTTCCTGCAGCGCGAGGCACAAACCCATCCGGACCTCAATCCGCTGCTCGCGCTGCAGGTGTTGATGGGGCACGCCGATCTTGCGACCACAGCGATCTACCTCCGCGTCGTCGCAACCGACCTCTCGATCATCGAATCCTCAGTCGATGATCTCTATGCGGCACTGCTGTAGTGGCACGCCGCCGGAAGAATTATCGGGTCGCACCATCGCCGATCCCGCTGATCAGCGAGCCCGGTACGCTCGTCGTCAACTTCGTACAAGCAGACGGCACGCTCAAGCGTTCGTTCGATTTTACAATGTTCGGAAAAGTGCCGATGGCGGCCGAGCTGGCGCTGGCGTTCCGACATCATCTTGGCGACAAAGCAGCGTCAACTCGCATCAGCACCTATCGTCGGCTTCCCCTGTGGTTCTCGTTCATCAAGGAACATGATGATGCAATCACGTCGATGCGTGACGTCGATACAGCGGTGCTGCGCGCGTTCATCGCATCGCTCGATACCAAACCCTGGGTGAAGGCGACGAGACATGGGGCATGGTCGTGCATCAAGCAGTTGATCGCATGGTTGCAGCGAAACCGGCCCGAGCTGACCCACTCCGACCTTGATATCCCGTTCAACGCCTTCCCACGCAAGAATGCCGAGACACCGCCTCGAGCGGTGCTGAGCCGAAACGAGATGGAGCGCGTGCTAGCCGCAGCCCGCGCCGATATCACTGCCAGCTGGGCGGTGTTCCAGGCTGGGTGCGCGGCGCTTGCGCGCCTCGACCGTGCCGCGATCGCGGCTGAGGACGATCTGGCGCGGCTTGATCTGGACGATATCGGGGTTCTGCTTGCGATAATCTGCGATCGGTTCGGCGGGATCGTGCCACCGACGCGGGTGATGTCGAAGCCGGGAGCGAAACTGTGGCGCCTTCACTTCGCGATGCTGCGCCATGGCGCCAATCTGAAGGTGGCGGCTCATCTCTACATGATGCCGGAAACGATCGTGCCCTACATGATCGCGATCGGCGCGCAGACCTACGCCAATGCCGAAGCGCTGCGCTTGCTTCGTCGCGACTGCATGAGCGAGCACCTCCTGCTTGACGGCCGCGTGCTCGTCACCTGGAGCAAAGGGCGCTCGAGCCGCGAACAACGGCGCAGCTTCCTCAAGGATAAGAGCTTCTCGGTCCCGACGTTGATCGAGCAAGTGCTGGCAATGACGGCTGCGCTCATCCCGCATGCGCGGCCCGAGGACCGGGACCGCCTGTTCCTGATCGACAATATGAACAGCTCGCGGATCGTCGGCGTGATACCGAACTATCTGGTATCGGCGCATGTCCGGCGCTTCGTGAAGCGTCACGATCTGCGAGACGATCTGGGCAGGCCCTTGCAACTGAGCATCGCCGCGCTTCGGGCATCTGGGCTGACGCTGGCGCATGAGAGGCTGGGCCATGATATCCTGAAAACCCAGGCGCTGGCGAACCATGCGACGCCGGACACCACGCAGCGTTATGTGGATCGGCCGCTCGTCCGACAAGCCCAAGCCATCGCCGTTGGCGCCTTGCAGGCCCGGTTCGTCGAGATCGTGCGGGGGGAGCCGGATGCGGAAATACCCGAACAGCCTGACGTCGACGTTCGCCGTGCGTCGGCCTCGGGCTTCATCTGCGCCGATCCGATGGGTGGGGCGGCGGAAGGCCAGCGTGCGGGCCAACTCTGCACGGCCTGGCTGGGGTGCTTCACCTGCCAGAACGCGGTCATCCCGCTCGATGTGGAGATGCTGGTTCGGCTTAACGCGACGCGATCGGCGCTGATCGACGCGCGAAACGGGATGGTGCCGGGTCGTTGGCGGCTGCTCTATGCCCCCAAACTGGAGATCCTCGAACGCGATATTCTGCCGCGCTTCCCGGACACGCTGCATGATGCAGCGGTCGACCGTGCGCTGCCCGTGCTGCCGCCGATCGAATGAGCGTGCGGCCACAAACGAGGGCGGGGGCGCCGGCCTGGGAAGATATGGCCGTCTCGCCCTGGAGCCGATTCGGCGACGACGAATGGCGCCTCGACATCAGGACGTCGGGTCGCCGCGCCGATCAGAACCGGCTGCGCTGGGTCGTTGCGATGCCAAAGGATGCGAGGATCGGCATCGGGGAGCGCGCGGCCCTGATCCATGCCGCGAAGCACTTCCTCTGGTCGATGCGCGTCGATCCGCCAGCGGGACGAAAGCGATCATCGCTCGCGTCGCTTCATATGAAAGGCCTGATTCTGCGCACGCTGATCGGGTGGATGGCGATCGAGGGGCTGCGCCGCTTCTCCGACATCGACCCGAGCGCTGTCGATCGCCTGTGCGTTTGGTTGCGCGGTCGTCCCGCCCGCAATGGAAAGGCGCGGGTCAGCCCAAGCACGGTGAGCAACTACCTGCTCGCCATAAAGGATCTCTATCGGCAAAGAACCAAGCTGAGCGATGCTCCGCGCGTCGATCCGCTGCCGTTGGACACGACCTTCGAGGCGGCGGGCGTCACGCGCGCGACCAAAGGGACAATCCCGTTCATCCCGGATGAGGTCGCCGTCGCGATCCTTGGCGAAGCGTTGCGCTGGGTGGAGGAGCATGGCGAGACGATCATCGAGGCTGAAACGATCCGCTTACGAGCCAGGGCCATCGGCCTCGCTACCGGCATCTCCCGCCAAGCCTCCTACTATGTGCGCAGGGCGCTGCGGCAAGCGCATCTGACGGGACCGCTGGGGGACAAGTTGGATGGCGCTTACGCCGTCCGTCACGCCGCATGCCACCTCGTCGAAGCCTGCTACATCGTCATCGCGGGCTTCGTCGGGATGCGGGTGAGCGAGATCCTGTCGATGAAGGTCGGGGCGATCGAATACCGCCCGATCGGCGAGACCGGCGTGGATCAGGCCTATGTGGTGGCGCGGTTGTTCAAGACGGTAGACCATCCCGAGGGGCGGGAGGAACGCTGGGTTGCCCCCGCGCCGGTGGTGCGGGCCGTCGATCTGCTCGAACAGCTGAGCGCCCCGCTGCGTGCCGCGTCGGGACGCGATGAAATCTTCCTGGTCAAGAACACGCAATATGGCGAGATCGTGCCGGTGACCCACATGCACATCGGTTGGCGGATCAACGACTTCGCGCGGCACGTCGGCGTGCCCGAACATGAAGGAAAGCCTTGGTCGTTCAGCACGCACCAGTTCCGCAAGACCTTCGCTCGGTTCGTGGCACGGCGGGATCGATCACAGCTTCTCGGGCTGGCCGAGCACTTCAAGCATGCGTCGGTCGCGATGACGGCCCGAAGCTATGTGGGGAACGACTTCGATCTGCACGGCCTTATCGACCATGAGAGCCGCGCCGAAACCGCCGCAGCGCTCGATCAAATGCTGACCAGCAAGCGCCTTGGTGGCCGGATGGGGGAGCGTATCGTTGCCGGCAATGTCCGGTTCCGCGGCCGTGCCGGTGAGCAGGTCCGGCGCGACTATATCGCATTTATCCTCGCGGAGACCGATCTCCGGGTGCATGCCTGCGATTATGGCTGGTGCGTGTTCCAGCAGGAAACGGCGCGCTGCGGCGGTGAGGCCGGGCCGAGCGAAGCCGGGAGGGCGCCAGCGGTGTGCCTGTCGTGCGCGAATATGGTCGTTGAGGAGCAGCATGCCGGCTACTGGCGAGATCGGCGTGCGCGCAATGCTGCCCTGCTTCCCCGAGCCGGAGCGATGACAGCGGCGGTGCTGACCGAGGCGATCGAACAGTGCGACGGCGTGCTGGCAAAGATCGGAGGGCAATATGAGGGGAACTGATGCGTTGCGCCGATCTGACGCGGTCGCAAGGAGCTACCGGGCTGCACTCGCCAGACTTGTGCGCGGCGAAGGGCGGCATGCCGATCATGCTGGGCGCGTCGTGCGGATCAGCCCGGCTTCGGTCGCGCGCGAGGCTGGGCGTAGCCGCAATCCGCTCTACACGACCCATCGCGACATCCTCGACGAGATCGAGGCGGCGGCGGGTGGCCCAACACCGGCGACCGATCTGGCAGCGCGCATCGCCGAGCTTGAATCCGATCTGGCGGACCTGAGGGCAGCCGCGCGCCGTCATGCGGAAGAGAAGCGTCTTTTGGCGAGCGAGAACCTGACGCTGCTTCATCGCGCGAGGACGGCCGAGGACCGGCTCGCCGGCAGCCTACGGCGGATGCCGGACGCACCCGCCGCAATCCCAATTACGCCGCAGCGCTGAGTTGCAGCGCCGGCTGCTGTGCGTGCATCCAGTCGACCCCCGCCTGGGCTTTGCTCGCCGCAGTGAAGATGGCGGAGGTATCGTTCTACAGCACCCTCGCCCGCGCCGCCCGCGACAAGGACACTTGCGATGTTACCTACTTCGTGTGCCCTCACCGAGGCGTAATGATCCATCGTTGTGAATGACCGCCGGTGCGGCATCTGGATGAAATCAAATGTCGGGTGGAAGAAGGCGCGATCGCCGCCATGTCGAACATCTGCCGGCACATGATCGAAGAACTCGTCGATGGCAGCTTGCCGCGCAGATGGATCGATCGGCGCAGGGGTCGCGTCGTCCGGATAGAAATAGGCGGGCAGCCCATCGATCTGATCGGGTAGGGTAGGCCCGCAATGTCTCGGAGAGAACATCGCTAGGCCCCCCTCCGAACCGAACGTGCACCTTTCAGCGCATTCGGCTCTCCACGACTGCGTGCTGTCCGCCGTTGGCGGTCGGTCGGCTGTCCGGCATGGACATCGTTGTGGCAGCGGGAGCACAAGACCATGCGTTTACGCTGACGGGCGGCCGCCATATGGCGACTGAACCCGGCATGCTGCAATTCGCCGATCCTGCGGACGTGATGAACCTCACAAGGTTGGTCATTGCTACCGCAACGCTCGCATTCGCGGGCGTTGAGCCGCTCGACCAGCTCTGTCCTGCTGAACACGAACTTTGCTGAGGAAGGGATATCGATCCCGCCCCAGGTGCGCGTGTGTCGCTGGAGGTCCTTCAACTGCCACAGTTTTATTGTCCGGGTGGTGTCTCCCACCTCGTAGCTGATATAGAAGTCCGTACCGCGACGCAGTTTGGCGAAGACTCTGCGAGCCGATGTCCTGTGCTTTCCGGCGATGGTTTTCACGCATGAGAGCAAGGCGAAGTAACCTGCCTTGTTCAGCTTGCGTTTCACGTCGTCAGCAATGGCATAATAGTTCGCAAAGCCGCGCCATTCGGCGTTATAGGCTAGGACGATTTCCACATCGCTTGCGAAGCGCAAGGCCGCCCTCCCAACAGGTCTGAAGCTGTCGTAGTCGCCCCATTCCTTTGAGTTGACGAACCGCACGACGCGGTCCCTTGGCACCAGAAGTTTCATCCGGTCGGCCAAGCCTCGCCGCACTGCCGGACGACCATCGAAGATCGCCTTGTGCGGATTGGGATTGGTCATGGTCCGGACTTCGTATCCGAGGAACCGTGCCCCATCCGAAGCCTTGTGGATTCCGCTTTTCTCGGCGGACACGGCCAACTTCAGGTGATCGGACAGGTAGGTCCTGACCTCCTCCATGATTTGTCGTGCTTCCGATTTGCTACCAGTGACGCCGATGATGAAGTCGTCGGCGTATCGGCAGTAGCGCAGTCTCCTGTAGTTCGGATCAAAGGCGTCGCTGGCCGGAACGGCAAGCCGTTCCGCCTTGAGCCGACCGATCTCTTCCAAGAAGGAAGTGACTCTGGGATCGTCGCCGCGCCCTTTGGCGCGAAGTTGATCCACTGTGCGGCGGACATAGGACAGGCGGTTCCTGATGCGCCGGGCATCAGGGGATGGTGATCGCTGCTTCCCTTTGTCGAAGCCAGCCATCTTGGCCTGCATGAACATATCCAGTTCATGCAGGTAGATGTTCGCCAGCATCGGGGAGACGACCCCGCCTTGGGGCGTTCCGCTGTAGGTCTTGTGAAAGACCCAGTCTTCGACATACCCGGCCTTGAGTAGACCCCGGATGAGCCGCACGAAGCGACGATCCGCAATCCGTTTTTCGAGCAGGGATACGAGGACATCATGATCGATGTTGTCGAAGAACCCGACAACATCGACGTCGATCAGCCATTTCACCCCGGTCCAGATGGCGCGGATCGATTCCAACGCCGTGTGGCATGAACGTTTCGGGCGGAACCCATGAGAGTGTCTGGAAAACAGCGGCTCATAGATTTGCTCGAGGATCGTCCGCACCACTTCCTGGACCAACTTGTCTTCCGTGGTCGGCACGCCAAGTGGCCGTTTCTGGCCATTGGCTTTCGGGATATACACCCGTCTTGCCGGTTGAGGTCGATAGGTCCCGTTCGCAAGCCGTTCGATGATGGACCTGACCTTGTCGGGCGAGAAGCCGTCGAATGTCTGACCATCAACTCCGGGCGTCATCGCCCCTTTATTCGGGGCGATCCGCTGGTAGGCATGCTCCCAGAGGAGCGGGCTTTTCAGCAGGCGATAGAGGCCATTGACCTTCCGACCCGACCTGATGACGGTCGGGAGTGATCTGACGGCCCTCTCAATGGTATCTGGCAGCATTAGCACACCTCCTTTTGAGGTCGTCTGATCGCAGTCGCTGCCGCCCTTCCCCCGGTCGGTTAGGCTTTCGCCCGGGTCACCCCGAGCTTATACTGCCGACCGTCCGCCGATTGCTCGGCGGCTGTCCCGGCCATTACACCGGGCATTTGAGTAATATGGCGGCTCCGTGCCCATACAGGTCGCTGGTCTTCCCAGCGCCTGCTTCAGGGCATCCCGTAATTACGGAAATTGGAGATACGACGTGGTTAGGTGCCCCGTTCGTTCACTTACCCCTCCCTATAGAGGGTGCGTCAGAGAGGCTGGCGCGCTCGCGGAAGTCCCGCTCGCTGTGGAGGAACTCAACGCCCTTTCCTCCGTCTCTCCGATATGCCGCGTCAACCATTCTGCGACATCGCCACGTTATCAGCCGCTGCAAACTGGGGTTCAGGCAGTATAGCTTTCACCATACACGTCTTGCCCTGATCCCTCGCGCCTCAAATGGCTTTGGCGTTTCGGGACCTTTTCTGAACATGCTATTGTTCCCCGTCCCTTTCGGGATCGCAGCCATTTCTGGCCGAGGTTAGTCCAGTGGGCATGATCTATAGCCAGCAAGATCAACTATCCATGATAGCACTCCTTAATTTCCGCCGTTACGGCGCACCGTTGAACACGAGATAATGGCGAAGGAAACGAATGCTGCGTTCGCTCTCGGCACCGGTCACCCGGTCCGACTCGGTCTTTTTGAAGCTCGAATAATAGACCGAGAGCGAGCCGTGCTCCCCCCGGCGAACATGGCCGCCGAGCGCTTCGGCCTGGCGATACGTCATCCAGTAGCGCGAGCGATAGCCGTTCGCGTCTGCGATCGCCCAAAGATAGACCGTGTTGATCCCGGTATAGGGCGTGCCGCAGTGTCGGAGCGGACGGCCACCGGCGCCGGCAACCCGCCAGGGCCGAGTCCAGGGCGGGACGCCTTCTTCCAGCTTTCTGATGATGAGGTTGGTGATTTCGGCCGCGACGTCGCGGCTCGGACGGGCTTTCGCAGGCATGGCTGATGCTCCAGCGGGATGACGATGGGGTTCGGGAGAGGCAAGCGTGCGGGAGGGGACGATCGCGCAAGTGGCGCCGACCGCCCCCCTGTCCTGCTGGGTCAGGCTTCGACCGGCTCGATCACCGTATCGTCCGCGACCGAAGCGCCTTCCGCCATGTGATCATCCGACAACGCAGAGCGATCCGGCTCGCCACCGAGACGATCGGTCGGGCACGGGGCCGCAGCACCAAAGCGCATCGCGTCCGGCACCCATGCGAGCACAGCGTCCTTCGTCTCGGGCTCGACAATGGCCGCCCCGGCGAAGAGTTTTTCACAGCTCTCCGAGATCTCCGCCTTCTTCAGGGTGGCGTGCCGAGCCGTCAGCGCGCCGCCGCCGACGTCATGAAGCAGGCTCAAAATGCTGCCCTTGTTGACCCGATCGAAGAAGTTTTCCGCGGTCGGACGCCACCAGCTCGCAACGTCGATCTCGAGGATCGAGGCCAATCGATTGTGGATCGCGACCTGGCCGCTGGCCCCGCGCGGCTTGGCCTCGATCGACATGGCAACGATATAGGCCAGCCACTGCGCCTTGCTGTCGTCATCGAGCGCGCGAAACCCTTCGAACCGATCGATTTCGTGATCGTGGTCGCACCATCCGGCATCAAGGCCATCATGCGCTTCGGCCAGGTAGGACCGGGCGCGTGAGCCGGGCAAATCCGCCGTGACGGGATCCTGCGGGGCATCAGCGCAGATGGTGGTGCCATATTGAACGATCTCGTCGGCAGAACCGCCGCCGGCGAAAACCCGGGCGTCGATCATGACGAACAGCGCGTAATCGAGCGCGAGCGCCGGCTGAGCGAGCAGACAGGATGCGAGAATATCGCGGCGTTGTATGGCAAGCTCGTCGTAGAGCCGATTGCTGAGCGGCTTGCCGCCAGGTGCCACAGCTTCGGGTCGGCGAGCTGGCTCGGGCGAATCCTTCACGCCGACGCGAAACCTGCCCGCCCCGCCCTCGTCGGGTTCGCCGGGATTTCCGCCGCCCGCATCATCGATCGCGTCGGGTTCTTCGACGATGAGCTCCTGCTCGCTATAAAATTGGGTGTCGAGACGCATCTCGCCCTGCGGCGTCAGAAGCAGAAACGCGCCGACATGCGGCCGCAGCTCATCTGGCAGCACGGGCGCGCGATGCTCGATCGCCTCGGCCTCGGCGATCAGTCGGTCATCCTCCTGGTCCAGGGCCTTGTAGGCATCGGGCGAGATGGATTCGTCCTGCATTTCGGCCTCGAGCTCGGCGCGGCGCGCCTCGATCTCGCCAAGGCGGGCGGATTGCTCCTCGGTGAGCGCGGGCGGCTGCAGGATGGCACGGTAGAGGCCGTGGGCGGCGTTGTGGGCGTAGTTGCTGGCGATCGGCCTGATCCAGGCAAGGCCCGTCTCCTCACCGATGCGTCTCGCTTCGGCCTCCATGATGTCGCCGGCGAGACGGTGCGCGATCTCGGGATTGTTCCAGCGGTCGTTGCCGTCGGTGAAGAGGTCGCCATCGACCTTGCCGCCTGCCGCGCGATACCGCTCCTCGCCGACCAGAATCGCGATCGGATCGCTGGCCTTGAGCGTCTCATTGGCGATGACGCGGCGGATGGTGTCGGCCGTTACGTGGCCATTCTGGTAGCTGTTCCAGACCAGAAGCTGCTTGTCGTGGCTTTCGGTCGACGCATAGGCTTTGGCGATGTCGAGCGTGATCTCGCTTTTGCTCAAGGCGTCGAAGATCGGCGCTGCCAGCGAGGCGAGGCGCAGGCGCCCCTCGACGAAGCGACGTGTCACGCCGAAACGCTTTGCGACAGCATCGAGATCGCCGGTCGAGCCGATGAAGTGCTGAAAGGCGCGGCATTCCTCGGCGGGGGTCATCTTGAGCTGATGGAAGTTGGTCGCCGTGGACGTTTCGGACAATTCGGCATCGTCGCCGGTAAGGATCATGACGGGGACATCGAAATCGGCTTCCGAGATCGTACCGCGCTCGGCGAGCAGGCGAAGCGCGCGCCAACGGCGTCCGCCATCGAAGACCTCGAAGGTGCCGCGCGGCTTTTTGGCGGGCGTGACGAGCAGATTCTGAAGGACGCCCTTGGCCTCGATACTGGCG
>Ga0308161_1003610_pt1 | contig 14887 bp, 9 predicted proteins | sample PhyFR2_FD_201034 | JGI IMG/M metagenome (GOLD analysis project Ga0308161, IMG submission 201034) | Phyllosphere microbial communities from UC Gill Tract Community Farm, Albany, California, United States - DLSLF.R2 | ecosystem: Host-associated > Plants > Phyllosphere > Unclassified | place: USA...
CCCTCCTGGGGCACGGGAAAGATGATGTGGATCTTGTGACGGCCTCCACAACCGTCGCTCTCAGAACGAAACGCTAGAGACCTTGGTCGGCTTGATCACCGGCGAAGATCTGGACGTAAAGTAGTTCTCGTGGGACTTTCCCGCCAGTCGATGTAGTTTACAGTTGGGAATCGCAGGGACGCCCGCGAGCTAAAACACCGGTTTCCCCGGCGAGTGAGGTTCGAACCCTCACATCGGCGCAAACTTAGAGACGTTAGACGGTTGCCGCCGTTTAGCCAAGGACTAAGCGTAGTGGCGAGGTCGTTATCCTCGGGCAATCCGGACGGCAATCCGGGCGTCCTTTAGTGTAATGGTTAGCACGGCCCTGTCAAAAGGGCAAGACGGGGTCAGTACCCGGCAGGAACACTAGGTGACGGAAACCAGGCTTAAGCCAAACCGTTCATTGGGGTATAGTGTAACGGTAGCACGCCGACCTTTGGAGTCGGTTAGTCTTGGTTCGAATCCAGGTACCCCAGCTTCACAGTAAGCTATACGCTCATAAAGCTTAGCACTGTTTCTAAGCGTGTCTTTCGTCTTAGACGAACAACGACACGACCTCGCCTACTTCAAGCTTAAACTGACAGCTACAGTAACTGAAAGAGAGATCATGAGCGCACCGTTTACTGAACTCTATGTCGTAGTCATCGATGGACGAAACAAGCGGGTCTACCATAAGATCGGACCGGCTCGCGCTCGAGTCACCGGCTGCGTCAAGAAAGATACTGAGCTGTTTCACAGCGACGTAGAACTCTGGTCGGTCGGTGATAACGGCTGGCACATCGATTTCTCCGCTCAAACCGGAGACCATCACTCGAGGATCACCTGGCAAACCGCTATCGAGGCTAACAAGCGTCGTGAGGCGCGTTACGCTCAGGAAGAAAAAGATCGTGACATCGCACAGAAGCGCGCTGAGTACGAGAAGCTTCGTCAGATCTTCGAGAACAACTAACAAGCTTCCGGCCTTGGCCGGACACGACTTTCGTAGCTCAGTTGGAAGAGCGCCGGTCGCTGAAAGACCGGAGGTCGCCTGTTCGATTCAGGCCGAAGCCACAGTGATCTAGGTCACTCAGGGATGTACTTAGTGATTACCCCTGGACTGTAACCGATTTGCGGGTAGCGTCGAAGATGGCCGTAGATTACACCGGAACGAGCTTGGTGTAACTCTCGTGAAGCTACGTAAATGCTTCACACCCTGGGGCCTTAGCTCAGTTGGTAGAGCGCCTGCTTTGCAAGCAGGATGTCAGGAGTTCGATTCTCCTAGGCTCCACATTCCTTAGTAGGCCGTGTCGTGAGCGGTGAAGAGGAATGCTATCCTTTGCTAGCGACTGAGTCACACTCAGCGCTTCTCAGGATACCCGATGTTGAAACTCTACAAATCCGTGAGGCCGCGGTGAAGTCTTCAACGTGTTTTAACAGTCGGGACACGGGATCTTAGCTCAGCTGGGAGAGCATCTGTCTGGCAGACAGAAGGTCACGGGTTCGATCCCCGTAGATTCCACAGAAGATCACAGAGACGGACACGTCTTGTTCTCTTCTCATTCTAAGTAAGTATTGTGTGGTGGAAGTGGTAGACACGGCCGTCTAGGTGCTAAGGGTTCAGCTGATGTGCGAAGACCTACGCCCGGAAACGGCTTCCTTAAGCCTGCGGTTGGAAACGGCTGTCGCGTGAACGGAGTGCGAGTTCGAGTCTCGCCGCGAGAAAACTTAGAGTGCCTGGGCTTGTAGCTCCAATTGGTAGAGTGCCTGCTTTGCACGCAGGATGTTGTCGGTTCGAGTCCGACCTGGTCCACAGTTACGATCTCAACCTGTTATGATGGTGATGTAACTACATATGGAGATGTCGCATAGAGGCCTAGTGCGCGGTCCTGCTAAGACCGTGTAGGTGTTGAAACCTACCGTGGGTTCGAATCCCACCATCTCCGCAAGGTGCAAACGACTCCTGCGCGTTTGCTTAATCTAGGATTCATTAGACTAGGCCTATAATCAACCGAGGTCTGCACACTGCAGGCCGAGGGAGTCTTGCACTTTTGCCGCGGCCGTGCGAGGCTCATTTACCTAAAGGTTGCTAGAAGTTAAGAAGCCCTATCACGTCTCTCTAGCTTAAAACTAAACATGATAGGCACATCGCTCTAGTTCAATGGCAGAACACCGCTAACGGTAGCGGAGGCTTGGGTTCGAATCCCGGGGCGGTACATCAGGGGCACGATGAGAATCTTTCGGGAGATCATCGTGCCCCTGTTTTAGTAAGCCGGTGTAGCTCAGAGGCAGAGCAACGGACTCATAAACCGTAGGTCGGGATCTCAGAACTCCCCATCGGCACTTCACCTCGCCGAGGTGGCGGAATGGTAGACGCGCTAGCTTCAGGTGCTAGTGTCCTTCGGGGCGTGTGGGTTCAAGTCCCATTCTCGGTACTCTAAACTTTTCAAAGAGTTTGAAAACTTTTGGTGCATACACATGAACTGTGTGATACAGTGAGTCATGTCACACCTCTTCAAGCCTTCGCTTGCTGAGCTTCCCCTGTGTTTCGGTAATCAAACCCGAACTGTACACCGAAAGTAAAGGCATTCTATGTCCAAGGCAAGTCACGCGGCTCGCAAGTCCCGGCCGCAGCGCATCTCTCGTTTCGGCGTCTGGCTGGCGGTCCCCGCGGCTCTGGTCGTTTCCGGTGTCGTCGTGAGCGCGGCGTCTTACGCTTCGTTCTCGTCCTCGACCACCAACCCGACTTCCAACTGGAACGCCGGCTCGGTCACCCTCGCGGACGATGACAGCAACTCGGCTCTCTTCAACGCTTCGGCGCTAAAGCCTGGCTCCACCGACAGCAAGTGCATCGTAGTCACCAGCACCGGCAACCTGCCGTCGAATGTGAAGCTCTACGGCACCACGCCGGCCACCACCAAGGCGTTCAGCTCCTACGTGAACCTGACCATCACTCAGGGTACCGGCTCCTCGTTCGGTTCCTCCACCGCGTGCAACGGCTTCACTCCGGCGACCACGAACTCCAACGTCTACACCGGGACGCTCGCGAACTTCGGTAGTACCTACACGAACTTCAGCAACGGCGCGGACACCTGGACTCCCACCGGCTCCGCAACTGAGGCTCGGACCTACAAGTTCACCTACACGGTGGACCCGAACACGCCGAACACCTCGCAGTCCGGTACCGCCTCCCTCGGCTTCACCTGGGAAGCCCAGAACAACTAAGCGCTCGTCACTACGGCGACCCAACCACTTCGACTTGAAAGGCAGAATCTCATGGCATCGGTGAACTCACCGGTTACAGGGGACACCCGGCCTTACAATCGAGTCCGTGACTGGGTCGCCGTAGTTACAGCCATTCTGGCGCGCGGTATCGTCGGGACGATTCTCGGGCTGTTCTTCTGGGCCGCAATCCCCGCTGTCATCGGCTGGGTGCCCACCACCGTGATGACCGGCTCCATGATGCCGAAGATCGTCCCCGGTGATGTGGTGATCTCCATGCCGGTGGGCAAGGAGTACCTTCGAGCAGGTCAGGTAATTCTCTTCCAGAATCCCGATAAGCCTTCGGAGGACCGCCTTCATCGGCTCCGCAAGATCCTCGACAACGGCGAACTTAAGACTCGTGGTGACGCAAATAAGACTGCTGACTCTACTCCGGCCGATCCGGACAAGGTTAAGGGTGTTGCGCTTCTTCGCGTCCCTTGGGCTGGCCTTCCGAATCTCTGGATCGCAGAGCACAAGTTTGGCTACCTGATTCTTAGCGCCGCGCTACTCGCCGGCTTGCTCCCCCTCTGTAACATCGATGCATACCTCCGACGAGGTGCTCGTGTTGTCCGTAAGACTAGCCGCACCGGCGGCGCTCACAGCGTAGAAAGTGAAGTTCGATGAGGCTCCGCGGCATGTTTATCCTGGCTGCTACAATCGCTGGCTCTCTTGTACTCGGCGGTGTAGCGGTCGGAGGAACAGCTTACGCTTCGTTTAAGTCGACTACGGTGAACCCCAAGTCGAACTTCAACTCGACTTCGCTCTACGATTGCGGCAAGTCAGCACAGTGGGCGAACGCTTACTTCCACTTTGGGTACAACGAGGGCAGTGGCGCCACCACCATCGATGAAAGTCCGAACAAGCGTAACGGTACCTACGTCGGTGACGTGACAAAACGTGTGGCTGGTAACTGTGCAAACAGCCCGTACATCTCGCTCTCTCCGAACAGTGGAGATCAGGTCATCACTCCTCAGAACACCGGAGATGCTCCGAACGTTTTCACGCTTGAAAGCTGGTTTCGTACCACGACCCCCGGCGGCAAGATTATTGGTTGGGGGTCAAGTCAGTCGGATCCTAGCCCGGACGGCTATGATCGCCAGCTTTACATGGCTGACAATGGTCAGATTTACTACGGTATCTATCCTCACGACTATTACAGCGATGATCAGTTAGATCAGAGGCTTGTTACTCCCGGGAGTTATAACGATGGGCAGTGGCACATGGTCGCTGCAACGACAGGGCCTAGTGGCTCAACGCTGTACATCGATGGAAAAGCTGTTGCAAGTGATTCCACCATGGTTCGTGGTGAGCTCAATCCGAACGGTTACTGGCGCATCGGCTTTGACAGCAATAAGGGCTGGGGTGATGCCTCGGTCAATCCCTACTACACCGGAGATCTCGACAACACTTCGGTTTGGTACTCAGTGCTTTCGGCCTCAACGATTGCGAGTCACTACACCGCAGGTCGCTGATATTCGTTGCTATAGTAACGGTTCGAAAAAAGTTCAAAGAGTTTTGCTTCTCAGGTTGCACTGCTCCGCTGGATGGTGTTATAGTTCTACTACGGCGCCGAAACGCGCCGTTCTTACAAACGAATTATGAGGTCCGGGTAGGCATCCCGGGGAAGCAGACCCTGACGCAATCGGTCGTTACATTCGAATTGGAAAACCGTGGCTGACGTTCACCCCACCAAGGGTGCGTTCATATTCTGGGAATTTCCAGAAAACGTGTTGGCCGCCGCTCATGCGGAATACAAGTAAACTTTGAAGCACTACCTCTAGTCGCTCGATTCACTTCGGTGGAGGAAGCGGTGGGGTCCCAGGACGGTGAAACGTGCTTCAGGTTAGCCCTAACCTGGTGGGCTTTCCACACTTGCCTTTGTAGCTCAGTGGATAGAGCAACCGGTTTCTACCCGGTCGGTCGGGGGTTCGAATCCCTCCAGAGGCACCGACTCATAGCATGAGTTACGAACAGTGAGTTTCACCGCTACCTACCACTTCCGGGTCACAAGTACTCCGGAAGCAAACCGGACATTTGGGGTTATGTGAGGCTCGGGGATTTGTAAGCTCCCCGCAAGGATCGGCGTTTGTTCGATCGTTTACTATGGCTCCGTGGCGGAATTGGCAGACGCGCTCGATTCAAAATCAAGTGTCCTCGCGGGCGTGTGGGTTCGAGTCCCACCGGGGCTACGCATAGACTAACCTGGAAGCGAAACAGGCGTTGCGATTTGCGCAGATCAAACGCTATGACGGGGAAAGGTTTAGTTGAAGCACCGTAACAGTATTGACGGTGTAGCTCACGGTGGCGAAAAGCGGCGGTTCGAGTCCGGCCAGCAAGAAGGCTTTCGAAAGATAGTCTTACGTTCATAGCTTAACGGTAAAGCTGCGGCCTGGAGGTCGTGATTGTCGGTTCGATCCCGGCTGAACGTGCTACCCAAGTAAACCACGGCGGTGCGACCTCTTCGGACGTTGCGAGTAGGATACCGATGCTAACCGTGGGCGGGATTAAATTGACCGTGCTGTTACTGATCATAACGGCCGACTCCCTCGGGCAGGCTTAAAACTTCTACACCACGCCTCTGTAGCTCAGTTGGTAGAGCAGGCGACTCTTAATCGTCGGGTCCTCGGTTCAAGTCCGAGTGGGGGCACTTTAAACAGCATTTCTTACGTCGCCTTAGCTCAGTTGGTAGAGCGCTTCCTTCACACGGAAGAGGTCAGCGGTTCGAGCCCGCTAGGCGACACGCCTCTATAGCTCAGTTGGCTTAGAGCATCCGGCTCTTAACCGGAGGGTCCTCGGTTCGAGTCCGAGTGGGGGCACTGTAGAGGAACCGCGGGTCGCTCCCCTGGAACACCCCTCTAAAGTACAGCACCGGCGTCACAAGTGCTCCCTAGCGATAAAGGGTCAATCGCTTCTCAACTGTAGGTGGAGGCCCGGAAGCACGCTTAACCAAGCTTTGCGTGAAGCTAACCGGCACCTACAGCGGAACGGACGCCGCCAACTCTTCAAAATCGAGAGGGCGTTCCAAGACTTCAGGCACCTTTGTGTGCTTGATCCGATGTAAACCGTAGCGGCAGCGGGGCGGACTGTTAATCCGTATGGGGCAACTCATCCACTGGTTCGAATCCAGTCATCGGAGCTTCGACGTTAGCTCAGAAGCAGAGCGCCTGGGAGTGACCCAGGAGGTCCCGGGTTCAAATCCCGGACGTTGAACTGTCCTAAAGGGTAGCCTCTTTAGGAAGGTGCCGATCAACCTAAACGATCGGAGGCACGCGAAGCAGGCCTTAAAGCTTCGTTCTAGCGGATCGGGATACGCCGCCCCTGCTTGCACTGTCAGGAGAAAGCTTTCACCCTCTTAGCGGAGGTGATCGAAGCAACAGCGCAGACGCCTCCATAGCTCAGCGGAAGAGCACTAGGTTTCGGCCCTAGGTGTCGGGAGTTCGAATCTCTCTGGGGGCACAGGTCAACGGCGCGCTGTCGCCGTATGACTCGCCAAGTTACTCGGGCGCTAACGGTTAGATCGACCGTCAAGCAACGTAACGGCCTCGTAGCTCAGTTTGGTAGAGCAGCGTTTAATCCGGAGAAGGTCGCGGGTTCGAATCCCGTCGAGGCACGTAAGATCATCGGAGTCTAGTGTGTTGGCATGCACGGGCCGGCAGTTTTGAGCTGGTCAAGAGTGGTTCGAATCCTCCGTCTCCGGCTTCGCCGCCGCGCGAATGCTGAAGCCACCTCCCCAGGCTGGAAACAGAGCAAGGAAACTTCAGTCAAAAGTTGCACACGCTGATAGATGTGTGTATAGTAGTACTTACAACAACACAACATATGGCTCCTTGGTGGAATTGGCATACACGGTGCACTTAAAATGCGCTGCCGAAAGGATTGTGGGTTCGAGTCCCACAGGGGCTACGTTTTAACTGGGCATCGACCTCGGTTAGGATAGCTACTGCCGATAACTTATGCACCGGGTTCTAGCTTTTGACAAAGTCGAGACCCTGTGGAACCACAGACCAGGTGGAATGCTCGAATGAGTACTGGAAACTGGGAAAGCAGAAACGCCGATGATCCTGGATTAGTCGCCAGGGCTGCAAGCTCGTGACTTCCATCGGCACAACGCTCTAGACTATGTTGGATCCGCTCTAGAACGGGCATCGATGCTATTAGCCCAAACCGCTCCAACCGAGGCGGGCGAACTACTCGATGCCGTTTGCCGCCTTAGCTCAGTTGGTAGAGCACTGCACTTGTAATGCAGATGTCGTCGGTTCGATCCCGACAGGCGGCTCCATTGGGATAGCGAAAGCTTTGATCTTGATGGAGGGATAGCTTCCCTCGACAACCACCGTAAAGACCGGGGTCCGATGATATCTCCGACGCCCGATACGTCAGGTGGGGCTTGCCGCCTTAGCTCAGCCTGGTAGAGCACTCCACTCGTAATGGAGGGGTCATCGGTTCGAATCCGATAGGCGGCTCACTGGTTCGGTTGATCCGGATACGATGCTAGCTCAAAGACTGTGACGAAAAATGCACAGCACCGGTTCTACGCCTCTTTAGCTCAGCCTGGTAGAGCGCTTCGCTCATAACGAAGTAGTCGCTGGTTCAAATCCAGCAAGAGGCACCGTTGTGTCCGGTAGGATGGCCCTCGTTAGGGGAGCGGGTTTGGAGACCCAGGCCTACCGGTAACCCGCCCACGTCCTTGGATCAACGAACTGGGCAACTTGCCCTCTTAGCTCAGTTGGTAGAGCACTTCAATGGTAATGAAGAGGTCGTCGGTTCGATTCCGACAGAGGGCTCAGAACGGGAAGTCAGGTTGGGTTACGCCCATAATCTCCCGTTGGATGGCAGGGACTTCAAGCCCCGCTATGTAAGAACGACTACGAAGCCGTAACTTGAAGAGGTAGAATCTCGTAGCACCCTGACACACTAAGTATTGCGGAAAACGCAAGATGATCCGTGTTTGTAACAGTAAGAATGAATCTTATCTCGGGAGAGAAACTGTTAACACGTAACGCCCTGCAGGCCGGCAAATTACCGTCTCAGTAGACCCGATAGTGAAATTGCAGAGACATACGCCTCCTTAGCTCAGTCTGGCAGTAGCGCTTCCATGGTAAGGAAGAGGTCGTCGGTTCAAATCCGACAGGAGGCTCACGGTGGATTGCTTGCGATTCTCCTACGCTTACCTAGCGTAACGGTAGCTGGACACCGAAAGCAAGACTCCAGATAGGTTGGCTCACCTGAAGAGCAGGGAAGCATCTCCCGAGAAATCGTGTATGTCTAGTCCCAGGTAAGGGAATGTAGCTGCGAACGGTGCTGCAAGTGCTCCGAAGAGGTTCGGATAGTCTTGTTCTGCAGTAATAGCTCAATTGGTAGAGCACTTCGTTGCCAACGAAGAGGTTGCCGGTTCAAGTCCGGTTTACTGCTCGGGCAACTATTTCCTTCAATCAATAAGGTGATTTTCCTTACGCGGCGTGGCGCGTGCCCAACCACGCATGTGACAGTAGCTCAGCTGGTAGAGCACCTCGTTGCCAACGAGGATGTCGCGGGTTCAATCCCCGTCTGTCGCTCGGACAGACGATTCGCACTTACTCCTCCGACTGAGTATGAATCGTTGTAATGGCGTGGCGCGGCACGTGTTCAAACCGCGTATGCGAAAGTAACTCAGTTGGTAGAGTTCCAGTTTTCCAAACTGGCTGTCGCGGGTTCGAGCCCCGTCTTTCGCTCTGTACAAACAATTGCGAGTGGAGCTACAGTTGATTACGGCGCCTGTCCGACTACGACGGATCGGTGCTTAGCTCAACACCATCGGGTTAAAGGTGGCTCCTAGAGTCGTAGCTTGAAGTTGTTTGTGCTTAGCTCGATATGATGCTATGACGAACAAGGCATCGTAGTAGTCGACTTCCAAACCTGGATGCCCGAAAGACCCACAGCCGATTTCGGTCGGTAGGATGCAGTTAGGGAAGTCATTTAAACATTTATGCCCCCGTATCCCCTCACGCTTATAACGTGTAGAAAGGGTAGTCGGTGCCACGTCAGTTCAAGTCTGACCGGGGGTACTGTTGACCGGAAAGCTGCGGCGTTTCGGTTGATCTTGGGGATGTAACTCAGTGGTAGAGTGTCATGCTGATAACATGGAAGTCCTAGGTTCGATTCCTAGTATCCCCACAAGGAACCACGCTAAGGAGCCGTACTCGCAAGAGCGGCAAGCAACACATGGCCTTAGAGTTGTGGAGCCGAAGCCCTGGAGATATCCAGGCGGAGATCTTAGCGGATCGTGTTCAGCATCGGGCTCATCGTTACCACGGCGGGGAGTCACGCTGAAAGCTCTGGAGATAAGTTGGTTCTCGCGAGAGCGTTTGGCCCTGTAGCGCAGCTGGTTAGCGTGCCGCCCTGTCACGGCGGAGGTCGCGGGTTCAAGTCCCGTCAGGGTCGCAGGAAGTGCGATACGAAACAGTAGAGATAGGTAGCGAATCATGGCGGCAGCAAAGCTCGAGGTACTCCTCTTTACCTTCGAAGAGGACAACGGATCCCGTGAATCCTGTAGCGTCTTTTACGCCAACCCTCTAGCGGTGCTCGGTACGGATCAGGATCGACCCGCTATCGAGGCGATCATCGAGGCACATATTTCGTACGATCCTAGCGACGAAAGCTACGACGAGGATTTCGATCAGGCGGCTCTTCTTCAGAAGGTGCTTGACGCCGGCTACTCGGCTTCTTGGCAAGATCTGAACATCTACTGCAACGAAGAGCAGTAAAACTCTTAAGCAACACTATACGGCGGCTACAGAACACCGTGGCCGCACGACCGGAAGCCTTGCGGAATAACGTTCTCCTCTTTCGGTCTTTTGGGGTCTTAGCTCAGTCGGTAGAGCGTCTCGTTCGCAATGAGAAGGCCAGGGGTTCGATTCCCCTAGACTCCACAGCGGCTCAGCTCCTCACTCGAGGGATTGCTGGGCTCGCCTTTTCCTGGCTGTTTCGACTATCCAGGTGGCCGGTTGACAACTTACCGAGCGTTGGTTAAGATAGTTGTGCAGTGATCGTCCACACTCGTGGGTAGCGTGATCTTGCTGTGTGTAACCAAAGACATGAACTCTTCGGACGAAACCTCTTCGGTTACACTTGGGGCCTTAGCTCAGTTGGTAGAGCGCTTGAATGGCATTCAAGAGGTCACGGGTTCGATTCCCGTAGGCTCCACAAACTCGTCGTACGAGGCTTCAAGTGCGGCGGGGAGTGAAAGAGAAAATGTGAGACAGCTGTTCCGAAAGGGCAGCTCCGAACTCACCGATCGCTTCGCAATAGCAAAGTGGTCGTAAGTAACGGCGTGGTCGCTTAAGCAACGATCTGGCTTCGTCTAGCTCGCGTACTAGATTGGTGCGTAAGGGGCGCAGTAAACGTTCTCTCTCACTTACTTTGGGGTATGGTGTAATTGGCAACACAGCGGTTTCTGGTACCGTCGTTCTTGGTTCGAGTCCAGGTACCCCAGCGTTACGGCTTCGGCCGTGGCAAACACGATTCTGCCTAAACTCGAAAGAGCAGGCAGTCCACACCTCAAGCGAACTCCTACCGACCGACGTAAGGCTCGCTCGGCTAGCCGTAGCTACACCTGCGGGGGCGTGCTCCTAACTCGGCACGCGGGGTCACTGCGTAGCCCTTTCAGAATCGTAAAGAGCTTCGGCTCTAGCCCAGGCAAGTTCTTGGAACTTCTTGAGAATCGCTCTCTCGTCTGGGTACACGGAAATCACCGGTGCTGCAGCGCCGCCGATGGAAGTCGTTTCTCATGCTCTTTAACCGAAACCGAAGCGCTTCGGTGAACGTTTAAGGGACAGTCTTGACGCACAAGACTCGTCGGTGGCTTAACGGTATGGCGTACCCGATAAGGGTAAGGTGCGGGTTCGAATCCCGTCCGATGAACGAAGATCTAGAAAAAGCTAGATCACAAACTTAGCTCGATCCGTCGAGCTTTGTACGGCTCTGTAGCTCAGGTGGGAGAGCGTCTGCTTGAAAAGCAGAAGGTCGCTGGATCAAAACCAGCCGGTGCCACGGATAGATCGAAAGAACCTATGGAGGTAAGCTATGACGAATGTTGATCGCTTCAATGTTGGAGTAGCGCCAACCTCTGTGGAGACTTATCCGACCTATCGTAACGGTGAGGTGACTACCTACTCCTGGGATGACGGTGCTACTCACCTGTGCTTCGGTCTAGATGTCGAAGGTTCAGTATGGGATTTCGATCTCATTCCACGAGCCAGTGGCAAACTGCACATCGTCCACGGGAAGCTTTCGGAAGAACAGCTTACTGAGGCTCAGACGCTCACCGACGCTGTTCAGTTTGACTGGAAGGCCTAGGCTAGCGACTAGCATAACTTACGACTAGGTGTGGCTCAGTATGATACGATGGTCACATCAATGGAACCGTACTCCAGCGGCCTAAGAGGGCGTCTTGGAAAGGCGCTGAAGCTGTCAAAGGCTTCCGAGGGTTCGAATCCCTCCGGTTCCGCTAGGTTGTCTAATTAGAGATAGCCTTACATGGTGCCTTGACCGAGTGGCTAGGTGCTCGTCTGCAAAACGAGTTACACGGGTTCAAATCCCGTAGGTACCTCCAAATTTTCAAACTTGTGTTCTGCATGAGCACACCAGACTCGTAAGAGTCACAGGGCGCCTTGGCCGAGCGGATTTAGGCGGCTGCCTGCAAAGCAGTTACGGGGAGCAATCCTTACACCGGTTCGAATCCGGTAGGCGCCTCAAATAACGAGTAGACTCCATATTCTTCAGTTGATATAGGCTGTACATGGACAACTCAACATACGTAGCAATTGTGCTCTACACGACAGCTGTAACAGCTATCATACTTACACCGTTCCTCTTGCTAGATCACTTCCTGTTCTCGAAGCAACGAATCAAGAACAAAACAGCGGTCAACACTCGCTTCGTGAACACTGTTCGCAACAGTATCGAAGCAACTCTCAAGCGACACCCTGAAACTCCCAAGAACGCGAAGATCGTCGGTGACAACGGCAGGACACCAACTGATTTTGGACATATCTATAGTCGTAACTTTGACTTGACGTTCCCGATTCAAACTCCCACGACAAACAGTTACGATACTGATAGTGGTGAGACTTCACTCTTGCTCCAAACTCACGCGGGGCTAAAGATAACCGGCGTGGCGGATAACTACTTCATCATGTTGAAGGACTCTAACAACCATCTGGTTTACTCCTCCAAAACCGACAAAATGATCGAACAGCATCCCGATCGCTTAACAGCTTCAAAGTAACCATCTGTATCCAAACCAAACGTTCGCTCATCGGAAACGATGGGCTTTTTTAGTATCCGGAGCAATAGCGCTTTATCGATTTTCTCGTAACTAGTACGGGTCTTTTCAAAAATGAGCCAGTAAGCGCACCGATAACCGAGCTCCACAGGATTTAATCAGGTGTTGCTTAAAGACTAGCAAAAACTACACATAAGAAATTGATATGTCTTGTTGTACCCCGACGAAGGATAACCTGACATGTCTAAGAGAACCCGATCTCTCAAAGCTGCTGCTATTGTCACCGGCGTTGCAAGCCTCTTGCTTACTGCCGCTCCCGCTAACGCAGCTCCTTACTACTCGTTCACCGCGAACACTAAAGTTTCTGGTCAGACAGTGTCGTTCAAATCGACCGTCAAAGCCTCACAGCGTACAAACGTATCTCAGCTAGGAATCTGTATCCGCGATTCTAAGCTTAACAACCTGGACCTCCCTGCGATCAATGGGGGACGTACTGTAACGCTGTCTAAGACGGCTACAACCCTCACCGGGACCGTCAAGCTCAAGCCTGGCAAGTACGCTTACGGAGTTTGCTTCTACAAGGACCGTATGTGGCAGGGCGAAGAGGTCTACGGCAAGAACGTTCGTACAGTAACCGTACCGAGCACGAGCACCCCAGCTCCCACTCCGACCCCCACTCCAACACCTACGCCTACCCCGACTCCGACACCGACACCGGTGCCCACACCGACTCCGGCACCAAGCACCTCGGTGCCGAAGGGTGACATCACTAGCAACGGCACGACGTGGACGCCGGTGATGACTCAGGACTTCACTAACAACGCCGCCGTCGGCGAGGTTCCGACCAAGTACAAGGACTCGTTCCCAGTTTACCCAGACGGAACCGGTGACGGTAAGTACCTCCCAGGTAAGACGCTCTCCGTGCACGACAGCATGCTTGACCTCAACCTCAAGCACATCGGCAACGTTGACGCTGGAGCCGCTGGACAATTCATCCAGCCGAACGGCGAGTGGGCCTACACCGGCGGACGTTTCGACATCCGCTTTAAGGCTTCCGGAAACCCGGAGGGCTACGGCGCCGCGTTCATGCTCTGGCCCGAGAACAACAACTGGGGCGAAGGCGAAATCGACTTTCCAGAAGGCGAGCTCACAAGCAAGACAAACCTCTACCAGCACGCACTCGGAGCTAACCCTTACGACAAGACACTCCAGGCTGAAGGGCTCACCAGCTGGAGCGACTGGCACACCGCCACCGTCGAATGGCTTCCTGGTAAGACCCTCCGCTACTACATGGATGGTAAGCTCGTAGGCCAGGAAACCAACCCGAAGAACGTTCCGACCACTCCGCACGCATGGGTTGTCCAGGCCGCAGCCATGGACCAGAGCGCCAACGGTGCTCCGGACGCTTCCAACGGTCACCTCTACATCGACTGGGCCGTAGCCTACGCCGCTAAGTGAGTAGACGGCCATAGTAAGCGATATGAGTGACACCCAAACAAGGATTTCTCCACCATGAAGAAACTCTTCCTACGCTCGGCTATCGCCGTAGCAACGGCTGCCGCTCTCACGCTTACTATGGCCCCTGCCGCTCAGGCTGCAACGGCTAAACCGTCTAACGCGACCGTAGTGAACTACATTCTCGCCAAGTCCAACGAGGCGCGAACACAGGCAAAGCTACGACCGCTCGTACTCAACTCTTCGCTCAACAACATCGCACAGACTTGTTCCGTGCGCCAGGCGAAGAACGCGAAGATGGCACACTGCCTAGAAGGCTTCCAGAAGTACCCGGCCGGCTGGCGAACCGCCGCTGAAAACGTGGCCTACGGCTACGACTACAAGCAAGTGGTGGACGCATGGCTCAAGAGCCCCGGTCACCGCAAGAACCTGCTTTCAGCCTCCACCGACATCGGCATCGGAGTCTCTTACGACTCGAAAGGCCTGCCGTACTACACGCAGGACTTCGCACAGTACTCCCTCTTCAAAGGGGCTGCTAAGCTCTCCGGAACTCCGAAAGTGAACTCGACACTCACCGCGGCCACCGCCGGCTATCCTAGCGGCACCTCCTTCGCCTACACCTGGTATGCTGATGGGAAGGCGGTCTCCGGTCAAACCGGCAAGACCATCAAGTTCTCAAAGGCTTACGTAGGAAAGAACGTGAAGGCTAAGGTCATCGCCAAGAAGGCAGGCTACAGCACCGACACTAAGGTGACAGGACAGGTTAAGCTCCGCGCATAACCTCGACAGTTACTGTAAAGCGCCGAGCTCTTCTTCACTGTTGAGGTCGGCGCTTTGTAGTAGGCTAGCTAGTTCTTCGGTAGAATACCGTACTATGAGTAACGGCATCGG
>Ga0308161_1003611_pt1 | contig 14883 bp, 13 predicted proteins | sample PhyFR2_FD_201034 | JGI IMG/M metagenome (GOLD analysis project Ga0308161, IMG submission 201034) | Phyllosphere microbial communities from UC Gill Tract Community Farm, Albany, California, United States - DLSLF.R2 | ecosystem: Host-associated > Plants > Phyllosphere > Unclassified | place: USA...
GCGGGGGATGTGCTGCGACTGCGCCGCGAGATCGCGCGGATGCAGCGCCGGCGCAGCGATGACGCGGTGCTCCCGCTGCATCCCGCGCTGCAGGGGCTGCTCCCCGAGCGGGGGCTGCAGACCGGCGCGGTCTACTCGGTGTCGCCCTCGCCGAGCCTGATCTTCGCCCTGATGAGCACGGTCTCGCAGCGCGGCAGCTGGTGCGCCGCGGTGGGCATGCCCACGCTGGGTCTCGAGGCCGCCGCATCCTTCGGCGTCGAGCTGTCCCGGCTGATCCTGGTCCCCGAGCCCGGGGAGAGATGGCTGGCGGTCGTCTCGGCTCTGGCCGAGGTCGTGCCGCTGATCGCGGTCAATCCCGGGTCGAGGGTCGGGGATGCGGATGCCGCCCGGCTGGCCGCCCGGCTGCGCGACCGCGGATGCACGGTGCTGGCCACCACGGGTGGGATATCCGCCTCGTCCTGGCCGCAGAGCGAGGGCATGATCAGCCTGCACGACCCGCACTGGGAGGGGCTCGGCGAGGGATGGGGTCTGCTGTCGGACCGCACCGTGACCCTCACCGCGCAGACCCGCACGACGCCGCGGCCGCAGAGCCTGCGCGTGCAGCTGCCCGGAGCACTGGGCAGCGTCGAGGCGGTGCGGGTCCCGGATGCCGCGCCTCGGCGCGACGCCCTGCCCGACCGCCGGCTCTGGGCGGTGGCGTGATGGGCGGTGGCGTGACGGACAGTGGTGTGCCGGACAGTGGCGTGACGGATGTTCCCGCCGTCGCACGCATGCATGTGCTGTGGTTCCCGGACTGGCCGCTGCGGGCCGCCCTGGGCGCCGCTCCCCCACATCCGCCCACCGCGCTCGTGCACGGCGGGGTCGTCACGGCGTGCACGGCATCGGCACGGGCGCACGGGGTGCGCGTCGGCCAGCGCAGGCGGCTCGCGCAGAGCCGGATGCCGGAGCTGCGGATGCTGCCGCACGACACCGCTCAGGACGAGCGCGCCTTCCTGCCGGTGCTGCGTCTGATCGAGTCGCATGCCCCCGGTGCGCACCTGCTGCGGCCGGGCCTCGCCGCGCTGCGCTCGCGCGGGATCTCGCGGTACCACGGCGGTGAGGGCGAGGCCGCGGCAGCACTGCTCGGGATCCTCGCCGAGGCGGGGTACGCCGAGGCCCGCATCGGGGTCGCCGACGGGATGTTCACCGCCGAGCTGGCGGCCCGCGGCGCGGGTGAGGCGGGATGGGCGCTGATCCCTCCCGGGCAGGCGCAGGAGTTCCTCGCTCCGCTTCCGCTGCAGGTGCTGAACGAGCCGCAGCTGGCGGATCTGCTGGGACGGCTGGGCATCAGCACGATGGGCGGGTTCGCCGCCCTCGAGCCCCTGGCGGTGCGGGAGCGCTTCGGCGAGCACGGCGCCCGGCTGCACGCCCTGGCCCGGGGCGCCGACTCCCGGCCGCCGACCCCGCGTCGCCCCGACCCGCAGCTGGCGAGGGAGATCGAGTTCGAGACGCCGCTGGGGCAGTCCGACCAGATCGCCTTCGCCGTGCGGCAGACCGCGGATGCCGTGATGCTCGCCCTCGCCGACGCCTCCGTGGTGTGCACCGAGGTGCGCATCGACCTCGCCGACGATGACGGAGCGGTGTTCTCGCGCACCTGGCTGCACCCCACCTGCTTCGATGCCTCGGATCTCGTGGATCGGGTGCGCTGGCAGCTCGAATCCCTCGCCGCGACCGCACCGGATGCCGGGGCGGACGCCGACGCCGCGCACGCCTTCCGCGGGATCGTCGGCGTGCGGATCGCCCCGGTCGCGGTGGACGACGCCGCGCATCACCAGCCGGGGCTGTTCGGATCCGGCACGGATGAGCGCCTGCACCACGCCGTCTCGCGGGTGCAGACTCTGCTCGGCCACACCGGGGTCGCCACCGCGAGCGTCTCCGGCGGGCGCCTGCTGGCGGATCGCCAGGTGCTGACGCCGTGGGGCGAGCGGGCCGTCGTGGAGCGCGATCCCGCACAGCCCTGGCCGGGGAGCCTGCCGGACCCGCTGCCGACCGAGGTGTTCACGCCCCTGCGCCCGGTGCGGGTCATGGGTGCCGAGGGCGCGCCGATCATCATCGGCGAGCGCGGCGAGCTGTCCTGCCCGCCTGCGCTCATCGACGACAGCGAGGTGATCGGCTGGGCGGGACCCTGGCCGGTGCACGAGCACCGCTGGGATGCCGGACGGAGCCGCTCCGGGCATCGCTTCCAGTTGCTGGACCGGCAGCACCGGGCCTGGCTGGTGCTGCACTCCGAGGGCGCCTGGTGGGCCGAGGGGAGGTACCGCTGATGGGCTGGCACAATCCGGATCTCTCCTGGACGGAGCTGGAGCGCACGCTCAGCGCCGAGCATCCGGTGCACGCCGAGCCCGTGCGTCCACGTTCCGATCCCGGACCCGTCAGCCGGCGCCGTTCGCGCACGCCTCTCACCCCGGTCCCCCGCCCCGCCGACGCCGTCCCCTATGCGGAACTGCACGCGCATTCCTGGTACTCCTTCCTCGACGGCACGTCCTCCCCTGAAGATCTCGTCGCAGAAGCAGAGAGGCTGGGCCTCACCGCTCTCGCCCTCACCGACCACGACGGCTTCTACGGCGCCTCCCGTTTCGCCGAAGTGGCCGAGGCGATGAAGGCGAAGGTGCAGACCGTGTACGGCGCCGAGCTGTCGCTGGGGCTCTCCGCTCCGCAGCGTGGCACCCCCGACCCGGAGGGCGACCATCTGCTCGTCATCGTCCACGGCGAGGAGGGTTACCACCGACTCTCCGGGGCGATCTCGGCCGCTCAGCTGCGCGGCGGCGAGAAGGGGCGGCCGGTCTACGACCTCGAGGAGCTCGCCTCACGGGCGGACGGGCACTGGACGGTGCTCACCGGATGCCGCAAAGGGGCGGTGCGGCGCGGCCTGGAGCGCGGCGACGCCCGAGCACCGCTGCAGCACCTGATCGATCTGTTCGGCCACGATCACGTCGCCGTGGAGCTGTTCGACCACGGCGATCCGCTCGACACCCGCCGCAACGATGCGCTCGCCGAGCTCGCGAACCGGATGCGGTTGCCCGTGGTGGCCACAGGCAACGCCCACTATGCGGAGCCTGCGGGTTCCCGGCTCGCCGAGGCGGTGGCGGCAGTGCGCGCGGTGCGCAGCATGGACGACCTGGACGGATGGCTGCCCTCGCACAGCGGCGCGCATCTGCGCAGCGGCGCGGAGATGACGGCTCGGTTCCGGCGCTATCCGGGAGCGATATCGCACGGCCTGCGCATCGCAGAGGAATGCGCCTTCCCTCTGCACCGGGCGAAGCCGGCCCTCCCCCGGCAGGAGGTCCCGGAGGGCGAGACCCCGATGAGTCACCTGCGGGCGCTCGTCCGGGCCGCCGTGCCGCAGAAGTACCCGACTCTGGATGAGAAGGGCAGGCAGCGCATCGAGCGCGAGCTGGATGTCATCGAGGAGAAGGACTTCCCCGGGTACTTCCTCATCGTGCACGGGATCGTGAAGGAGGCCAAGGATCGCGGCATCCTCTGCCAGGGCCGCGGCTCGGCGGCGGCGAGTGCGGTCTGCTATCTGCTGGGCATCACGGCGGTCGACCCCATCCTGTACAGACTGCCCTTCGAGAGGTTCCTCGCCACGACCCGCAGCGAGGAACCGGACATCGATGTGGACTTCGACTCCGGCCGGCGGGAGGAGATCATCCAGTGGGTGTACCAGGAGTACGGACGGGAGCGCGCGGCGCAGGTCGCGAACGTCATCCAGTACCGGCCCAAGAACGCCGTACGAGACATGGCCCGGGCACTCGGGTACTCGCCCGGGCAGCAGGACGCCTGGTCCAAGCAGGTCGACGGCTGGGGTGCTGGTCTTGAGCCGGTGGAGGGACACGACATCCCCGACGACGTGCTCGCCTATGCGGACGCGCTGATCCGGGCTCCCCGGCATCTGGGCATCCACTCCGGCGGGATGGTGCTCACTGATCGTCCGGTCGGCGAGGTGGTGCCGGTCGAGCACGCTCGGATGCCGAACCGCACGGTGATCCAGTGGGACAAGGACGACTCCGCCTCGATGGGGCTGGTGAAGTTCGACCTGCTGGGGCTCGGAATGCTGTCAGCCCTCCGGCACTGCTTCGATCTCGTCCGCGAGTCCACCGGCGAGGAGTGGACACTGGAGACCCTCCCCAAGGAGGAGCCCGCGGTCTACGACATGCTGTGCCGGGCGGACTCGATCGGGGTGTTCCAGGTCGAGTCCCGCGCGCAGATGGGGCTGCTGCCCCGCCTGCAGCCCCGGGAGTTCTACGAGCTCGCCATCCAGATCGCGCTCATCCGGCCGGGGCCCATCCAGGGCGGGGCGGTGCATCCCTTCGTGCGCCGCAAGGCCGAGAAGGATCGGGTGGATGCCGAGAACCGGGAGCGCCTGAAGCGGGGCGAGGAGCCTGTCCCGTTCGAGATCCCCTATCCGCACCCTGATCTGGAGGACATCCTGAAGCGCACGCTCGGCGTGCCGATCTTCCAGGAGCAGCTCATCCAGATGGCCACCGCGATCGGAGACTGCACCGCCGACGAGGCCGACCTGCTGCGCCGGGCGATGGGTTCCAAGCGCGGTCTGGAGAAGATCGAGAGGGTCCGGGAGAAGCTCTACGCCGGCATGCGGCGCAGAGGCCTGGATCAGGACGTCTCCGACCGCATTTATGCGCAGATCCAGGCGTTCTCGAACTTCGGCTTCGCCGAGTCGCACTCGTTGTCCTTCGCGCTGCTGGTGTACGCCAGCTCCTGGCTGAAGCTGCACTACCCGGCGGCGTTCCTGGCGGGCCTGCTGCGCTCGCAGCCGATGGGGTTCTACTCGGCGTCGTCGCTCACCGCCGACGCCCGTCATCACGGCGTACAGGTGCTGCGACCCGATCTGCACGCTTCGGGGGTGCTGGACGGGCTCGAGCGGATCGAGGACGGCGATGCACCGACCGGCCTGGACTCCTGCCTGATCACTCCCGATCCGCCGGCGCCGCAGCGCTTCGACCCCACTGCCCCCGACGAGTCCGCCGCGCACCGCCGGGACGGCCGCTTCGCGGTGCGTCTGGGGCTGTCCGGCGTCCGCGGCATCGGCGAGAGGCTTGCGGAGCGGATCGTGGCCGCACGCGACGAGCACGGGCCGTTCCGCGATCTGCATGATCTGGTTCGGCGCACGGATGCCACGGCTGCGCAGCTCGAGGCGCTCGCCACCGCCGGCGCCTTCGAGTGTCTCGGCCTGAGCAGGCGCGAGGCGATCTGGCTGGCGGGGGCGGCCGCCGAGGATCGCGCGCGATTCCTGCCCGGAACGGCGCTCGCCGTGCAGCCGCCGCTGTTCCCCGACCAGTCGGGGTACGAGCGCCTGGCGGCTGATCTGTGGGCCACCGGGGTCTCCACCGACGACCACCCGATGGCTCACCTGCGGGATGTCCTCATCGAGCGCGGTGTGCTCACCTCTCAGCAGCTGCGCACGCACGAGTCCGGCCGCCGTATCGAGGTGGCGGGTGTGGTCACGCACCGGCAGCGGCCGGCGACTGCCAGTGGCATCACCTTCCTGAACCTGGAGGACGAGCACGGGCTGGTCAACGTGATCTGCTCCGCCGGCGTCTGGGGGCGCTATCGGCGGGTCGCCCGCGACTCCCCTGCGCTCATCGTCCGCGGCATCCTGGAGCGTTCCCCTGAGGGCGTCGCGAATGTGCTCGCCGACGCCTTCGAGGATCTGCGCACCGGCCTCGCGCACCGCTCCCGGGACTTCCGATGAGCGGCGCGAGCGGCGCCGGCATCGCGACAGGTTGTGTTCAGCTGCGTACCGCTCTCGCACCCCAGCGTCGGCCGTGCCGGGTCACCTCGATCGGATGCCGGAAGGCGCGCGAGATCGTCTCCGTCGTGAGCACCTCGGCCACCGGCCCCGCCGCGACCACCTCGCCGGCCGAGATGACGAGTGCATGCGTCGTGGACTCGGGCAGCTCCTCGAGATGGTGCGTGACGAGGATGCTGGTCAGCTCGGGCTCTCGGCGCACCAGGGCATCCACCGTCTCGAGGAACTGCTCGCGCGCCGCGACATCGAGGCCGGTCGTGGGCTCGTCCAGCAGCAGCAGCTCGGGGTCCATGACGAGAGCGCGCGCGATCAGCGCACGCCCGCGTTCGCCCTGCGACATCGTGGACCAGTTCGCCTCGTGACGGTCACTCAGACCGACGGCGTCGAGTGCGGAGTGCGCTCGTGCCACCTCCTCGGACCGCGGTGTCCACCTCATCGGCAGCTCGACGGTCCCGGTCACTCCGGTGAGCACCACCTGCGTCGCCGAGAGCGGCGACTGGAGCGGATGCCTCGGATCGACGTGTCCGATGCGTCGGCGCAGCGCCTGCAGATCGACGCGACCGATCCGCTCCCCCAGCACGTCCACCGTCCCCGCGCTGGGATGCGTCTGCGCACCGCAGAAGCCGAGCACGGTGCTCTTCCCCGCCCCGTTCGGACCGAGCAGAGCCCAGCGCTGTCCGGTCCGCACCGTGAACGAGACCTCGCGCAGGATGGCCCGTCCGCTCCGGCGCAAGTGGACGTCCCGCAGCTCCAGCACCGCACCCGCGTACTCGCGGGTCACGCGATCGCCTCGGCGAGTCCGGTGAGGTGTGCCCGGCTGAGCGCGGATGCCTCGGATGACCTGCGGCCCACCACCGCGTCGACGAGATCCCGGTGAGCCTCATGGTCGACGTCATCGCCGAACGACCGGCGCATCCTGAGCATGTCGATCATCGCCTGACGCAGTCGCGGTGTGAGGCTGTCGTACAGGTCGAGCAGGACGGGGTTGTGCGCGGCGACGACGATGCACCTGTGCAGCGCCAGGTCGGCATCGACGTGACCCTCGATCGATGCGGTGCGGCGCGAGCCACGGGCTGCGACACGAGATGCATCGCGCCCCGCCAGCGCCTGCCGCAGGGCGCGGAGGTCCGTCTGCGTGCGTCGTCGGGCCGCGAGATCCGCCGCCTCGCTCTCGATCGCGGTGCGCGTCTCGATCACGGCGAGGATGTCGGCCCGACGCAGCACGTCGTCCCAGTCGCTGCGCAGGTCGAGGGCTGTGACGAAGACACCTGCGCCCTGCCGGGTCTGCAGCACGCCCTTCGCGGCGAGCTGGCGGATCGCCTCGCGCACCGTGGAGCGGCCCACTCCGAGCTGGGGCCCGAGTGTCGTCTCGCCGGGCAACCGCTCCCCGAGCGCCCACTCCCCGCTCCGGATCCGTTCGAGCAGCAGCTGCGCCGCCCGGTCGGCCAGTGTCTCGCGCATCACCTGTGCCATCGCAACCCATCTGCTTGTCTGAGGAGTTGTGTTACAGTCTAGCCATGCTTCACCAGGGTCTTCTCCTTCGTCGCCACGACGGGGCCTAGTTCGATCGGCTCCCCGTCGTGGAGCCTCGACGTGTCCAGGCCGGTCGCACTCACCAGACCGGAAGAAGAGACCATGTCCGCATCCATCACTCCCGCCTCCCCCGTCGGCACCTCCGAGCCGCCCGCACCGGCGTGGAACCGGCAGCGGCACTCGCCGATGCCCTCGCACCGATACTCCGACGTCTTCTCCCGCGTGGACGTCCCCCTGAGAGACGATCGGCTGTGGCCGGGACGGCGTCTGACAGCGGCGCCGTTGTGGGTCCCCGTCGACCTGCGCGACGGCAATCAGGCCCTCGCCGAACCCATGAGCCCCCAGCGCAAGCGCCGCTTCTTCGAGCTCATGGTCACGATGGGCTACAAGGAGATCGAGGTGGGCTACCCGTCCGCCTCGCAGACCGACTACGACTTCGTGCGGCTGCTCGCCGAGACCGATCTCGCACCCGACGATGTCACGATCGTGGTCTTCACGCCCGCGCGCCGCGATCTCATCGAGCGCACGGCGGCCGCGATCCGCGGGATCCGGAACGACGTGGTCATCCACCTCTACACGGCCACCGCCCCGATCTGGCGCGATGTCGTGCTGGGCCGGAGCCGAAGTGAGCTGCGGGAGCTGATCCTGGGCGGCGGCCGAGACGTGCTCGAAGTCGCAGGCGACCTCCCGAACGTCCGCTTCGAGTTCTCCCCCGAGGTGTTCAATCAGACCGAGCCCGACTACGTGCTCGAGATCTGCGACGCGATGACCTCGCTGTGGGACGCGTCACCCGATCGTCCCGTGATCATCAACCTCCCCGCCACGGTGGAGATCGCCACGCCGAACGTCTACGCCGATCAGATCGAGTACATGGATCGTCATCTCGATCGCCGCGACTCCGTGATCCTGTCGGTGCATCCGCACAACGACCGGGGCACCGGGGTCGCCTGCGCGGAACTGGCGATGCTGGCCGGGGCTCAACGCGTGGAGGGCTGTCTCTTCGGCAACGGCGAGCGCACCGGGAATGTCGATCTCGTGACGCTCGCCCTGAACCTGCACACCCAGGGCATCGACCCGATGGTCGACTTCTCGGACATCGATGGGATCCGCGGCACGGTCGAGGAGTGCAATCGCATCGAGGTGCACCCGCGGCATCCGTACGCCGGCTCGCTGGTGCACACGGCTTTCAGCGGCACGCACCAGGACGCGATCCGCAAAGGACTGGCGGAGCACCGCAGCCGCGCGACTGCGGAGGGGCGGAGCGAGGCAGAGATCGCGTGGCGCGTGCCCTACCTGCCGATCGATCCCGCCGACATCGGCCGGGGGTACGAGGCCGTGATCCGCGTCAACTCGCAATCGGGCAAGGGTGGCATCGCGCATCTTCTGCAGGCCGCCCATGGCATCGAGCTCACGCGGGAAGAGCAGGTCGAGCTGGCGCTGCGCGTGCAGCAGCACGCCGATGCGACAGGCGGAGAGGTCACCGCCGACGAGGTGCTGGGGATCCTGCGGAGCCGCCCGGCGCGGAAGGCCCAGCCGATCGACTGAGACCGTCAGCGCCGCGGAATGGGGACGGACCAGAGCGACTCGGTGATGCGATATCCCTCGCGCTCGTACAGCCGTCGTGCGCCCGGGTTGCTGCCGAAGACGTTCAGCGCCAGCACGTCGAGACCCGCGCGGGCCGTCTCCTCCGCCGCCGCGCGCAGCGTCTGCGTGCCGAGTCCCTGCCCGCGACGGTCCTCGTCCATCGCGATGTCGCAGATGAAGCCCAGGTTCTCGCGCAGATGCAGCCACAGGATCCCCGCGCGCCGATCGTCATCGTCGCGGACGGTCCAGAACCGGTTCCCAGGCGTCTGCAGTCCCTCGGGCAGCAGTTCGAGCATCTGCTCGGCGGTCGTCCGGCGCGCGGCCTCGATCGTGGGGTCGGCACCGGACTCGAAGCGCTCCTGCGCATACTCCTCGTCCGACGCATCGCGGAAGGCGGCGTAGTCCGCATCGTCCATCGGATGCAGGCGGATGCCGGCCGGCGCGGGCACCTCTGCGACCTCGACGCGCATCTTCGTCGCGACGCGGCGCGCATCCGCGGATTCGGCGAGCGCGGTCATGAAGGCGTCGCCGCTGAAGGAGCTGAAGTGCCAGATGCCCGTCCAGCCGGCCTCGGCCGCCAGTCCGTCCAGAAGCATCCAGACCGCAGCAGGGTCCTGTCCCGTGGTGTGCAGATCGGCGAGCACCACCTCATCCTCGCGAGGGATAGCCCACACGGCCGCACTGCCGTCATCGGTACACCAGATCTCCCCGGCCGCCGACTCGGGCACGGGGACGTCTTGCCGTTCGGCTGCGGCCTTCGCTCTGTACGCACGCCCTACGGCCGCTGCGAGCAGCTCGCCTCGCTGCCGGGGCTCGGTGATCTCGACCCAGCTCACCAGAAGCGGTCCTTCGGCTCGGCGGGCTTCTTGTCGGCGCCACCCCAGCGATTCGCCTCGGCTTTCGCGGCGCCCGCTGCGGCATCGGCTTCGCGCAGCGCCTCCTCGGCGTCGACCGCGGCGGGCCGCTCGGGCTCCTCCGCTCGATTCTTCTCCATGACCACACTCTAGGCACCAGAGGCGACCGGTGGGCGCGAAGGGCGTCAGTCCTTCGCGTGCTGCTGAGTCCACGCCTCGTCGCCGGGGGCGATCTCGCGCGCCATGTCCCTCAGGAAGCGGATCACCACCTCGCGCTCGGCGGAGGTGAGGCGGGCCGCCGCGTAGAAGCGCTTCGCCTGTTGCCTGCCCACGGTCTCCATGGCGGCCTGATGCGTCTGCGGGGTGATCGAGATCGCCAGCGCCCGCCGGTCGGTGGGGTGAGGCGCCCGCACGATGTGCCCGCCGCGCTCCAGCCTGTCGAGGAGCTTGGTCGTCGAGGCCGACGATATGCGCAGATGATGGGCGATGCCGCCGGGGGTCGCGAGGATCCCGCGATGGGCGCACACGATCAGATAGTGCAGGGCTCGCATGTCGGTGTCATTGAGCCGCATGTAGCGACGCGAGGCCTCGGAGAGCTGCTCCTCCGCCTCACGGAGTTCCCCCAGCGACGACATCAGCTCGGTGATCTGCCGCACATCGGCCGGCGGCATGCCCTCACGATCGACCAGCACCTGCTCGGGATCGCTGTAGTCGACGTCGTAGACGTCGGCGTCGGCCAGGCCGTCAGGCGTCTGCACCGACCGCCGGCCGGCGACCGGGATGCCCCCTGCGGCCGATTCCTCTCGCATGCATCGCATTCTAGCCGTTCCTCTATTCACGCCGAGTTGTTTTCTAGCTTGGCTAGCAATATCCTCTTCCATGAATCCTGCGAAGAAGGGCCCGTCATGTCGCACAGCACCGAGAAGACGCACCGCACCTGGCCACGAGTCCTGATCTCGTCGGCGCTCGTCCTGCTGTGGCTGGTGGGAGCCGGCCTCGGCGGACCGCTGTTCGGGAAGATCGACGAGGTCTCCTCCAACGATGCGACGGCATACCTGCCGGATTCGGCGGCGGCCACCGAGGTGCAGAGGTCGCTGGGCGACTTCCTCGGCTCCGACTCGATCCCGGCCGTGGTGGTCTTCTCGTCCGACGCGAAGATCGACGACGCCCTCAAGGACGAGCTCGCCGCCAGGCTCGAGGATGCGACCGCCGCCGAAGGCGTGAAGGAGGGCTCCTCCCCCGTCCTCGTCTCGGACGACGGGCTGGCCGCGCAGGCGTTCGTGCCGATCGACGCGGATGCCGAGGTCGGGGAGGTCACCGCCGCGCTGTCGGCAGATCTGCGCAAGAGCGTGCCGGACGGCGTGACCGTGCACATCACGGGACCGGCCGGCTTCACCGCGGATCTGCTCGCCGGGTTCTCCGGCATCGACGGCATCCTGCTCCTGGTGGCGCTGCTGGCGGTGCTCGTGATCCTCGTGATCGTGTACCGCTCCCTCCTGCTTCCCCTGATCGTGCTGTGCACCAGCCTGTTCGCCCTGTGCGTGGCACTGCTGGTGGTGTGGTGGGCGGCCAAGCTCGGGATCCTGCTGCTGAGCGGCCAGACCCAGGGCATCCTGTTCATCCTGGTGATCGGCGCCGCGACGGACTACTCGCTGCTGCTGGTCGCACGGTTCCGCGAGGAGCTGCACACCACACAGAACCGCTGGGCCGCAGTGCGCGCAGCGTGGAAGGGCGCCTTCGAGCCGATCCTGGCCTCCGGGGGCACGGTGATCGCGGGTCTGCTGTGCCTGCTGCTGAGCGATCTGAAGTCCAACAGCACGCTGGGCCCGGTGGCGGCGATCGGGATCGTGTTCGCGATGCTCGCCGCCCTCACCCTGCTGCCCGCACTGCTGGGCCTCGCCGGGCGGGCGGCGTTCTGGCCGCGCCGACCCGCCTTCGAACCTGGTCTCACGCCGCAGGATGACCCGCTGCAGGGCCGGGGTCTGTGGCCGCGGCTGGCGCGCAGCATCCGCCGTCACCCGCGCGCGATCTGGATCCCCACCGCACTCGTGCTCGCGGTGGCGGCCGCGGGCGCGGTGCAGCTCGATGCCAGCGGGGTGCCGCAGTCCGACCTCGTGCTCGGCGCTTCCGAGGCGCGGGACGGACAGGCCGTTCTCGGCGAGCACTTCCCCGGCGGTTCCGGCAGCCCGGTCTACGTGCTCGCGGAGGAGTCGCGACTGCAGGAGGTCGCCGACGTGCTGCTCGCGGACGAGGGGGTCGACGGCGTCTCCGTGACGGCGTCGGAGTCGCCGTCCGGAAGCGCCCCGATCACCGAGGACGGCATCACCGCCTTCGGCCCTCCTGGCACCCCCGCTCCCGACCCCACGGTCGTCGACGGCCGGGTGCTGGTGCAGGGGACGCTGACGGATGCCGCGGATTCCTCGTCCGCGGAGCGCACCGTGGAGCGGCTGCGGGCGGAGCTGAAGGGCACGGATGCCCTGGTGGGCGGGGTCACCGCCACGGCCGTCGACACGAACGCGGCATCGATCCACGATCGCAACCTGATCATCCCGGTGATCCTCGGCGTGATCCTGCTCATCCTCATGCTGCTGCTGCGGGCGGTCGTCGCCCCCGTGCTGCTCATCCTCACCACGGTGCTGTCATTCGGGTCGGCGATGGGCGTCGCGGCGCTGGTGTTCGACGGCGTGTTCCGCTTTCCCGGGGCCGATCCGGCAGTCCCGCTGTTCGGCTTCGTCTTCCTGGTCGCACTGGGCATCGACTACAACATCTTCCTCATGACACGGGTGCGCGAGGAGTCCCGCCGTCACGGCACGCGCGAGGGCATCCTGCGCGGCCTCTCGGTGACCGGCGGCGTGATCACCTCGGCGGGCCTGGTGCTGGCGGCGACCTTCGCGGCACTGTCTGTGATCCCGATCCTGTTCCTGGTGCAGATCGCGTTCATCGTCGCGTTCGGCGTGCTGCTGGACACGTTCGTGGTGCGCTCTCTCCTGGTCCCAGCACTGTCCTACGACCTCGGCCGCGTCATCTGGTGGCCCTCCCGCCTGGCTCGGCGCGATGCCGCGCTGCCCGAGGCATCGCAGGATGCCAGGTCCCGGGACGAGGTCTCGGCATGAGGCTCTGGTCGGTGGACCCCGCCCAGCTCGACCGGGCCGCGCTGGTGGCCTGCTGGAGGGAGGCGCTGCTGGCCCAGGCGGTGCTCGCCGGCCGCACCCGCGGCTATCAGCGGCATCCGCAGCTGGAGCGGTTCCGCGCCCTGCCCGACCCGGTCGCGGCGGTCGGCGCCTACCTCGGCGGGGTGGCCGACGAGGCGGATGCCCGCGGTTACCGCTTCGATCGATCCCGGATCATCTCCCCGTCGAGCCCGGGCGCGATCCTCGACGTGACCGAGGGACAGCTCGCGCTGGAGTGGGAGCACCTCGGCGCGAAGCTCCGGGTGCGCAGTCCGGCGGATGCCGAGCGGTGGGCCCACGACGAGCCTCGGCCGCATCCGCTGTTCCGCGTCGTCCCCGGGGGCGTCGCATCGTGGGAGCGCGCGCTGCCCGTATCGTCGGACTCATGACCTTCGATGCTGCTGACCGCTCCGCCGTCGCGCAGTTCGTCCGGAACTGCGGAGCGGGCGTCGTCGCATCGATCGGGCCGGATGCCGGGCCACAGGCCGCCTTCGTGGGCCTGACCGCGACGGACGACGGGCTGCTGGTGCTCGACGCCCTCGAGAGCTCCCGCAAGGTGGCGAACATCGCCGCCCGTCCGGGGGTCGCCGTCGTCGTCACGGAGGGCGACGTGACCGTGCAGCTCGAGGGACGAGCGCGCGTGAGCGTCGACGACGAGCGCCGGCGTCTGGGCGCGGCCTACGATGAGCGCTTCCCCGGGTCACGTGCGCTGGACGAGGGCTTCGTGGTGATGGCGGTCGAGGTGCGCTGGGTGCGCGTGTACGACGCCGGCACGAACCCAGCGCGCGTGACCGAGTCGGACTGGGCCTGATCGACCGGCGCCCGGCGGGTCACCCGTCCGATTCGGCCCGCTCGGCCGCGAGCTCCGCGCGCAGTCCTGCATTCTCGTCCTCGAGCTCCAGGAGGCGCCCGATCCCGGCGAGGTTCATCCCCTCGTCGCGCAGGCGCGCGACCCTGCGCAGGCGGTCGATGTCATTGCCGCTGTAGCGCCGGGTGCCCCCGTCGCTGCGATGCGGATCGAGCAGACCATGCCGTTCGAAGAGGCGCAGCGTCGCCTCGGGCATGTCGACGAGCTGGGCTGCGACGGCGATCCCGTAAAGGGGTGTGGCCCGGTCAGGTTCTGTCATGTCTGAGACTTCTCCGTTTGGGTTGCGATTCTCGGCGTCTTGATCTATAACAAATCTACACCTTCAGATGCAGATCCTCTGCATCGCCCGCCAGAGCCCGGTCCCCGGGCAGATCGAAAGGAGTACATCATGGGAATGACATTCGATCCGATCAGCCAGCTCGATCGTTTTGCTGCGAGCGTGCTGGATTCCGTTCGATCCCCTCGGCTGATGCCGGTGGATCTCTTCCGCGACGGCGACAGCTACGTCCTGCATGCGGATCTCCCCGGCGTCGACCCCGGCTCGATCGACGTGGATGTCGACGGAAGCCAGCTCTCCATCCGAGCGCAGCGCACGGCGGACACCGGCGAGGGTTCCCGCTGGCTCACGCGTGAGCGCAGCGCCGGCACGTTCCTGCGCCAGTTCACGCTCGGAGACGGCGTCGACGTGGACCGCATCAGCGCGTCGTACGAGAACGGCGTGCTCACAGTGATCATCCCGGTCAGCGAGCGCGCGAAGCCGCGGAAGATCGCCGTGGAATCGTCGGATCACCGCGAGGAGATCGCGGCCTGATGGCGAGGGCCGGGCGCACTCGCGCCCGGCCCTCCTTCACCGTGGAAAGGAATGACATGATGCCCGCATCCGTCTCCGGTCTCGACCGCTTCCTTGCCGAGATGGAGTATCCCGCCACGACCGACGACCTCGTCCGCGAGGCCGCTCGTGACGGCCTCTCCGAGGGCGTCCTCGCCGCGCTCGTCGCGTTGCCCGCCGAACGCTTCGACTCCAGCTTCGATGTGCGGCGGGCGATGTCGGCCCGGCGCGAGCTC
>Ga0308161_1003612_pt1 | contig 14883 bp, 11 predicted proteins | sample PhyFR2_FD_201034 | JGI IMG/M metagenome (GOLD analysis project Ga0308161, IMG submission 201034) | Phyllosphere microbial communities from UC Gill Tract Community Farm, Albany, California, United States - DLSLF.R2 | ecosystem: Host-associated > Plants > Phyllosphere > Unclassified | place: USA...
CCGCAGGGCTGAGCACGGGAGGGACTGGTCAAACGCCGGTCGGGCCGCTATAATGCGGCCTCCTTTCCCTGATAGCTCAGTCGGTAGAGCGACGGACTGTTAATCCGCAGGTCCCTGGTTCGAGTCCAGGTCGGGGAGCCAGAATCTAAAAGGCCGCGTACTTTCACGAGTACGCGGCCTTTGTCGTTTCGCCCCCCGTGCGGGGCGCAGGGTTCAGGCCCGGACAGCGCCCTGGCGCACCTCGCGCAGGCTTTCATCGACCTCGCGGCTGTGGACGTCCACGCGGTCGCGGCCGTGCGTCTTGGCGTGGTACAGGGCCTCGTCGGCGCGGCGCAGGATGTCTTCCCACGACGCGTCGTGCGGGCTGCGCGCGGCCACGCCGGCGCTCACCGTCATCGGCACGACGTGCTCGCGCGTGCGCAGCGGCGTGGCGGCGATGCGCGCACGCACGGCCTCGGCCAGGTCGCGCACGGCGTCCGGCGCGACGTCCGTCAGCAGGACGGCGAATTCCTCGCCGCCGATGCGGAACCGGCGCTCGTGGCCGCGCAGCACGTCCGCCGCTTCGCGCGTGACGTGGCGGATGGCGGTGTCGCCGACCGCGTGGCCGTGGCGGTCGTTGATCGACTTGAAATGATCGATGTCGAAGGTGATGAAGGCCACGGTCGTGCCTTCGCGCACGCCGCGCGTGAAGGCCGCGTCGGCCGCATCGTGCAGCGAGCGGCGGTTGAGCCAGCCGGTGAGGGTGTCCGTCAGCGCCGCGCGCCGCAACGCCTGCACCTGGCGGTACGCGACGATCAGCGCGCAGCTCATCGTCGTCACCGACAGGAACACGAGCACGAACAGCGTGCCGGACGTCTGCAGGATCTGGTTGCCGAGCAGGGTCAGCCCATGGTTGCGGTTGGCGGCGAGGTACAGGGTGCGCAGGCTCAGCTGGAGCAGGAACACGAGCTCCATCGCGCCGAGCGGCACGTACGGCAGCCGTTCGGCGTGCGGCAGCCGGCGCCACAGCGTCAGGACGACGTTCCCGTTGATCGCGACGATCAGCGGCGTGAACAGCAGGAGCCGATTCGCGACGGACGCCTGCAGCGCCGGCAGCAGGTGCAGCCCGAACACGGCGGCGGCCACCAGCGCCAGCAGCGGCCAGCCGGGCCGCAGGCCGACGTGACGGCGCACGCCGGCCAGGATGCCGAAGTGGCCGGCGATGTACAGCACGTTGCCGAAGGCGGGCACGAGGACATGGTCGGCCTGCAGCGTGACCGCGACCGCGCCGAGGATGTTGTTGCCGGCAAAGCACAATCCCGCCGTCATCCAGTCGAGCAGGCAGGGTTGGCGCCGGTCGGCACGGTACAGCAGGGCCATGCTGCTCGCCATGATGATGCTCGCCAGCGCGGACGCCACGACGAGGGTGAACGCATCCATGTGTTTCCCGAGAAAAGTACGATGGGCTGAAACCGATCTCATATTATAGATTTAATGTTGTGACTGAAATATCACCGATTGTTTCCCGGAAGTCACCGCGCTGGACCCGCCGCCAGCAGGAAACAAAAAAACGCGCGAAAATAACGACTTACGTAATCCAGAGACGGTTTTCAGAATGTCCACTGCAGCTTCTTCCCCAACACTTCCCCGTGGCGCCGACGTCAATCCGAGACCGCTCGGCGTGTCCCTCCTGCTCATCGTGCTCGGCGCCTGGTACCTGGCGCAGACCGTCGACGCGCGCCGTGCCGCGCTGTTCGTCGTCGGCGCGCTGCTGGGCCTCGTGCTGTATCACGCCGCGTTCGGCTTCACGTCCGCGTGGCGCGTCTTCATCGCCGACGGCCGCGGCGCCGGCCTGCGCGCGCAGATGATCATGCTCGCCGTCGGCGTGGCGCTGTTCTTCCCGGCGCTGTCCGCCGGCACGCTGTTCGGCAACCCCGTCACGGGCCTCGTGTCGCCGGCCGGCACGTCCGTCGTCGTCGGCGCCTTCATCTTCGGCATCGGCATGCAGCTGGGCGGCGGCTGCGCGTCCGGCACGCTGTACACCGTGGGCGGCGGCAGCACGCGCATGCTCGTCACGCTGGCCGCGTTCATCGCCGGCTCCGTGATCGCCACGGCGCACATGCCGTTCTGGACGTCGCTGCCGCAGCCGGCGCCCATCTCGCTCGTCAAGACTTTGGGCCTCGCGCCCGCGCTGGCGCTCAACTGGGCCGTGTTCGCGCTCATCGCCGGGATCACCGTCGTCGTCGAGAAGCGCCGCCACGGCCGCCTCGTCGCGCCCGTGCTCCGCTCGGCCAAGGCGTCGCCGTGGCTGCACGGTCCGTGGCCGCTCGTGGCCGGCGCGCTGGCGCTCGTCGTGCTGAACTTCGCCACCCTGGCGCTGTCGGGCCGGCCGTGGGGCGTGACCTCCGCGTTCGCGCTGTGGGGCGCCAAGGCCGCGCAGGCGATCGGCATCGACACGGCGAGCTGGACGTACTGGTCGACCAAGGCCAACGCCGCCGCGCTGGCCGCGCCCGTCTCGCACGACGTGACGTCGGTGATGGACATCGGCATCGTGCTCGGCGCCATGCTCGCGGCGGCGCTGGCCGGCCGCTATGCGCCCGTCTGGCGCGTGCCGCTGCGCTCGCTCGTCGCGGCCCTCGTCGGCGGCCTGCTGCTCGGCTACGGCGCGCGCCTGGCGTACGGCTGCAACATCGGCGCCTACTTCAGCGGCATCGTGTCGGGCAGCCTGCACGGCTGGCTGTGGCTCGTCGCCGCGTTCTGCGGCAACGTCATCGGCACGCGCCTGCGCCCGCTGTTCGGCCTCGAAGTCGAGCGCGTGCAGGCGAGCGGCTGCTGAAACCCGGGCGGTGGCCGGCCGGGGCATTGCGCACGCCGCGCCGTACCGCCTCCTTGCGCCGGCGCGCGTAAAACCCGACGGCCGCCTGCACGCTTCGCCCGCCGGGCCTACAATCGATCCTTTGCCGTCAGGATCGAGCATGCAAGCATCAGTCAATACAACGTTTGTCGAACAGGATGGCTTGCAGGACGGCTTGCCTGCGGGCCCGCGCGCGCGCGCCATCGTCGCCCTCGCGCTCGGCGTGGGCATGTCGTCCCTCGACACCGCCATCGCCAACACCGCGCTGCCGGCGATGGCGCAGCAACTGCACGCCACGCCGGCCGATTCGGTGTGGATCGTGAATGCCTACCAGCTGGCCATGGTCGCGACCTTGCTGCCGATCGCGGCGATCGGCGAGACGGTCGGCTACCGGCGCGTGTACGTGGCCGGCATGGCCCTGTTCACGCTGGCCTCGCTCGCGTGCGCGCTCGCATGGTCGCTGCCGGTCCTGATCGTCGCGCGGCTGTTCCAGGGGCTCGGCGCCAGCGCCATCATGGGCGTCAACACGGCGCTGCTGCGCGCCACGTATCCGGCCAGGCTGCAGGGACGCGGCTTCGGCACCAATGCGCTCGTCGTCGCGATCGGCTTCGCGCTCGGCCCGAGCCTGGCGTCGATCATCCTCGCCGCGTCGTCGTGGGAATGGCTGTTCGGCATTAACGTGATTCCCGGCATCGTCGCGTTCTTCCTGGCGCGCAAGGCGCTGCCGGAAACGCGGCGCGCCAGCCACCGCGTCGACCGCGTCGCCGTCCTGTTCAACGTCGTCGCGTTCTCGCTGGCCGTGCTGGCGCTGGGCGACGCCGCGCACCGCGTCGGCATCCGCACGCTGCTGCCGGAAGCGCTCGTCGCGCTCGTGTTCTTCGGCCTGCTGCTGCGGCGCGAGCGCGGCCATCCGGCGCCGCTGTTGCCCGTCGACCTGTTCCGCCGGCCGCTGTTCGCCCTGTCGACGCTCACCGCCGTCTGCACGTTCGCCGCGCAGGCGCTGGCGTTCGTCGCGCTGCCGTTCTACTTCGAGACGGCGCTGGGACGCACCCCCGTCGAGACGGGTTTCCTGATGACGCCGTGGCCGGTGATGGTCGGCGTGATGGCGCCCGTGGCGGGACGCCTGAGCGACCGCTTTTCCCCAGGCCTCCTGGGCGGCATCGGATTGCTGGTCATGGCGGCCGGCCTGGTCGCGATGATGAGCTTGCCGGCGGCGCCGTCCGCGCTCGACATCGGCTGGCGCATGGCCGTCTGCGGCGTCGGCTTCGGCTTCTTCCAGGCGCCGAACATGAAGGCGATCATGGGCAGCGCCCCGGCGTCGCGCAGCGGCAGCGCCAGCGGCATGGTCGCGACCGCGCGCCTGACCGGACAGGCAACGGGCGCCGCGCTGGTGGCTTTCTGCCTTACCATTTCCCACGTGCGCGGACCGTGGCTCGCGCTCGGCATCGCGGCCGCGTTCGCGTTCGCGGGGAGCGTGGCGAGCTTCTCGCGCCTCGTCGTCGCGGCGCCCGCGGCCTAAGCCCCGGGCAACTTCAAGAAGGACCAACATGACACGACGTTTCAGGATCGCCGCCATCGCCGGCGACGGCATCGGCAAGGAAGTGCTCCCCGAAGGCCTGAAAGTGCTGGCGGTCGCGGCCGAGCGCTTCGGTCTCGAGCTGGAGTTCAAGCATTTTCCGTGGGCCAGCTGCGACTGGTACATCCAGCACGGCGAGATGATGCCGCCGGACTGGAAGGATCAATTGTCCGGCATGGACGCGATCTATTTCGGCGCCGTCGGCTGGCCCGCGCTCGTGCCGGACCACGTCTCGCTGTGGGGCTCGCTGCTCAAGTTCCGGCGCGAATTCGACCAGTTCATCAACCTGCGTCCCGTGCGCCTGTTCGAAGGCGTGCCGTGCCCGCTGGCCGGCCGCAAGCCGGGCGACATCGACTTCTTCGTCGTGCGCGAGAACACGGAAGGGGAGTACACGAACCTGGGCGGCATCATGTTCCCGGGCACCGAGCGCGAAATGGTGATCCAGGAATCCGTGTTCACGCGCCACGGCACCGACCGCGTGCTGCGCTACGCGTTCGAGCTCGCCAACGCCCGCGCGCGCCGCCACCTGACGGTCGCGACCAAGTCGAACGGCATCGCGATCAGCATGCCGTGGTGGGACGGCCGCGCCGATGCCGTCCACGCCGATTATCCGCAGGTGACGGTCGACAAGCAGCACATCGACATCCTGACGGCGCGCTTCGTGCTGCAGCCGGACCGCTTCGACGTCGTCGTCGCGTCGAACCTGTTCGGCGACATCCTGTCCGACCTCGGCCCCGCGTGCACGGGCACGATCGGCCTGGCGCCGTCCGGCAACCTGAATCCGGACCGCACGTTCCCGTCGCTGTTCGAACCGGTGCACGGCTCGGCGCCGGACATCGCGGGGAAGGGCATCGCCAACCCGATCGCGATGATCTGGTCGGGCGCGCTGATGCTGTCGTTCCTCGCGGGCGGCCCGGATGCCGACCCGCGCTGCGCCGAGGCGCACGATGCGATCGTCGCCGCGATCGAGGACGTGCTGCGCACCGGTCCGCGCACGGGCGACCTGGGCGGCACCGCGACGACGACCGAGGTGGGGGACGCGATCGCGGCGCGCCTGCGCGGCTGACGCCTGCCTTCCACGCACGCTCTTTAAACGGGCGCGGCCGCCTCGATATGGGAACCATGGCGCGCCGCTCCCGCATCCCCGACTACGAACCGCCCCAGCCGCCCGCGGCGGACAGCCCGTGTCCGCTGTGCGGCCGGCCGCTCGGCACGGTCAACATCGACCGCCACCACCTGATCCCGAAATCGCTGAAGGGCAGGGAGCAATTCCCTATCCACAAGATTTGTCACCGCAAGATCCACGCGACGTTTTCCGAACGCGAGCTGCTGCGCGCGTATCACACGTGGCATGCGCTGCAGGGCGACGACGACATCCGCGCGTTCATCGACTGGGTCGCGAAGAAGCCGCCCGAGTTCTACGCGCGGACGTTTACGTCGAACAAGAAGAAGGCGCGCTGAGCGCGCGACCGGCCCGCCGCATCCGGGCGCATGCCTGTGTTCGTCGTTGACCGTCGAGTGCGCTTGTCGGGGCGATTCGTGGTTACAATCCTGCCCATCTTAACGTTTGGGCAAGAACCGACATGGCGAACCGTGCAGAACTGCTGGGATTGAACGAACCCTTCTTCGAAACGGCGCAGCCGGCACTTCATTCTCTGCTCGAGGGCAACTACGGCCTGCCGTTGCTGTGGCTGGCGCTGTACCGCAAGGAAGACATCCGCGAGTACGAGAACGTGTCGATCCTGCTGACGTCGCGCGAGTCGGCCCTGGCCAGCTTCGACGCCCGCCGCGCCGGACTGGAAACCTTCCTGGGCGCCCCGGCGCATCCGCTGATCGCGCAGTTTCGCGCGATCATCGAGGAGCATGCTTACCGCTACTACCTCGTCAACACGACCGAACTGCAGATGCTGGACGACGACTTCGGCACGCACCTGCCGGGCTACTTCGACCAGCTGGACGAAATCGTCGCCGGCACGGCGCAGACGCGCGAGTTGCCGGTGCTGACCCAGGCGGACGACGACCTGACCCATTATCCGTACGACGGCAAGCCGCTGTGGCTATGCGGCTTCAGCTACGAGATCGAGGTGCCCTGGGATTTCTGACGGACCGGCAGGACGCGCATCGCCGGGTCCGGCTCGATCGCCGCTCATGCGTAATAAAGTGCGGAAAACGGGCGTATTTACGCGACTTTTGCGGGTAAATCGCGAGATATTGGAATCACATTGCTTACCACGCACGGTTGAAATACGCGCATCGCTGCCGGGCTTGGTGTTAAAATCGGCACTTACTTTTTTGCAATTCTGGTTCCTTTTTCAATGCCGACTTCTCTGTGGTTGCAATGAACCAAGACGACAACAGCGCCTGCTCGGTTCTCCTGATCGATGACGAACCCTTTGCCGAAGACATCATTTCGCATGGCTTGAAGGGATGTGCCGCGTACACGCTGCGCTACGCGCGGCACCCGGCGCTGGCGGTCGACCTGGCGAAGGAGGTCGGTGCCACGGTCGTGCTCGTCGACCTGCGCATGCCGGAAATCGACGGTTTCGAGGTCACGCGCCGCCTGCGCGCGGACAAGGACACCGAGCATATTCCCGTCGTCATGCTGTCGTCCGAGGAGGATCCGGAAATCAAGGCCAAGGCGTTCGGCGTCGGCGCCAACGATTACCTCGTCAAATGGCCCGATCCGCGCGAGCTCGTCGCGCGCGTGCGCTACCACAGCGACGCCTGCATCGCCCGGCGCCAGCGCGACGCCGCGTTCGTATCGCTGCGGCACAGCCAGGAACAGCTGGCCGCCAGCCAGTCGGCGCTGCACCAGGCGCAGAAGATGGAAGCGATCGGCCAGCTGACCGGCGGCGTCGCGCACGACTTCAACAACGTGCTGCAAATCATCGGCGGCAACCTGCAACTGCTCAAGCTGGTGGGCAACCTGAACGATGCGGGCAAGGCGCGGGTCGACATGGCGCTGGCCGGCGTCGAGCGCGGCGCCAAGCTGTCGTCGCACCTGCTCGCGTTCGCCCGCCGCCAGCCGCTGCAGGCCATCGTCATCAATCCTGGCCATCTGCTGCGCGAAATGGACGACATGATGCGCCGCGTGCTCGGTCCGCGCGCCCGCGTCGTGACGGAGATCGCGGCGGAGCTGGGCAGCACGCTGGTCGATCCGAGCCAGCTCAACAACGTGCTGCTGAACCTGGCGATCAATGCGCGCGACGCGATGGCCGGCAGCGGCACGCTGACGATCCGCGCCGCCAACGTCGCGCCCGACAGCCCGTTGCCGACGGAAGTACCACGCGGCCATTACGTGCTGATCGAAGTGGCCGACACCGGCAAGGGCATGACGCCGGACGTGCTGGAACGTGCGTTCGAACCGTTCTTCACCACCAAGCCGACGGGACAGGGTACGGGCCTCGGCCTGTCGATGGCTTACGGCTTCGTCAAGCAGTCCGGCGGCGAGATCGTCCTGCGCAGCGAACCGGGCAAGGGCACCAGCGTGCGCATCTACCTGCCGCGCAGCGAGGCCGAGCCCGTGCAAACGGAGTACATCGAGGCCGCGCCGCTCGTCGGCGGGGTCGAGACGATCCTCGTCGTGGAAGACGAGGAGGACGTGCGCAGCACGACCTGCGCGATCCTGTCGGCGCTCGGCTACCGGGTGCTGGAAGCGTCGGATGCGTCGCGCGCCGCCGGCATCGTCGAGAGCGGGCAGCACATCGACCTCGTGTTCACGGACGTGATCATGCCCGGCCCCATGAGCAGCCTGCAATTGGGCGAACTGGTGCGCGCGCGGCTGCCGCACGCCCAGATCCTGTACACGTCGGGCTATGCGGAAGGCGTGCTGGCGCACGAGGGGAAGCTGGAGGCGTCCGTGAATCTGTTGCAGAAGCCATACCACCCGGACGCGCTCAGCGCGCGCATCCGGCATCTGCTGCGCCGGCGCAACGAGCCGGTGGCCCGCAGCACGGCGTAACCCCGGCCGGGAGGCCGGCGATGGCTTACTTGTTCGGCTTGATGTAGCGCTGCGACCCCGGCGGCGGTTCGTTCAGGACGGCCCAGAAAATCCCCAGGTCCGCGATGGCGCGCACGAATTCCGCGAAGTCGACGGGTTTCACAACGTAGGCGTTCACGCCCAGTTCGTAGCTGCGGACCAGGTCCTGTTCTTCCTTCGACGACGTCAGCATCACGACCGGCAGCGGCTTCAGGCCGTCGGTGCTGCGGATGTCGCGCAGCACTTCGAGGCCATCCACTTTCGGCAGTTTCAGGTCGAGCAGGACGACGGCCGGGTTGCCGGCCGCGCGGGCCGCGTGGTCGCCGCGGCGGTGCAGGTAGTCGAGTGCCTCGGCACCGTCGCGCACGACGATGACCTGGTTGGCGAGCTGGCTCTTCGACAGGGCGATCAGGGTCAGTTCCAGATCGTTCGGGTTGTCTTCGACCAGCAGTATGGGCTTGAGCATGTGTATGTACTAATTACGTCAGTGTGTTGAATTCTGTTTCGGGAGCGCGAACGAGAACGTCGCGCCTGCACCTTGTATGGAGTTGGCCCAGACGCGGCCGTTGTGGCGCTCGACGATGCGGCGCACGTTGGCCAGGCCGATGCCGGTACCCTGGAAATCTTCCATGCGGTGCAGGCGCTGGAAGACGCCGAACAGCTTGTGCACGTACTCCATGTTGAAGCCCGCGCCGTTGTCGGCGACGTGGAAGATCGTTTCGCCGTGGGCGTCCTCGGCCGAGATGCGGATGACGGCCGGATCGCGCTGGCCCGTGAACTTGACGGCGTTCGACAGCAGGTTGAACACCGCCAGGTGCAGGAAGGTCGGGTCGGCCCAGACGGTCGGCAATGGCTGGATGTCCCATTCGATGTTGCGGCCGCGCAGTTCCAGCGTCATCTTGTCGAGGCAGGCCGCCACCAGATCGTTCATGTCGACCCTGGTCGGGCGCAGCGACGCGCGGCCCATCTGCGAGAACGACAGCAGGTCGTCGACGAGCTTGCCCGCGAGGCGCGCGGCATCCTTGATGTTCTTCAGGAAGCGCTGGCGCTGCTGGCCGTCCTCGCTGCCGGCCGATTCCAGCAGCAGGTCGGCAAAGCCGACGATGTGGCGCAGCGGCGCGCGCAGGTCGTGCGACACGGAATACGAGAACGCTTCCAGTTCCTTGTTCGCGCAGCCCAGCTCCTCGGCCAGCTCGGCCATCTGTTCGGCGCGTTCGAGCGCGATGCCCAGCAGGGCGGTGCGGAATTCCACGGCCATCTCGATCTCGCCGGCATGCCACGGCACGCTCGCGCCGTGGATCGTCTCGCGCCACGCCGCAAAGCTCGTGCGCGGCGACAGCTGCGTGGGCGCGCCCGGCGTCGCGGGCGTGGTCGCGACCTTGGCGCGCGGGTTGCCGGCCCATTCGATCGTGTGCACGTACTCGGGACGGAACCACAGCAGGTAGTGCTTGTGGATGCGCGAGATCGGCATCGCCAGCAGGCCGCTGGCGTTGCGGGTCAGCGACGAAGCCGGCGGATAGACGGTGGACAGCCGGTCGGTGTGGAACACGTCGCCGCGGTCGTGCAGGGTGAGCCAGTCGACGAGCGCGCGCACGTCGTCTTCCTCCGGCGTGTCGCCGTAGGTCAGCACGCGGCCGTCGACGACGATCGCGGCGCCCGAGGCGCGCGCGAAGCGCAGCAGGTCGGGGAACACGTTCGACAGGTTCTCGATGAAGTCGCTGCCCTGGGTGAGGCCGGCCAGCATCGATACCATCGTGCGCCGCACTTCGAGGCGGAACTGCAGGTCGGCGGCGTCCTCGCGCGACTCGATGCACAGCGCGAGGATCTGGCCCAGCTGCTCGCACGCCGTGCGCTTTTCGAACGCGACCGGCGTCGGTCCTTCGTTGTGGCACGAGATCAGGCCCCACAGCTTGCCCTTGACCATCAGCGACACGGACATGGACGCCAGCGTGTTCATGTTGCGCATGTACTGCAAGTGGACAGGCGAGACGCTGCGCAGCGCCGCGAACGACAGGTCGTTCGGGCCGCCCGTGACCGGATTGTGCGGCGGCACCAGCGACGCCGGCACGTAGTTGGCGTCCTGGATCAGGCGGATGCGCGACAGCGTGTACAGCTCGCGCGCCTGGGCCGGGATGTCGGACGCGGGGAAGTGCTGCCCCAGGTACGAGCGGTAGCCCTCGGCGAGCGATTCGGCCATCACGTGGCCGTGGCCGTCGGGATCGAACTGGTACACGAGCACGCGGCCGAAACCCGTCACGGCGCGCACGTGCTGGCATGCGAGCGTTGCCAGCGCTTCGATGCGGGTGGAATCGTTCACCTTCAGCAGGAAGTCGCCGATCAGCGGATACAGGTGGCGGAAATCGGCCGGCTCGGCGCGGTCCACGCCTTCGAATTCGACGATCAGCACGCCGTCCCAGCGGTGCGCCAGCACGTCGAAGTGGCGGCCGTTGGGCGTCGTGACGGTACCCACGTAGAACGGCCGCGAACCCAGCTCCGCCATCAGCTCGGGCGCGAGGCGCTCCGCGGCCGCGGCGCCGATCACGTCCGCGAGCGGACGGCCGACGGCGCCCTGCGCCGCCATGCCGGTCCAGTCGCCCAGGTTGGCGCTGGCCTGCAGTACGGCGAGGTCGGCCGACAGGGTCAGCACGAAGCCGTGCGGCTGGACGCTGCCGGGCGTACGGATCGGTTCCTTGTCGCAGGTCGACAGGTCGAGAACGGGAGCGGTGACGGCCAGGTTCATGGTTGGACAGCGTTGAAAACGTCGGGTTGCAAGTCCAGCATTCTACAATGAAAAGCCCTGCGGTCCTCTTTTCGGGCGGCCACCCGCCGCATGCGATTGCGGCAATATTGCAACGATATCTCATCAATATTGCGCGCGAATCCGGCGAATTGCGGGGGCGATACCCGGAAATACCCAGTCGGAACGCACCGGGATCTGGGCAATTTGAGGGGTGTCGAGCGGCATTGCCCTGGAGCCAATCGCCGGGCGGCGGACCACGTGCCCAACCTCGACCGGCGCGCACGACAGCGTCACGCCGCATCCGTTCGCGACGATCACGACGCTCGACTTGCCGCCCGACGTCGACGTGCATGCGCTGCGGCGCGATGCGTTTTTCCGGCCGGCGCGCCGTCGGCTGCGCGGTCCCAAAATTGTTTCGGAAATCAAAAAAATGGGGCTACGTATTTACCATCAAATCTGGTGATTTTTGGTGAATATGTATTTCAGGTGCAGGTTTTTTGACGATTCAGAACGTGAAATTTGACAACGTTCGATTCGCTTCATGCAACATGCGCGAGGGTCTTTTCTGCGGTGTATCATGGCCCGGTTTCCACCCTTTCCGTCATCCACCTTGCGCACTCAATGAACGATCTGACCCCCAAGCAGCCGTGGCCGGACGAGCGACGCTACCAGTACCTGATCACCGGGATCAGCGATTACGCCATCTACATGCTGGACCCCAACGGACTGGTCAGCAGCTGGAATTCCGGCGCTAACCGTTTCAAAGGTTATGTGGCGCAGGAAATCCTGGGCGAGCATTTTTCCCGTTTCTATACGCCCGAAGACCGCGAGGCCGGCAAGCCGGCGCGCGCGCTGGCGACGGCGCTGAAGGAAGGCAAGTACGAGGCGGAGGGCTGGCGCGTGCGCAAGGACGGATCGCGTTTCTGGGCGCACGTGGTGATCGATCCGATCTACAACGAGGAGGGCGTGCTGCTGGGCTTTGCCAAGGTCACGCGCGACGTCACCGAGCGCAAGCGCGCCGAGGATGCGCTGCGCGAAAGCGAGCAGCGTTTCCGCCTGCTCGTGAACGGCGTGACCGACTACGCGCTGTTCATGCTGTCGCCGGAAGGCACAGTCACGAACTGGAATCCGGGCGCCGAGCGGATCAAGGGCTACCGGCAGGACGAAATCGTCGGCAGCCATTTTTCGCGCTTCTACACGCCGGAAGACCGCGAGTCCGGCGTGCCGCGCCGGGCGCTCGAGACGGCGGCTTCGGCCGGTCGCTTCGAGGCCGAAGGCTGGCGCGTGCGCAAGGACGGTTCGCGCTTCTGGGCGCACGTCGTGATCGACGCGATCCGCAGCGACGCCGGCGAGCTGCTGGGCTTTGCCAAGATCACGCGCGACCTGACGGAAAAGAAAAAGGCCGACGAGGCGCTGGAAAAGGCCAACATCGCGCTGTACCAGGCGCAGAAGATGGAATCGATCGGCCAGCTCACGGGCGGCATCGCGCACGACTTCAACAACCTGCTGTCCGTGCTGTCCAGCGGTCTCGAAGTGCTGAGCCTGCAGCGCGGCGACGGCGACCGCCGCACGCTGGACAGCATGCGGCGCGCGATCGACCGCGGCGCGCGCCTGACCCAGCAACTGCTCGCGTTCGCGCGCCAGCAGCCGCTGCAGGCCGAGACGCGCAACCTGAACCGCGTCATCCGCGGCTTCGAGACCGTGCTGCGCCGCGCCGGCCACCCGACCATCGACTTCGTCATCGACCTCGACCGCAAGGCCCGCAGCGCCGTCATCGACAGCGCACGCTTCGAATCGGCGCTCCTGAACCTCGTCGTCAACGCGCGCGACGCGATGCCGGAAGGTGGCCGCCTGGCGATCGCCACCAGCAACGTCGTTGCCGACGGCACCCGCCCCACGGGGCTGGCGCCGGGCGAGTACGTGCGCGTGACCGTGAAGGACACGGGCACCGGCATGCCGCCCGACGTCGTCGCGCGTGCCTTCGAGCCGTTCTTCACGACCAAGGAAGTCGGCAAGGGCACGGGCCTGGGCCTGTCGCAGGTCTACGGCTTCATCAAGCAGTCGGGCGGCGACGTCGCCATCGACAGCGTGCCGGGCGAGGGCACGACCATCTCCATCTACCTGCCGGCCGTCGTCGGCCCGGTCGAGGAGCCGCGCGCCGAGCACACGGAGAGCGTGCTGATCGTCGAGGACGAGCCGGACCTGATGGACGTCGCCGCGTCGCTGTTCACGAGCATGGGCTACGACGTCGTCACGGCGTCGAGCGGGCAGGAGGCGATCGACGTCCTCGAACAGCGCGACGTCGACATCCTGTTCACGGACGTCGTGATGCCGAACGGGATGAACGGCATCGAATTGGCCAGCTTTACGCGCGAGCATTACCCGACGACCAAGATCATGCTGGCGTCGGGCTACCCGCTGCCCGCGCTGCGCCAGCGCCACGGCAGCGACCTGAGCGAGTTCGCGTTCGTCAACAAGCCGTATCGCCTGTCGGACCTGGCGCGTACCCTGCGCTCGGCGATCTGATCAGTCGAGGCCGAAGATGATGTCGCTGATGCGGTCGTAGATCGGGTCGGCCGACGGCCCGGGGTTCGGCCAGTTCAGGACGTCGAAATGGTCGTAGCCGCGGTACGTGCCGAGGAAATTCCACGTGCCGCGCTGCGCGTTGCCGTCGTAGTCGCGCACCGGATGCCCGCCCGGCGCGCGCATGCTGACCGTGTTGACGACGCCGTCGTTCGGAAACCACGCGCTGTCGATGCGCACGCGGCCCGGCGCGTTCTGCGTGTACGACCCCATGCCCGGCTGCGCCAGCGACCCGACGATCCATTCTCCCGCGAATAATTTGTAGTAAGGGAACATGTCGGTGCGCGGATACTGGTATTGCGCGTTCTGGATGGGCGCGAGCACGCGGTCGGTGCCGTTGCAGCACCAGGCGCCGGCTTCTGTCGCCTGCGTCCCCACCGAAAAGTAATACACCGACGGCGACGTCGATGCCCAGCGGTTGAATTCGCGCGCGCCGTCCGGCGCCAGTTCCCAATGCGCCAGCTCGTTGTCGAGGATGTCGCGCAGCGGGCTGCGCAGGTTCGGCAGCACGTCCAGCACGGCGTCGCGCAGCGTGGTGCCGTCGTGCGGCGCGGAGAGGGTGACGACGCTCTTCACCCAGCCGACCCTGCCGCCCGTGTAGAGCTCGCCCCCGCCTTCGTCGCCGTCGGGCGAGCCGTGCTCCAGCAACTGGATCAGCGCGCGGATCGTCGTGCCGCCCTGGCTGTGGCCGATCAGGTGGATCGGGTGCGCCGCGTCCCACTGCGGGTAGAACGCGAGCGGGTAGTGCGCCGGATTGTTGGCCGGATCGGCCGCCCAGCATTTGCCCGGCGGCTTTTGCTGCTGGCCGGGATAGCCGTAGCGGCTGACGTGGTGCGCGCCGTAGTCGACGCAGCCGCCCTTGACCTGCGCGTACAACTCGGCGGCGCGGTCCCAGTTGGAGGCGATGGCGCCCACCTGGGCCGTGTACACATGATGCGGCCCATGGTACACGGCCAGGTGGGCGGCGATGTCGCCGTAGCCGCCCCAGTACAGGAAGCTGCCGAGCGGATGCGATTCCGGACCGAAGCCGAGGACGCCGTGCACGAGCACGACCGGATCGTTGTTCGCCGCGCGGGCGGGGGCGATCGGCAAGGTGGCGCACGCGACCAGGGCGCACGCACCCGTTTTAATCAGGCGCAACATATGACTCTCCATCGGAACGGGGCGCAGTC
>Ga0308161_1003614_pt1 | contig 14874 bp, 10 predicted proteins | sample PhyFR2_FD_201034 | JGI IMG/M metagenome (GOLD analysis project Ga0308161, IMG submission 201034) | Phyllosphere microbial communities from UC Gill Tract Community Farm, Albany, California, United States - DLSLF.R2 | ecosystem: Host-associated > Plants > Phyllosphere > Unclassified | place: USA...
CATCGGCTACGTGGTCGGCCTGGACTACAAGAACCCCTGGCTGAGCCCGTTCGAGGAATTCCAGCGCTTCAAGACCCATCCGTCGATCCGCAAGCATCTGGAAGGCGGCACCCGCATCGGCTACGGCGCGCGTGCGATCACTGCGGGCGGCCTGATGTCGCTGCCCAAGACCGTGTTCCCGGGCGGTGCACTGGTCGGCTGCGAAGCCGGCTACCTCAACGTCAGCCGCATCAAGGGCAGCCACGCTGCGATCAAGACCGGCATGCTGTGCGCCGATGCCGCCTTCGATGCGCTGGTGGCCGATCGCCAGCACGATGAGCTCAGCGCCTACCCGGCCGCCTTTGAAACCAGCTGGCTGCACGACGAACTGAAGCTGTCCAAGAACTTCAAGCAGTGGTTCAAGAAGGGCCAGACCGTGGCCACGCTGATGACCGGCATCGAGCAGTGGCTGCTGCCCAAGCTGGGCGTGCGCAACCCGCCGTGGACCCTGCGCCACAGCATCCCGGACCACGCCTGCCTGGAGCCGGCATCCAAGCACACGCGCATTGCCTATCCCAAGCCCGATGGCGTGCTGACCTTCGACCGCCTCAGCTCGGTGTTCCTCAGCAGCACCAACCACGACGAGAACCAGCCCAGCCACCTGACGCTGAAGGATGCGAGCATCCCGGTGAAGGTGAACCTGGCCGAGTACGCCGGTCCGGAAGCGCGCTACTGCCCGGCGGGCGTGTACGAATTCGTCGGCGACGGCAACGATGCGCGGCTGCAGATCAACGCGCAGAACTGCGTGCACTGCAAGACCTGCGACATCAAGGATCCGACCCAGAACATCGTCTGGGTGACCCCGCAGGGCGGCGGCGGACCGAACTACTCCGGCATGTGACCGGCGATGGGGCTGCGACGGCCGGTCGCAGCCCCACGGCGCGTGCGCCCGTTATCCTGCTCGCCCATGCGTGCCCTTCGCCTGCTTCCCGCTGTTGCCATGATCCTGGTCGCCAGTGCGTGCCAGCGCCCGCCCGCTGCGCCCAGCACGCCCGAACAGGCGCGCCAGCAGGCGATGCAACAGGCGTTCGAACTGTGTGCCGGCTGCCATACCGTCAATGCCGGCGGCATCCATCGTTTCGGTCCCAACCTGCATGGGGTGATCGGCCGCCGTGCGGGCAGCCTGCCCGACTACGGATATTCGCAGGGCATGCGCCGCGCCGACTTCGTGTGGAGTGCGCAGACCCTGGACACCTTCCTGCAGTCGCCCACCCATCTGGTACCCGGCACGCGCATGTACAACGCCTTCCCGAGCGCCGAGCGTCGCGCGCTGGTGATCGCTTACCTGCAGGAGCACGCGGCTCAGTGAGCCAGGCGCTGCAGCTGGTGCTGCAGATGCGCCACGAACTGCCCGGCGTCGGCAACCGCCGATGCGACCTCTGCATCGCCCGCGGCCTGCAACCGTTCCACCAGCGCGTTGGCGCGATCGGCCAGGCCGCGTGCACCCACCGCCCCCAGCGCACCGGCCTGCCGATGCAGGTGCAGCGCGGCCGTCACCCGGTCGCCTTCGTGCAGCGCGCGCTGCAGGGCCGCGATGTCCTCGTTGCTGGCCTTGACCAGGCTGTCGTGCAGCTGCCGGGCGATCTCGCGCGAACCGAAGCGCCGTTGCAGGGTCGCCAGGTCGGGGAGCCCCTCTTCGCCCTCGGGCTCATCGTCGCTGTCCACCGCGGCCTGGTCATCTTCAGCACCCTCGGCGCGCGGCAACCAGCGCAGCAGTGCCTGCCGCAGCGTCGCCAGCGACAACGGCTTGGCCAGCACGTCGTCCATGCCGGCTTCGCGGCAGCGGCGTGCGTCATCGTCAAGCACGCTGGCGGTCAGCGCCAGCACCGGCATCCGTGGCTGGCCGTTGCGCCCCTCGCGCTCGCGCAGCAGGCGGGTGAAACCAAATCCATCCAGCACCGGCATGCGGCAGTCGGTGATGACCAGATCGAAGGATTCCTCCGCCAGCCGGTCCAGTGCCTGCTGCCCGTCATCGACCAGCACATGCGGCACGCCCAGCTGCTGCAGGCGCCAGGCCATCATCGCCTGGTTGGTGGGATGGTCTTCAATGATCATCACCCGTGCCTGGCGCAGATCAGGGGGCAGCAGCGCGATCTGCTGGTGCTCGGCCTGCAGCGCGATCACATCCTCGCTGCGCGCTTCCACCAGCGACAGCAGCACCTCCACCCGCGTCCCTTCGCCCAGCGTGCTTTCCAGCTTCAGTTCGCCGTCCATCTTCTGCACCAGGCGCCGGCAGATGCTCAAGCCCAGCCCGGTGCCCCCATGGTCTCGCTGGATGTACGCACCGGCCTGGGTGAAGGGTTCGAACAGGGTCGGCAGCTGCTCCGGCGCGATGCCGATGCCGGTGTCGGTGACGCTCAGGCGCAGCGGCTGGCTGCCATCCTCGGCAGTAGGGCCCAACACTTCCAGCTGCAGCCGCACCGAGCCCTTCACGGTGAACTTGATGGCATTGCTGAGCAGGTTGAACACGATCTGGCGCAGGCGCACGCCGTCCACCTCATGGGCCTGTGCCAGCTGTTCGTCGATGTCCAGCTGCAGGTCCAGGCCCCGCGCCGTGGCCTGCGGCAACAACAGTCGATGCACCCCCTCCAGCAGTGGCCGCACCGGCAGCGGCACCGGCTCCAGGCGCAGCGCGCCCGCTTCCATCCGCGAATAGTCGAGGATGTCGTCCAGGATCTGCCGCAGCATCTGCGCCGAGTCTTCGATCACGCCGAGGATGCGTTGCTGTTCGGCGTCCAGCGGCGAATGCGCCAGCACTTCCAGCATGCCCAGCACACCGCTCATCGGTGTGCGGATTTCATGGCTCATGGTGGCCAGGAAGCGCGATTTGGCTGCCGCAGCCTGCTCGGCTTCGACCTTCGCCGCGGCCAGCGCGTCGGCCTGCGCGCGCGCCTGGCTCACGTCCACCCAGTAACCACTCCAGGTCACCGCACCCGCTTCGGTTGAATACGGGTGCGCCTGGCTGCGCACCCAGCAGGGCGCACTTCCGTCGCGGTGGATACGGAACTCGAAGGACAGCGGGGCAAAATTGCGCGCCGCCAGCTCCATCGCACGCAGCACCTTTTCGCGGTCGTCGGCATCGATGCATGCCAGCAGCGCCTGCCCGTCCGACTCCGCCTGCTGCCGGCTGATGCCGAACATCGACTGCACATCGCCGGCAATGAAGGGGAAGCTCAGGGTGCCGTCCGCTTCGCGGCGGGCCTGGTAGACGATGGCAGGCAGGTTGTCGGTCACCTCGGCCAGGCGCTGTTCCAGCTCGCGACGGCCAGCCACTTCGCGGCGCAACCGCCAGTGCCCCAGCCCATGCATTGCCACAGCAGTGGTCAGCACCAGCAGCAGGGGAAGGCCCCAGCGCAGCAGGGTGCGCCAGTCCACTCCATCGCGGTATTCCACCGACAACCAATCGCCGCGCAGGGCCTCGCGCCGGCGCGGCCCCATCTGCAGAAGCAGGCGGTCGAAGGTGGTGGCCAATGCCGCATGGCGGCGCTCCACCGCCAGCGCCAGCTGGTCGTTGAACCCGGCTGGCGCGGCCAGTTGCAGGCGCCCCGGGAAGCGGTTGCGCAGCAGCTGGTCGACCAGCGCCAGGTTGCCCACGTAGGCATCGGCCTCGCCATCTGCCAGGCGTTGCAGGGCCTGCTCGGCGCTGCGCGCGGCGACGATCCTCACCGACGGTGCCTGATGCTGCACGTAGCCACGGATGCGCTCGGGATCGGACAACAGCACGCGCTTGCCGTCCAGGTCCGACAGACCCAGCATCGACGGACTGTCAGTGCGGGTGACGATCACATTGGGTACGGTGATGAAGGGCTGGCTGAACACCCATTCCGGCCCGAGATAGTTCGAATCGGCAGGAATGCCGATCACCGCCTGCAGTTCCCCGCGGCGCGCCTTCTCGCGCACCTCGTACCAGTCATGGCTGTTTTCGACCTGTAGATTGGCGCCGGCCTGCAGCAGGCGCTGCAGGTATTCGTTGGTAAGGCCACTGGGCTTGCCATTCCTGTCGGCAAACGACAGCGGCGCGGCGTTGGGCGCAAAGCCGATCTTCAAGGGTTGCTGCAGCACGCGTTTCTCGGCCTGGCTCAATGCCAGCTGCGCCGACGCCGACCACTGCGGCGGTGGCAGCCAGCGCTGCGCGAGGGCGTCACGCTGCGCTTCGCTGACGGCGGCAAGCGCCAGGTCCAGTGCTTCGGACAACGGCTGTTTGCTGTTGGGCACACCGAAATGCAACTGCTCCGGGGGCAGATCGCTGGGCCGCAGCAACGCCACACCCTTCAACCCGTTGGCGGCGATCAGTTCCGTCGCCACGTAGGCATTGCCGATGAAAATGTCGGCTTTGTCGTCTCTGACCATACGCAAGGCCGTCAGCGTGTCGTCTGCGACAAGTTGTCGTGCCCTTGGGAACCGCGCACGCACCTGCGGTCCGGTCATGAAGTCCTGCTCGACCACAACGCGCAGGCCATCCAGATCAGGTGCCTCCGAAGCACGCAGGTCCTGAGGACGTCCGACCATGGCCAGCGGTGCTTCGGCATAGGCGGCGGTATAGACCATGCAACGGGTACGCTCGGCGCTGAGCGCGATGTTCATCACCACGTCGATCTCGCCGCGACATGCCGCATCCAGCACGGAGGGCCAGTCCGCAAAACGGCGCGTCTCCACCTTCAGGCCAAGCTGCCGGGCCGAAAGCGTCAGGTAGTCCGGGCCGAGGCCCACCTGCTTACCGTCCTGGATCGACTCAAAAGGAGGCCAGCCACTGTCATACTGTCCAACAACGACAACAGGATGTGCGGCCAGGTACTCGCGCTGCAGGGGGCTGAGCGGCAACGGCCCCGGCGTGGACGCAGGCTGGGCCAGCGCCGGCAGCGCCAGCAGGGTCGTCAACAGGATCAGTCCACGAGCCGCCCAGCTGCGCATCTGCAACGATCTCCTGGAAGTCCTGCCAGGGACCGCGACGGTCGCGGTCCGGCGTGCCGGTGGCCATACTAGAGCATGACCTTGCGCATCATCATCGCAGACGATCACCCCGTGGTCCGCATCGGTACCCGCGCCGTCATCGAATCCAGCGGCGTTGGCCGCGTCGTTGGCGAGGCCGACAACGCCCAGGCGCTGATGACCCTGCTGACAACCCAGCCCTGCGACCTGCTGGTCACCGACTACTCGATGCCTGGCAGCCCGCAGGCCGACGGCTTCGCCATGATCGGCATGATCCGCCGCCGCCATCCCGACCTGCCGGTGCTCATGCTCAGCGTCTCCAACAACCTGGCGATCCTGCGCATGGTGCTCGACAGCGGCGTGCTCGGCCTGGTCGACAAGAGTTCGTCGATGGATGAACTGCCGCAGGCGATCCAGGCGGTCTATCGCGGCCAGTCCTACATCAGCCGCAGCCTGCGCGAGCGGGTGGAGGAAGCCGGCAGCTGGCGCATGCGCGAGGGTGACGGCAAGCCGTTGTCGCCGCGCGAAGTGGAGGTGCTGCGGCTGCTCGGCACCGGCATGACGGTCAAGGAAATCTCGCTGCAGCTGCACAAGAGCGTCAGCACCATCAGCCGCCAGAAGGGTGACGCCATGCTCAAGCTCGGGCTGAAGGGCGACGCGGAGCTGTTCGACTACCTGCGCGACGGCAGGATCTGAGACACCGTTCGCAGTTCTCTGGCGGGAGGCTCCTCCCTGCCCCCTGTGATCGCCGTCGCATCTGTGCCATCATGCGCGTCGATGGGTTTTCCTATGCGAGGTCGAAGGAATCGACCGGCTCATCACGACGTTCCCCCTCATCGAGGGCGGGGCGTGTTCTGCGTTGGCCTTCCTGCCCGACGCCCGCAAACCATGGAGAGGTGCATGAAGATCCTTCCGGAATCCCGCTTGGCCCGTGTCCGCCCACGCCTGTGTGCGACGTTCGCCGGCCTGCTCGTTGCGCTGCTTGCCAGTGCCTGCACCCCCTCGCCTTCGACCGCGTCACCACAGGGCGCCACCGCGCCACGACAGGATGTTGCCCCGATGCAGAGCTCCGCCACACCCGCCACCACGGCCACCGCCACGCCCCCCGACGCCGGCAGCGTGCTGTATTTCATCTACGACGTCGACGGCGATGGCGCCGTTTCGTATGAAGTAGCCAATGGCAGTGTCGCCACCTTCTGGTTCGGCCATGCCTTCGAACTGGCCGGCACCCGCTATTACACCGGCTTTGCCTGGAACACACCGCAGAAGTACGGCAAGCCCGGCGAAGACGAAGCCGGTCCGGACAGCCAGGTCACCCTGACCGAGGCCACCTTCACCCTGACCGGCGACAAGCCGGATCGTCCCTGGGTGTTCAAGGGCGCCGAACCGTGGATCGGTACCGTCGGCGCCTATGGCACCGCGCCGGACATCGACAGCAAGCGCAAGCCGTTGGAATACCGCACTCCGGCCGGCAAGCTGGTGCTGGCGGTGCCGACCAGCACCTTCGCTACCGGTACCAGCATCGAAAGCTACACCGTGCTGGTATTCAACCCGGACTACGAGAAGTCCGAAGACGGCCAGGTCTGGGCCAGCGCGGGCACGGTGATCACCGGCGAAGACAATTCAGCCGCCTGCGACGAGGGCCAGGTGATGCCGTGCGTCAGCAACCGGGGCGCACTGGCCTTCAGCGCCGTCGCCGGCAGCGACCTGCCCACCATCACCGTCACCGCCACCGGCACCACCATTTCCGGCCCGGGACAGACCCGTGCGCTGGGTGCGGCCGACGCGCGCCAGTACCACTACGACGCCGCCCGCAAGGCCTACGTCGAAAAGTAAGACGCACCACCCCGCAGCACCTGTTGACCGACATGTTGAAGACTCACGGATGAGTCCGGTTGGCGTATCGCGGCAAAGGCCGCTCCATCAACCCCAGAGGAAGTGTCATGGCACAACGTGACTACAGCAAAAAGGAAGTTCTCGACATCATCGAGCAGGTTGCACAGCGCAAGGGCATCGCCAGCGAGGACTTCCTGCGCTTTGCCCACATCGAGACCGGTGGCCGCTTCAACGAGCGCGCGCACAACGACAAGACCGATGCCAAGGGCCTGTTCCAGTTCCTGCCGTCGTCGGCCAGGCAGTACGGCCTGACCGGCCACGAGTACGACCCGACCCGCAACACCGAAGCGGCAGCGGAGATGTTCAAGCGCAACCTGGCGGACATGGAAAAGCGCCATGACCGCACCGGCCATCCCTACCTGTCCGGTGATGACAAGCCGAGCGGCCTTGACCTGTATCTGGCACACCAGCAGGGTGCGGCCGGCTACGGTTCGATCCAGACCGCGATCGCCACCGGCACGTTCGGCGTGGTGCGCGACGGCCACGGCGATCCGATCAACATGCGCCCGCGCATCATGGGCCAGATCGGCAGTGACGTCGAAGCGCTGACCGGGCATACGCGCGCGGAGATGCGCACGATGAATGATCGTGACCTGGCCAGCACCTTCGCCCAGTACTACGACCGCAAGTACGACGCGATCAGCATCCCGGAAAAGAACATCGCGCCGATCACCGAGGCCCAGGCGCGTCCGGCGCCGGTGCAGGCCGCACCGACGCAGACCGTGACCCCCGCCGCGCAGGCCGCCGTCGCCGCCGGTGCCGCAGCAGCCGCTACCGCCACGGCTGCTGCCGCCAAGCCCGATGCACCCGGCATTTCGCTGGATGCGGCCTACAACGCCGGCGTGAAGTACGACAACGTCAAGTACGCGATCAACATCGAATCCAGCCAGTACTACCGTGGCAAGGGTGTCACCGGCAAGAACGTCGACCAGGGCTACATCGACTGCTCCGGCTGGGTCGGCACGATGCTCAACAAGACCCAGGATGAGATCAACCAGAAGGCCGGCCATGCGGTGTTCGCCGACGCCGACAAGATCAAGCTGGGCTTCGCCGGCTCCGGCGGTATCGTGCATGACGCCTACAAGGACTCCGGCGTGCTGCTCAAGCGCGACGACATCCTCAAGCCGGGTGCGCTGAAGGAAGGCATGGTGATCGGCCTGGATACGGCCAAGACCAAGCACGAGCACTGGAACGGCATCGACCACATCGTGATGGTGGTGCGAGACCCGAACACCGACAAGCTGCTGATCAGCCAGTCCACCGGCAAGCTGGGCGTGCATACCATGCCGGTGGAGGATTACCTCAAGCAGGTAAAGGACCACCCCAACTGGAAGCTGTTCGCCTCCGATCCGCTGCACCAGGCACGCGATCTGCTGGAAAACCGCAGCCAGGCGCACGAGCAGGCGCAGGCCAAGGGCGCAGCCGAGCCGAAGCCGTCCCCGCAGGAAAAGCCGCAGGCCAGCAACGAAGTACATAAGCAGGGTGCGCACGGCGAGGATGTGCGCAGGGCGCAGGAACAGCTGGGCCACCTGGGGTATGTGGGTGCCGACGGCAAGCCGCTGGTCGAGGATGGGAAGTTCGGTCGCAACACCGACGCTGCCGTGCGCCAGCTGCAGAAGGACAACGGTCTGGCAGTGGACGGCATCATCGGCCCGAAGACGCTGGATGCGATCAAGGACGCGCGCGAGCGCCCGCTGCTCAATGACGAGCGCCATCCGCAGAACCCGATGTACAACCAGGCCGTGAAGGGCATGGAAGGCCTGCCGGCAGGCACCTTCAAGGACCGCCATGCACTGGAGGCCGCCGCCGCTGCACTGACCAAGGAAGCGCAGGCCAGCGGCATGCAGCGCATCGATTCGGTGGTGCCCAGCACCAACGGCGAGCGCATGTTTGCCGTGCAGGGCACCGCCGGTGACCCGGCTGCCTGCCGCGCGGCGGTGGACACCCGTGCGGCCAGCGAGCAGAGCATGGCACTCAGCAGTGGTGCGGTGCACGGTGCACCGAATGTCCTGCAGCAGCAGGACGCCCAGCAGGAGCAGGTGAAGCAGGCCCAGCGCGCCATGGGCCACTGAGCCCGGCCAGGCAGGGGAAGCCAGGGGAAGGGCCGCGTACTGCGGCCCTTTTCCTTTCTGGCAGCTGAGCGGCCGCCGCGCTTTCAGCCTCGCTTCATGCCGCCTGACGCTAGATGAATGCGCAAGCCGCACGGGGATCGCGCGCAATGTTCCGGCAATGTCCGGGCACCAGCGTGGTCCCTACGGCAGCCGGGGCGCCCAGCGCCCTCCCTGCCCACCGTGGCATGCACCTCACAGGAGAACCCAACATGCTCAGCACTTCCGCACTCAGCTTCCGTGGTCTGGCGATGGCCCTGGCACTTCTTGCCGGCGTGGCCGTGGTCAGTGATGCCAGCGCGATGTCGAGGAAGGACAAGCGCACCGTGGTCGGTGCCGTCGTCGGCGGCGTGGCGGGTCACCTGATTTCCAACGGCGACCCGGCTGCCACCGTCGGCGGCGCGGTTGCCGGCGGCGCCATCGGCAACCTGACCACCTCCGACCGCCATGATCGACGCTACGACGGGCGCTATGACCGTCGCTACGATCGCCGTTATGACCGGGGTTACAACCGCGGCTATGGCTACGACCGCCGCGATGACCGTCGCTGGCAGCGCGAGCGCCATGACAACCGCTACTACCACGACCGCGGCCGCCATCGCGGCTGGTAAGCGCGCCGGCCACAGGCCGCACGTGGCGTCCCTGACGGGCGGGTCGATGACCCGCCCGTTTGCGTCTGTGGCGTCCATGGCGTTGAATGCGCAGCCTTGGATGTTCCATTACTCACCAGCGGCCGTGGCATGACTTCTTCCCCCCATCGCGTGCAGGGCCTCAACAACGACGAGGTCGTCGCCGACTGGCCGGCGATCGACGCGCAGGAGATCACCTGGCTGCGTGGCCACTTTCCGCAGCTGGGCGCGGACAGCACGCTGCGCTGGCACAGCCCGCGTCCGTTGTCGGCCGCGGCCATCGTCGACGGCACCGGCGGTCCGGTCTTCATCAAGCGCCACCACCACAGTGTGCGCAGCGCTGGAAGCCTGGAAGAAGAACACCGTTTCATCGCGCATCTGGCAACTGCCGGCATGCCGGTGGTGCAGGTGCTGGCCAGCAACGACGGCCGCACCGCACTCGAACACGGCCAGTGGACTTACGAACTGCATGCGGTGGGCGCCGGCAAGGACCTGTATCGCGAACTGCCGTCGTGGTCACCACTGACCGACATTGCCCAGGCCCACGAGGCAGGGCGCGTGCTGGCCACGCTGCACCGCGCGGCCGCCAGCTACCACGCCCCGCAGCGCAGTACCCATCTGCTGGTGGCACGCGACGACCTGATCCGCGCCGATGACCCGATCGCCGCGCTGAAGGCCGACCTCGGCAATCGCCCCGGGTTGGCCCGCTACCTGGCGCGCATTCCCTGGGAAGAACAGCTGCGCCGCGATGTGCTGCCGTGGCACCACGGCCTGGCCGCGCGCCTGCAGGACGAACCGCGGCTGTGGGCGCACAACGACTGGCACGTCTCCAACCTGCTGTGGAACGACGACGGCACGATTGCCACGGTGCTCGATTTCGGCCTGGCCTCGCCCACCAGCGCGCTGTTCGACCTGGCCACCGCGATCGAACGCAACGCGGTGGCCTGGCTGCAGCTGGAGCGCGGCACCGATGCTGTTCGCATCGACATCGCCCTGGCCCTGCTGGGCGGCTATCGGCAGGAGCTGCCGCTGTCGCCCACCCGCGTGCACCTGCTGGCCGACCTGCTGCCGATGGTGCATTTCGACTTCGCTCTGTCCGAAGTGGAGTATTTCGAGGGCGTCACCGGATCGACCGCGAACGCCGATGTGGCCTGGCAGCCGTTCATGCTCGGGCATCCGGCGTGGTTCGCCACGGCCCCCGGCCAGGCCCTGCTGGCGGCCCTGCACGCCGCCGCGTGAGCCGCGAGCCACCAAACACCCGGGGTACTCAGTAGATCGACGCCATGCGTCGATGATGCGCTCGGCCGGGGTCAGATCCCTTTCCGCTGGAAAGGGATCTGGCCCCGGCTGAAGGGCGGTAGCTCGCAAATCCGTACCATTTGTAGTGAAATGGTCACCTGAAGCGGGGGTGCCTGGATCTGCCAGGCTGAGAGAGTCCCTTGGAACCTGATCCGGTTTGCACCGGCGTAGGGAGCTTTGAGCCGCAGCCACACCCCCGTCATGGGCCGGTGCACCTGCGCGCCGTCGCTTCGTCTCCCTTGTTGTCTGAAGACGAATCGAATGAACCGCTGCCTGCGCCCCACCCTGCTCGCCCTCGCCCTCTGCGCCGCCCTGCCGCTGTACGCCAGCGAGGCAGGCACCGACGCCGCTGATGCGCCCTCCTCGCCCACCGAACTGGCGGCGGTGCGCGTGCAGGCCGGCAAACCGAAGGCCGACACCTCGCGCGTCAACGCCTTCGGCGGCGGCTCGTGGAAGGACACCCCCGCCTCGGTGAACGTGCTGGAGCGCGACTACCTCGACCGCCGCCAGGTGCGTTCGCTGTCCGAGCTGGCCAGCAATGATGCCTCGCTGGGCGATGCCTATGCGCCGGTGGGCTACTACCAGAACATCGCCATCCGCGGCTTCGCGCTGGATGCGGCCACCGGCTACCGCTTCAACGGCATGTCCATCGCCGGCGAGCAGCGCCTGGCGCTGGAGAACATCCAGGAAGTGCAGATCCTCAAGGGCGAAGCCGGCCTGGCGGCTGGCGTGATGGCGCCCGGCGGCATCATCAACTACGTGGGCAAGCGCCCGGCGGAAGTGCGCACGGTCACCCTGGGCACCGATTCGGAAGGCTCGCGCTATGCCGCCGTGGATGTCGGCCACTGGCTGACCCCGCGCTTCGGCGTGCGTCTGAACGCGGCCTGGGATGCCAGTGATTCCTACGTCGAGCATGCCGACGGTCGCCGCAACTTCTATTCGCTGGCCACCGACTGGCTGATCGGCGAACACGGCAAGCTGGAAGTGGATGCCAACTACCAGACCAGCGCGCAGCGCTCGGTGTCCGGCTTCCAGCTGCTGGGCGCGCGCGACCTGCCGCGCGGCGTCGACCGCGAACGCCTGCTCGGCTACCAGCCGTGGCAGCGGCCGGTGGACATTGCCAGCACCAACATCACCGCGCTGCACACCTATGACTTCAACGATGCGTGGCAGTCGCGCGTCTCGGTCGGCCACAGCCGCTCGGTGATCGATGACAACGTCGCCTTCGCCTACGGCTGCTACTACACCGCAGGGTGCGCAGACGGCAGCGTGCCGGGCAACTATTTCGCCCCCAACGGCGACTACGACATCTACGACTACCGCAGCCCGGATGACACCCGCCGCAACCAGCAGGCCCGTGCCGAACTGCGCGGCAGTTTCGAGACCGGCAGCGTCGGCCACCAGCTGAGCATCGGCGCCGACTACTTCCGCCGCACCATCGACAAGCGCCCGAGCGTCAACGAGTACGTCGGCACCAGCAACATCCACGACGTGCAGGTGCCGGTGTTCGAGCCCTCGCCGAAGATGCCGGGTGCATCGGCACGGCGCCTGGACAGCCGGCAGACCGCGTTCTTCGCGCTGGACCGGATGAGCTTCGGCGATGACTGGCAGTGGCTGGCCGGCGGCCGCTTCGTGCGCCTGGACGAGCGCGCCTACGACAAGCGCGGCACGCCGCAGCGCCACAGCCGCCTGTCGCGCTTCCTGCCGCAGACCGCGCTGGTGTGGAAGGCCACCGATCAGCTCAACGCTTACGCCAGCTATGTGCGCGGCATTTCGCTGGGCCAGGAAGCACCGTTCTGGACGTCCAACGCCGATACCTTCCTGCCGTCGATGCAGTCGCGGCAGCTGGAAGTGGGCGTGAAGTACGTGCCGGTGGACGCCCTCACCCTGGGCGCGGCCGTGTTCCGCACCTCCCAGCCCTACCAGTACGCAAAGCCCGACGGCAGCGATGTCGGCTACACCTTCGTCGAAGAGGGTCAGCAGACCCATACCGGCCTGGAACTGACCGCCAACGGCCAGCTGACCGACGCGCTGCAGATCGTCGCCAGCACCAGCGTGCTGCAGGCGCGCGCACGCGACACCGGCACCCCGGCCTATGAAGGCCATCAGCTGGTGAACGTGCCGAAGGTGCGCGCCAGCGTGCACCTGGCGTACGCGCTGCCGTTCGTTGAAGGCCTGGATGTGACCGGTGGCTGGCGCTATGCCTCCTCCAACGTGGCCCGCGCCGACGGCGGCGTGCGCGCACCGGACTACTCGGTGTTCGACGCCGGCCTGCGCTTCCAGCACCGCCTGTACGACCGTGCGGTCAGCTGGAACCTGTCGGTGGACAACCTGTTCAACCGCTTCTACTGGCGCGACACCGGCAGCAGCGGCGGTGACTACTACCTGTTCCCGGGTGCGCCGCGACAGGCGCGCCTGTCGGTGACGTTCGCGCTGTGAGCGGCGTCGCGCTCGAGTGGACTGCCGCGCTCTTCAGCATCCTCGGGGTGTGGCTGATGGCAAAGCGACGGCTGGCCGCGTGGCCGGTCGGCCTGCTGTCGGTCGCGCTGTACGGCGCGGTGTTCGCCGAAGCCAAGCTGTACTCGGACACGCTGCTGCAGGTCGCCTTTGGTGGTTTCCTGGTCTACGGCTGGATCAACTGGCGCCAGCACGCCGCCGATGAAGGCAGCATCCGCATCGTGCCGCTGGCGCGCGGCAAGCTGCTGCGCGACCTGGCCATCGGCCTGTGTGGCGGCGTGGCGCTTGGCGCCGGCATGCACACCTTCACCGATGCAGCGTTGCCGTGGCTGGACGCGATGCTGACCGCACTGAGCCTGGTCGGGCAATGGTGGCAGGCACGCCGGCACACGGCCTGCTGGTGGGTGTGGATCGTGGTGGACGTGGTCTACGTGGGCGCCTATCTGTTCAAATCGCTGCACGTGACTGCTGCGTTGTACGTGTTCTTCCTGGGCCTGGCATTGTTCGGGCTGCGGGCGTGGCGCGCCGCCGCGCGCGAGCCGCAGGCAGTACCTGCGCAGTAGAGTCACGCCATGCGTGGCTGCGTTTGGTAGATGCCGACCTTGGTCGGCAGGTGAGCGCCAACCAAGGTTGGCGTCTACCGATGCCCGGCATCCACGCATGGCGTGGATCTACTGGGTAAGGGTCAGCCCCAATCGCAGTGGCTGGCGCATGTCCTTCGGCGGCGCCGCCGGCAACGGCGTGGCCTGCAGCGCCGCACGCAGATCGGCATCGACCTGTGCATCACCCAGGCTGTCGAATTCCAGTTTCGAGATGGCGCCATCGCCGGCGATCCACACGCTCACCACCAACGGCGCCGGCGCATCGGGATGCTCCTGCAGCCAGGCCAGCAGGCGCTGCGCGTGCGGATCCTGCTCCTGCTGCAGACGCTGCTGCAACTCGCCGCTGACGGAGGCGGCATAGGCCATCCAATGCGCAGGCGCATCCTGTGCGGACACGCTGGCGCTCCCCAGCGCCAACAGGCCCAGCAACCATGCCAACGGGCGCCAGCCACGGCGCGAGGTGCGCTTGTTGCCTGCAGAAGCCATCACCCACGTCTCCACGTCCATCCCAACGCGTCATGGTCGGCGCCGTAGATGACAGGCAGATGGCGGCGCAGTAGAGCCAGGCCATGCGTGGCTGTTCCGGGCAACCGGTTGATCCATCCACGCATGGCGTGGATCTACCTGGCTGCCCCACCCGGCGTGATCAGTCGCCCAGGTCGGCCAGCACCTTGCGCGAGGGCGCAAAGAAGGTGACGCCGGTGGTCGCGGTGGAGAAATCGAGGATGCGGTCGTGCAGCGGCGCGGGATTGCCGATGAACATCCGCTCCAGCATCTTCTCGATCACCCACAGCCGGCGCGTGTAGCCGATGAAGTAGGTGCCGTACTCGCCGCGCCCCGGATTGGCGAAGGGCATGTTGTCGCGCAGGATCTCGTGCTCGCCGTCGGCATCCTCGATGGTGCACAGCGTGTTGT
>Ga0308161_1003617_pt1 | contig 14865 bp, 14 predicted proteins | sample PhyFR2_FD_201034 | JGI IMG/M metagenome (GOLD analysis project Ga0308161, IMG submission 201034) | Phyllosphere microbial communities from UC Gill Tract Community Farm, Albany, California, United States - DLSLF.R2 | ecosystem: Host-associated > Plants > Phyllosphere > Unclassified | place: USA...
TACAGTGCGTTCGCGATCTCGTCGGCCGGCACGCGCTGGGGCTCGTGCACGGTGGCGGGCAACATCCGCCTGAACTGGAAGCTGGTGCACTATCCGCTCGCGCTGCTCGACTACGTGGTCGTGCACGAACTGGCGCACCTGCGCGAGATGAACCACAGCCCCGCGTTCTGGGCCGTCGTCGGCGAGGTGTTCCCGGATTACGACGGCGCCAAGGCAGCGCTCAAGAAGCGGTCGGTGGAGATGCCGGTGCTGTTCCCGGACGAATGATGCCTGCGGGTGGCCGGCTTGCCCGTCCACCCCGCGCCTGCCCTGCGCCGTTACGACGCGCGGAACTGCAGTTCGCCCGCCGCGCGCGCCTCGACGATGCCGCGCATGGCGCTGACCTCGTCCTTGTTCAGGCAGCGGAACGGGATCGGCAGCGTGCCCCGCTTCAGGATCATCATGAAACCCTTCGAGTACGTGCGGATGCGCTGCACGTCGTCCCAGTCGATCAGGCTCACGCCCGTGTCGCTGGTGCGCACGATGCCGTGCTGGTCGATCTGGAACTCGTAGGTGCGCTTGCCGCGCTGCAACAGCACGAAGTGCATGGCCGCCGACAAGGTACTCTTCAGGCGCAGGTACACGCCCATCGGCCAGCGGATGTGGCGGCGGTGGATCAGGTAACCGCCGTGTTCCCACATGAACCGCACGTATTCGGCGAACGAGTAGCGCACCCAGAAATGCAGGCTGTACGGTTCCGCCGGCGGATGCACAACCGGGATCGTGGCCGCCGGCATCGCGTCGGCACCCAGATCCGCGGTCTCGGGCTGGTCCAGAAGCGCGGCCCCGCCGTCCACGTTGCCGGCCGCTCGCGAGCGATTTGACCACAACATGTGCATCCCCTTTCGTTTTTCTAATCTACAGAGAATGGTAGCAAAAGCTAGGCAATAAACTGTTGCAAGAGTTCAACAGTGCGCAATGTTGCCCCACGATGGCGCGCGGCGAACGCCAGCGCCCGTGCGCCCATCGCTGCACGGCGGTCGCCATCATCGAGCAGGCCGGCCGCTTCGTGCAGCAGCGCCGGCGCATCGGCCACGCGCAACGCGCCGCCCGCGGCGACGGCTTCCTCGGTCGCCTGCAGGAAGTTGAAGGTATGCTCGCCCACCAGCACCGGCTTGCCGAGCGCGCAGGCTTCGATCAGGTTCTGGCCGCCCAGCGGCAGCAGGCTGCCGCCGATGAACGCGCAATCGCACGCCGCGTAGTACGCGAACATCTCGCCCATCGAGTCGCCCAGCAGGACGTCGGCCTCGACGCGCTCCGGCAGCGCCGAGCGGCGCGCCAGCGTGAGGCCGCGCTCTTCCACCATGCGCGCCACGTCGTCGAAGCGTTGCGGATGGCGCGGCACCAGCAGCAACAGCATGCCGGCCGGCCGCGCCGGCAGCGCGCGGTAGGCGTCGAGGATCAGCGCCTCTTCCCCTTCGCGGGTGGAGGCGCACAGCAGCACCGGGCGGTCCGTAAAGCGCGCGCGCAGCATCGCGCCCGTGTCCAGCGCGGCCTGCGGCGGCACGACGTCGAACTTGATGCTGCCCGTGACGGCCACGTTGGGCGCGCCCAGCGACGCCACGCGGGCCGCGTCGGCGTCCGTCTGCGCGGCCACCAGGGTGATCGCGCGCGCCGCATCCGTCATCAGGGCGCCGAGCTTCTGGCCGCGGCGCAGCGAGCGCTCGGACAGGCGCGCGTTCACCAGCGCCACCGGCACCCCGTGCGCGGCGCAGCCGTGGATCAGGTTCGGCCACACCTCGGTCTCCATCAGGATGCACAGGGCGGGTTCGAAATGGCGCAGGAAGCGGCCGACCATGAAGCCGGTATCGTACGGCAGGAACGATTGCACGACGCGGTCGCCGTGCTTGCCGAACAGGGATTTGCCCGTGGCGCGGCCGGTCGGCGTCATGTGCGTGAGCAGGATGCGGCAGTCCGGACGCGCGGCCAGCAGGGCTTCGACCAGAGGCTCGGCCGCGCGCGTCTCGCCGACCGACACGGCGTGCACCTGGATGGTCAGGCGCTTGTCCGGCTTGCGGCCGTAGAACCCGAGCCGTTCGCCCAGGTGCGCGCGGTAGCCCGGCTCGCGCCGTCCGCGCCACCACAGCCGGCCCAGCACGAGCGGCAATGCCAGCCACCACATCAGCGAATACAGCAGCCGCATCAGCGCACCTCCAGCAGGCGCCGCGCGGCCGCGACGACCTCGTCGACGCCGGGCGCCGCGCCCGTGTCGCCCAGGTTGACGATGCGCGGCGACCAGTTGCCTTCGGTCTTCCAGCGCGGCGAATCGCAATAGATCTCGACGGTCGGGCGCACGAAGGCGGCGGCGATGTGCGTCAGGCCGGTGTCGACGCCGACCGCCAGCGCCGCGTGGCGCGCCAGCTCGACCGCGTCCATCATCGACAGCTTCGGCAGCACCTGCGCGTTCGGCAGCGCGGCGGCCAGATGCTCGGCGTCTTCCTTCTCGCGCGCCGAGCCCCACGGCAGCAGGATCGTCAACGGCGCGAGCGCGCGGCCGAGCGCGATCCAGCGGTCCGCCGGCCACTTCTTGGCGTCGCGCGCCGTGCCGTGGAAGAACACGGCATAGTCCTGCGCCGGCATCCACGCCGGGCGCGCGGCGCCGTCGGGCGCGGGCAGCCCGAAGTCGGGCGGCGTGTCGACCGCATAGCCGAGCGCCGCGGCGACGACCTGGCGGCCGCGCGCCACCGCGTGCGTGCGCGGCGCCACCGGGATACTGCGGCTGTGGAAGATGCGCGAGACGCCCTCGTAGCCCGAATCCTCGGTGCCGTTGGCCATGCCGATCTTCTGGCCCCCCGGGCGCGTGCGGGCACAGGCCATCACGATGCCCGTCTTGATGAGGCCCTGGGTGTCGAACACGTAGTCGTACTGTTCGGCGCGCAGGTCGCGGAAGAAGCCGCGCAGCTCGGCGCGCGCGGCCGCGTCGGAGAACAACCCGCGGCGCCAGCGCCGCAGCGCGAACGGTATCACCTTGCGCACGAGCGGATTGAGTTTGACGAGGCTGACGTAGCCCTCTTCCACCACCCAGTCGACCTGGGCATCCGGAACGTGGCGGCGGATATCCGCCACGATCGGCAAATTGTGCAGGACGTCGCCCAGGGACGACACCCGCACGAGCAGGATCTTCAAGGCGTCACTCTCAGAACGGCAGCTCGGCGTCGGGCTTGGCGGCCAGGATCACGCGCGCAAACTCGTTCTGGATGCGCGCCAGCGCTTCCGGGTTCTCGCCTTCGAAGCGCAGCACGACGACGGGCGTCGTGTTCGAGCCGCGCGCCAGGCCGAAGCCGTCCGGGTATTCGACGCGCAGGCCGTCGATATCATTGACGCGGTCCGCGCCCGGGAACTCGGCCTCGGCGCGCAGCTTGTCGATCAGCGCGAAGTTCTCGCCTTCCTGCAGGTGCAGGTGCAGCTCGGGCGTGCTGGACGCCTTCGGCAGGCCGTTCAGCAGCGCCGACGGGTCGGTTTCGCGCGTGAGGATCTCGAGCAGGCGCGCACCCGTGTACAGGCCGTCGTCGAAGCCGTACCAGCGGTCCTTCCAGAAGATGTGGCCGCTCATCTCGCCGCCCAGCGGCGCGCCGGTTTCCTTCAGCTTGGCCTTGACGAGCGAGTGGCCCGTCTTCCACATCAGCGGACGGCCGCCGTGCTGCTCGATCCACGGGCCCAGGTGGCGCGTGCACTTGACGTCGTACAGGATCTCGGCGCCCGGGTTGCGCGCCAGGACGTCCTGCGCGAACAGCATCATCTGGCGGTCCGGGAAGATGATCTCGCCGTCCTTCGTGACCACGCCCAGGCGGTCGCCGTCGCCGTCGAACGCCAGGCCGATCTCGGCGTCGGACGTCTTGAGGCACGCGATCAGGTCCTGCAGGTTTTCCGGGTGCGCCGGATCCGGGTGGTGGTTCGGGAAGTGGCCGTCGACGTCGCAGAACAGTTCGATCACGTCGCAGCCCATCGCGCGGAACAGGTCGCCCGCGACCATGCCGGCCACGCCGTTGCCGCAGTCGACCGCGATCTTGATCGGGCGCGCGAGCTTGACGTCGCCCGCGATGCGCTCGACGTAGGCGGCCTTGATGTCGTGCGTCGAGTAGCTGCCCGGCTGGGCGGACGGCTGGAAGTCGTCGCGTTCGATCGCCTGGTACAGCCCCTGGATGGCGTCGCCGTAGATGGCGTCGCCCGCCAGCACCATCTTGAAGCCGTTGTAGTCCGGCGGATTGTGGCTGCCGGTCACCATGATGCCCGAGCGCGCGCCCAGCACGTTGGTGGCGAAATACACCATCGGCGTCGCGACCATGCCGAGGTCGACGACGTCCACGCCGGCCGACTGCAGGCCCTCGGCCAGCGCCTGCGCCAGCTCGGGGCCGGACAGGCGGCCGTCGCGGCCGATGATCACGGTACGCTCTCCCTTGTCCAGCGCGGCGGCGCCGAACGCCTGGCCGATGCGGCGGGCGATCCCGGCATCGAGCGTGCTGCCGATCACGCCGCGGATGTCATAAGCCTTGAAGATCGTTTTCGAAAGTGGAACCATGAGTTATCTACCTTGCTGGACGGGCGGAGCAAATGCGCACAAGCATTGCGATCGCCGTGTTGGACCGGTTGACGGAAAAAGGAATATTGTAACGGCAACAGCGCGCGCCCGGGTCGATTGCCGGTCATGCGTGAGAGATGAGGCGCGCCGAATGGCACACCCGGGGGCGAAACGGTGAAACGGGGTCATCGATGGGGAGATTCGCGCTTGCGCATCTCCCCATAAACGCGGTACGGCGAATCCGTGAATCAGACGCGCAGCTTGTCCAGCGATTTACCGCCTTCGACCCATTCCTTCACCCATTTCGGCTGACGGCCGCGGCCGGTCCACTGCTGCGATGCATTGTCCGGATTGCGATAACGTACGGCGACGGTGCCGGTATTGCCGCCCGCCGATTTGTTACCACGGCCGCTGGAGCTGATCAGGTCCTTCAAAGGCACGCCCACGCTCTGCGCGATGGCCAGGATCTGCTCGCGTGCTTTTTGCACTTCCTGAACCTCACGTTTCTTCATTTCCTGCTTGATCTGCTCTTGCAGGTTGCGCAAATCGCCCAAGGACAAATTAGACAGATCCATCTTGATTCCTTATGAGTAAAGTAGGGTTGCAGTGGATTTTATCGAATAACCACCATTTGTCGCAATATACTACAAATAATTTTCTTTAGTGTTTTTTGTGCCAAATCAGCCAACGCGGCGACTTGAATCGCACGATACGCGCGTAGAGCCACACGTAGCTGATTATGAACAGCAGGCAGAAGAATATCAAAACGCCTGTATTCTGCCAGAACACGGTTGCGGGGATAACGGCCATCAGGGAAAACAGCCACAGGTAGGGGGATGTCCGCGCATTCCTTTTCATCAGTGCGCGCGCTTCTTTACGGCCGACCGCCCATTGCACGACCCGGCGAAAAATGAGACCGTGGAGATGGATACCGTCGGGCATGGCGGGAGATTTTCCGCGCACAAACATGCGCCGATAAACGGAGAACAGGGTTTCGAATGCCGGATAGATCAGCAGCAATGCCGCATACCACGTCGACACCTGCGGATTGCGCATCACCAGCAGCAGCGCGAGTTCGCCCAGCATGAAGCCGATGAAATAGGCGCCGCCGTCGCCGAGAAAGATCAGGCCGGCGGGGTAATTCCAGATCAGGAAACCGGCCGTTCCGCCGGCCACGGTCAACGCCGACACCAGCACGAACATGTCGTTCACCCGCCATCCGACATACGCGAGCGACAGCAGCATGAAGATCGTCACGACGCTGGCCAGGCCATTGAAACCGTCGATCAGATTGACCGCATTCGCAATGCCCGCAATGGCCAGCACGGTCAGCGGCAGCACGATCCACAAGGCCTGCATCCGCCACGTGACGAACGGCATATCGAGGCGCGCGATTTTCGCATCGAGCGCCAGATAGCAGAGCAATGCGGCCACCATCGTCAGAATCAGGCGACGCGATGGCCGCACCGTGCCCGTATAGTCTTCCAGGATGCCACCGGCGAATGCGATCGAGGCGCAGCCGAGCAGCATCGGCAGCGAATAACCCAATCCCGGTACGCGCCAGATCGAAATAGCCGCGGTCGCGGTCACGGCGAGAAAGATCGACAATCCGCCGATCCGCGCCACCGGGTGCGCATGGACCTTCTGCACGCCGTCGAAATTATCGTCGAGCGCACGCCCGTGCAATTTCGAATGCTTGACGACCAGAAGTGTCAACAAGGCCGATACGACAAAGCTTACGAAGAAAGAAAACATTTATTGTTTTCCCGGAGCAAGGTCTGTAGACAAAAGTCTCTTGGCTTGATATCGGGCGGCCCGCTTGCACATCGATTTCAGCGCAGCGCCGCCAGCGACTTCTTACTGTAGCGCGGCGCGTCATTTGTCAATTGAAACTGGACAGTTGTAACCCGATCGCCTGCGCCAATCGCGACAATTCGGCCGGCAGAACTTCGCACTAACGCCAAGACAATTTACAATTGGTAATGGGTGCAGGGATCTATCGACTTCTTGCACGGAAAATCGGCAAATCCATTACTATCGGTTCAAAAGAATGCGCGGTATTGCCGCACCTGATAAAAGACGAGATGAAAACCTATGTGATTGGCGACCTGCAGGGTTGCGCCCATGAAGCCGGCCTGCTGCTGGATCAGATCCATGCCGTGGCCGGCGCCGATGACGTCCGTATCCTGTTCGTCGGCGACCTGATCAATCGCGGTCCCGATTCGCTCGGCGCGCTGCGCCGCATGAAGGCGCTGTCGGAGTCGAGCGGCGGGCGGGTCGAAGCGCTGCTCGGCAACCACGACCTGCACCTGCTGGCCGTGGCCGCCGGCGTCCGCAAGACGAGCCGCTCGGACACGCTGGACGCCATCCTCGCGGCCCCCGACCGCGCCGCGCTGATCGACTGGCTGCGCCATCGTCCGCTCACGCTGGCAGTCGAGGGACACCTGCTGGTGCACGCGGGCGTGGCGCCGCAATGGACGGCGGCGCAGACGATGGCGCTGGCGGGCGAAGTCGAAGCAGCGCTGCGCGGCGATGGCTGGACGGGATTCCTCGCCGAGATGTACGGCAACGAGCCGGATCGCTGGGACGACGGCTTGAGCGGCATCGCGCGCCTGCGCTGCATCGTCAATGCGCTCACGCGCATGCGCCTGTGCTGGCCGGACGGCCGCATGGATTTCGCGCACAAGGAAAGCGACAAGGGGCCGGCGGGATCAAGCCTGCAGCCGTGGTTCGACCTGCCGGAACGGCGCACGCAGGACGTCACCGTCGTGTTCGGCCACTGGTCGGCGCTGGGCCTGGTGCAGCGGCCGAACCTCCTCGGCCTGGACAGCGGCTGCGTATGGGGCGGAAAGCTGACGGCCGTGTGCCTGGAGGATCGGTCACTTCTGCAGGTCGATTGTCCCGAGTATCGGGAACACAGCGGGAAGAAATAAGGCCGCCGTAGCAGCAACAAGCCACTGCAGCAAGAACAGGTGTCGGTTTCGCCGACACTGTCGCCCCTGCGCAGGCAGGTTCAATTTCAGCGTAATCGATAACGCGAGCAACTTGGGTCCCCGCCTGCGCGGGGACGACGGTGGTTGCGCGGGGACGACGGTGTTTGCGCGGGGCTGACGGTGTTTGCGCGGAGACGACGGTGTTTGCGCGGGAACGACGGTGAGCTACCTTCCGTGTGTCAACCGCCCTGCCCCAGCGCCCCCGCGATCGCATCGTGCGCCGCCTGTGCCAGCGTGCGCCGGTGCGCCCCGGCCGTCGGCAGCGGCGCCAGGCACGTCAGGCGCGCCGTGACCGGCTCGCCGGACAGGATGCGCATCACGCTGTCCACGAACGTCGTGTCGCCCGTGTAGTCGACGGCCGGGTGCCACCGGCCGGCGGCGTCGACGTACGCCAGCGCGACCGGCTGCACCGGCACCGCCGCGTCGATCGCCGCTTCGAACAGGTTGGCGTGGAACGGCAGCACGCTGCCCTGGGCGGCCGTCGTCCCTTCCGGGAAGAAGGCGACGCGGCGCCGCTTTGCCAGCGCATCCACGAGACCCTTGAAGATGTGGCGCAGGTCGCGCCGGTTGCCACGCGCGATGAACACCGTGCCGGCCTGCGCGACCAGCCAGCCGACGACGGGCCAGGCGCGGATCTCGGCCTTGGCCACGAAGCGGCACGGGTGCACGGCGTTGATGACGAAGATGTCGAGCCAGGAGATGTGGTTCGCCACGATCAGCGCATGCGCGAGCGAATCTGCGCCCGCCGGGCAGTCGAGCCGGACGCGGCAGACGCGCAGCAGACGCGCCGACCAGCGCCGGATCAGGCGCTCGCGCAGGGCGTCGCCCGCCCACGGGAACACGAGAGCGCAGGTGGTCAGGCCCTGGACGAGGTGGAGGACGAGGCGCGCGAGGCGCCACGCAAGCTGGATCTTCAATGGCAAGGCCGGCAAAAGACGCCGCGCGGGACCGCGGCCGCAGCGATTGTACCGCCGCGGCCGGACAGCGTGACGATCAGCGTTCGAACGCGACGTGGCCGGCGACGATCGTCGCCTTCACCCGCCCCGTCAGTTCGTAGCCGAGGAACGGCGTGTGCTTGCCCTGGCTCGCCAGGGCGGCGCCATTGACGGTCCAGCGCGCGGCCGGGTCGAACAGCACGACGTCCGCGCTCGCACCCGGCGCCAGCGTGCCGGCCGGCAGGCCCGCGGTACGCGCCGGATCGTGCGTGATCTTCGCCAGCGCCGTCGACAGCGTCTTCGCATCGCCGCCGTGATCCGCGGCCCACTTGAGCATGAGGGACAGCAGCAGTTCCAGGCCGGTGGCGCCGGGCGAGGCTTCGGCGAACGGCAGCAGCTTCTCGTCGTCGTCGACCGGGGTGTGGTCGGAGCAGACGGCGTCCACGGTGCCGTCCAGGATGGCGGCGCGGATCGCGTCGCGGTCGCGCTGGCTGCGCAGCGGCGGCGTCAGGCGCGCGTTGGAATCGAAGAAGCCGATGTCGGCATCCGTCATGTGCAGGTGGTGCACGCCGACGTCGCACGTGACCGGCAGGCCTTCCTTCTTGGCGGCGCGGATCAGGTCCAGCGCGGCGGCCGACGAGATGCGGCACAGGTGCACGCGTGCGCCCGATGCGCGCATCAGTTCGAAGATCGTGTGCAGCGCGATCGTCTCCGACATCACCGGCACGCCGGACAGGCCCAGGCGCGACGCCAGCGGGCCGCTGTGGGCGATGCCGCCGCGGCCGATGTACGGGTCCTGCGGACGCAGCCAGACCGTATAGCCGAACGTTTTCGCGTACTGCATGGCGCGCAGCAGCACGGTGGTATCGGTGATCGGCTCCTCGGCCTGCGCGAAGCCGATGCAGCCGGCTTCCGTCAGCTCGGCCATCTCGGTCAGGGCCGTGCCCTTCAGGCCGACGGTGAGGGCGCCGAGCGGATGCACGTGCGCCTGGTTCAGGAGGCGCGCGCGGTGCTTGAGCATCTCGACGAGGCCAGGCTCGTCCAGCACGGGGTCGGTGTCGGGCGGGCACACGAGCGTCGTCACGCCGCCCTGCACGGCCGCCTGCATTTCCGATTCCAGCGTCGCCTTGTATTCGTAGCCCGGCTCGCGCAGGCGCGCCGACAGGTCGACGAGGCCCGGTGCGACGACGAGGCCGTCGGCGTCGATCGTGCGCGCGGCCGTGAAGCCGTCGGGAGCGCTGCCGACGGCGGCGATCCTGCCGTCGGCGATGAAGAGGTCCTGGACGGCGTCGATGCCGCCCGCCGGGTCGATCAGGCGCCCGTTCTTGATGTGCAGTTTCATTATGCGTGCGAAATTAAGTGTGGCTACCGGCCAGAATACTCATCACCGCCATGCGGACGGCGATACCGAAGGTGACCTGCGGCAGGATCACGGCCTGGGCGCCGTCGGCCACGGCCGAATCGATCTCCACGCCGCGGTTCATCGGCCCCGGGTGCATCACGATGGCGTCGGGCTTGGCGAGCGCCAGGCGCTCCGGCGTCAGGCCGTAGCTCTTGAAATACTCGCCGGCCGACGGCAGCAGCGCGCCCGACATGCGTTCGTTCTGCAGGCGCAGCATGATGATGACGTCGACGTCCTTCAGGCCCTCTTCCATGTTCGTGAAGACGCGCACGCCCATCTGTTCCAGGCCGCCCGGCAGCAGCGTGTGCGGGCCGATGGCGCGCACTTCCGGCACGCCCAGCGTGGTCAGCGCATGGATGTCCGAGCGGGCCACGCGGCTGTGCAGGATGTCGCCGACGATGGCCACGCGCAGGTTCGTGAAATCCTTCTTGTAGTGGCGGATCGTGTACATGTCGAGCAGGCCCTGCGTCGGGTGCGCGTGGCGGCCGTCGCCCGCGTTCACCACGTGCACGTGGTTCTGCTTCGTGTCGTTCAGGTGCTTGGCGATCAGGTACGGCGCGCCCGACTGCGCGTGGCGCACGACGAACATGTCGGCATGCATGGCCGACAGGTTGTCGATCGTGTCGAGCAGCGATTCGCCCTTGCTCGTCGACGACGCGGCGATGTTCAGGTTGATGACGTCGGCCGACAGGCGCTTCGACGCGATCTCGAAGGTCGTGCGCGTGCGCGTCGAGTTTTCGAAGAACAGGTTGAAGACGCTTTTCCCGCGCATCAGCGGCACCTTCTTGACCTCGCGGTCGGAGATGCTCACGAAGCTCGATGCGGTGTCGAGGATGTGGTTGATGATGGCCTTGGGCAGTCCCTCGATGGTGAGGAGGTGCTGCAGTTCGCCGTTCTTGTTCAGTTGCGGGTTATGCATTGTCGTCTTCGATCGTGAGCGAGAGTTGGCCGCCCGCCTCGCGCGTCAGCGAGAGGGAGCGGCCGGTTTGCAGCTGCGCGTGCGCGCCGACGAAATCGGCGGCGACCGGCAGCTCGCGGCCGCCGCGGTCCGCCAGCGCGGCCAGCATGATGCGTTGCGGACGGCCGTAGTCGAACAGCACGTTGATCGCCGCGCGCACCGTGCGGCCGGTGTACAGCACGTCGTCGACGAGCACGATGGTCGCGCCGTCGACGTTGAAATCGATCCGGGTCGGCTTGACGTCCGGATGCAGGCCCTTGCGGGCGTAGTCGTCGCGGTAGAACGAGACGTCGATGAAGCCCAGGCGCGCCTGCAGGCCCAGGTCGGCGGCGAGCCGCTCGGCCAGCCAGGCGCCGCCGGAGTGGATGCCGACGATGGCGGCATCGGGCACGCCGGCGATGCCCGCGCGCACCTGCGCGAGCAGCTCGCGGTACAGCGCCTCGGCATCGAAGCCGGCCGCGTCCGCGTCGTTAATATGAAGTGGCATGGTCGTCAAAGTACTGTTGCAAAATGATGGCGGCGGCCTTGGCGTCGATGATCTCGCCCCGCTTGGATGGAATGACGGCGGACGAATAGCGTTCGTCCACGAGCTCGACGGGCAGGTTGAAACGGCCGTTCAGTTGATTGGCGAAGCGGCGCGCGCGCAGGGTCATGTCGTGCTCGGCGCCGTCCGGATGGCGCGGCTCGCCGACCACGAGGCGCGCCGGACGCCATTGTTCGATCAGGTCGCCGATGACCTTGAAGCGGGTCGCGTTGTCGATGGCCTGGATGACGGACAGCGGCTGCGCCTGTCCCGTCAGCGTGTTACCCATGGCGATGCCGATACGCTTGATGCCGAAGTCGAAGCCTAGAACGATGTCGACCATTACGTGCGTCGGCTCCGATGGTTCGTACAACGGTCACGCATGGCCGGCCTCGGTGGCGAGCATCAGCGGGTCGATCCCGAGCAGCTTGATGGCGGCGGTGTAGCGTTCCTCGATCGGCAGGTCGAACAGCACGCGCGCGTCGGCACCGACCGTGAGCCAGCCGTTGCGGGCGATTTCTTCTTCCAGCTGGCCCGGGCTCCAGCCGGCATAGCCGATGGAGACGAGCATGCGGCGCGGGCCGGAACCGTTGGCGACGGCTTCCAGCACGTCGATCGACGTCGTGAACGCGACGTCGTCCGTCACGGCCAGCGACGACGAATAGCGCCCGCCCGGCGAATGCAGCACGAAGCCGCGGTCGTCCTGCACCGGCCCGCCGAACATGATGGGTTCGTCGAGGGCGGCGCGCAGGCCGTCCGCCACTTTCAGGTCGATGCGGTCGAACAGCACGTCCATGGTCATGTCGGTCGGCTTGTTGATGACGACGCCGAGCACGCCCTTGTCGTTGTGTTCGCAGATGTAGACGACGGCGCCGCCGAAGATCGGATCGGTCATCGACGGCATTGCGATCAGAAAATGGTTCGCCAGATTCAGTTGCGTGGCGGCCCCACCCGTGGTGGCCAGGGTGGGCGCGGCTTCCTGGGGCATCCCGGGCATCGTTAGAGGCTTGCCGACCTTACTTTTTTTCATGCTCATACTCTCTGTTGGCTCACTCTCCGGTTACCGCGGTCAAGCTAGAAAAAAGCCTGAACTTTTCGCTAGTTTACACCGAATTGCCCATCCGGCCATGGAACCCGACCGGCCGGGCAAACCTGAGAGATGGTAGACAGTAAAATCCCGTATCGCATTGACTCCGCACACAGAAGATGACTCTGAGAAATTCCTTGGTCTGGTTCCGGCGCGATTTACGCACCGACGACCATGCCGCATTGCATCATGCATTGCTTTCGTCGCGCCGCGTATTCGGCGTCTTCGTATTCGATACGGACATCCTGGCCGGTCTGCCGTCCGACGACCGGCGCGTTCAATTTCTTCATGACAGCGTGCGCGAGCTGGATGCGCGCCTGCGTGCACTAGGAGGTTACCTCATCGTGCGGCACGGGCGCGCCGCGCAGGTCATCCCGGCTCTTGCGGATGAGCTCGACGCGGAATCCGTCTTCGCCAACCACGACTACGAACCGGAAGCGGTCCTGCGCGACCGCGCCGTGCTGGACGCGCTGCGCGCGGCCGGGCGCAGCCTGCAGACGTTCAAGGATCAGGTGATCTTCGAGCGCGACGAGGTCCTCACGCTGGCCGGCGGACCGTTTTCCGTGTTCACGCCGTACAAGAACGCCTGGCTCAAGCGTCTGGCGCGCGAACCGGAGGCGCTGCATTCGTTCGACACGGCCGCCCACGCCGGCGCGCTCGCGCCGCCGCCGGCGGACCACGCGCTGCCGGACCTGGCCGACCTGGGTTTCGCGCCGAACGCGACGCCTGTCGGGCATCCCGGCATGACCGGCGCCGAGACCTTGCTGGCGCAGTTCGAACGGCGCCTCGCGCGCTACGACCACGACCGCGATTTCCCGGCGCTGGACGCGACGTCGCGCCTGTCGATCCACCTGCGCTTCGGCACCCTGAGCGTGCGCCGTCTCGTCGCCATGCTGCAGGCGCGCATCGCCGAGGGCAGCGGCGGCCCGGGCGCGCCCGTGTGGCTGTCGGAGCTGATCTGGCGCGAGTTCTACATGATGATCCTGGCACGCCATCCGCGCGTCGTCACGCAGTCGTTCAAGTCCGCGTTCGACGCCGTCGCCTGGGACGAAGGCCCGGACGCGGACGCCCTGTTCGCCGCCTGGTGCGAAGGTCGCACGGGCTATCCGCTGGTCGACGCGGCGATGCTACAGCTGGAACGCACGGGCTTCATGCACAACCGCCTGCGCATGGTGACGGCCAGCTTCCTGACCAAGGACCTCGGCATCGACTGGCGCCGTGGCGAGCGCTGGTTCGCGCTCAAGCTGAACGATTACGAACTGTCCTCGAACAACGGCGGCTGGCAGTGGGCGGCGTCGACCGGGTGCGACGCGCAGCCGTGGTTCCGCATCTTCAACCCGGTGACGCAGTCGCGCCGCTTCGATCCGGACGGGGACTTCATCCGCCAGTATCTGCCGCGGCTGGGCGGTTTGACGGGTGCGGCGATCCATGCGCCGTGGCTGGCCAAGCCGGAGGCGCTGGCGCAGGCGGCGGTCGTGCTGGGGCGGGATTATCCGCGGCCGGTCGTGGATCACGAGGCGGCGCGGGAGAGGACGCTGGCGCGGTTCAAGGCGTTGAACTGATCGTCGTCCCCGCGCAGGCGGGGACCCGGGTACAGCGCACCAGTGGATTGAACAAACTTGGGCCCCCGCCTTCGCGGGGGTGACGGCGGAGCGAGCGGGTAATGGTGAAGCGCCTGCGCGACCGTTACACGAGCGACGGTTACGCTTGTCGTCCGCTCTCCAGCAATCCTTCGATCGCGGCCAGCAGTGCGTCTTCCTGGAACGGCTTGCCGAAGTACGCATCGACGCCGAGGCCCAGCGCGAAGTTGCGGTGCTTGTCCGCCGTGCGCGACGTGATCATGATGATCGGCAGGGACGCCGTCGCCGCGTCGCCGCGCACGTGGCGCGTCAGGTCGAAGCCGTCCATGCGCGGCATCTCGATGTCGGCCAGGATCAGGTCCGGCCGCGTCGCCTGCAGCTGCTCGAGCGCATCGACGCCGTCCTTGGCCAGCAGCACGCGATAGCCCTCGCGCTCCAGCAGGCGCTGCGTGACCTTGCGCACCGTGATCGAGTCGTCCACCACCATGACGGTGGCGACGCGCGGCGCCGGGGCCGGGGCGGGTTCGGCCGCCGCGGCCGCGCCACGGACGGGACGCGCGACCTGCGCCATCTGCACCGGATCGAGGATCAGCACGATCTCGCCCGAGCCCAGCACGGTGGCGCCGGCGATGCCGGGCATGCGCGCCAGTTGCGGACCGATGTTCTTGATGACGACCTCGCGGTTGCCCTGCACCTCGTCGACCTGCAGCGCGAGACGCGCCGTGCCGCTCTTGAGGATCAGCACCGGATACGAGCGCTGTCCGCGGCTGCTGCCCGCGCCGCCCGGCTCGTTCAGCAGCGACGGCAGGTAGTGCAGCGGGATGCGCTC
>Ga0308161_1003618_pt1 | contig 14862 bp, 15 predicted proteins | sample PhyFR2_FD_201034 | JGI IMG/M metagenome (GOLD analysis project Ga0308161, IMG submission 201034) | Phyllosphere microbial communities from UC Gill Tract Community Farm, Albany, California, United States - DLSLF.R2 | ecosystem: Host-associated > Plants > Phyllosphere > Unclassified | place: USA...
ATGGTGCCGCTCAGCGCGCACGCCCTGTTCTCCCGTCCGATCGTCGTCGGCCCGGACCGCACCCTCGCGGTCGAGGTGCTGCGCCGGACGAGCGGCGTCGGCGTGCTCTGGTGCGACGGCCGCCGCACCCACGACCTGCCACCGGGCGCACGGGTCGAGGTCCGTCGCTCGACGGACCCGGTCCGCGTCGCACGGCTCAAGGACGCCCCGTTCACCGACCGCCTGGTCGCGAAGTTCCAGCTGCCCGTCGCCGGGTGGCGCGGCCCCGCGGTCGAGGACGACGCATGATCGAGGAGATCGTCATCTCCGACCTGGGCGTCATCGGTGAGACGACGCTCGAGCTCGGCCCGGGCTTCACGGTCGTCACCGGCGAGACCGGTGCGGGCAAGACCATGATCGTCACCGCACTGGGGCTGCTCCTCGGCGCGCGCGCCGACGCCGGCTCGGTGCGCCGTGGTGCGTCGAGCGCCGTCGTCGAGGGCCGCTGGCACGTCCCGGAGCAGGACGCGGTCGCCGCGCGCGTGCAGGACGCCGGCGGGACAGTCGAGGACGGCGAGCTCATCCTCACCCGTACCGTGTCGGCCGAGGGCCGCAGCCGCGCGACGGTGGGCGGCCGCAGCGCCCCGGTCGCGGTGCTCGGCGAACTCGCCGACCAGCTCGTCACCGTGCACGGGCAGTCCGACCAGATCCGGCTGACGTCGGCGTCGGCACAGCGCGCCGCGCTCGACGGCTTCGGCGGTCGGGCCGTGCAGCGCGCCCTGGACGCGTACGTCACGGCGTACGACACCTGGCAGGCGCACGCGGGCGAGCTCGAGACCCTGGTCCGTGACCGGGACGACCGCGTCGCCGAGGCCGACCGGATCCGAGCGGCCTCCGACGAGATCGAGGCCGCCGACCCGCAGCCCGGCGAGGACGTCGAACTGACCGAGCGCGCGGAACGGCTCGGCAACCTCGAGGAACTCCGGCTGTCGGCCGGGACCGCCCACGAAGCCCTGTCCAGCGAGTCGCTCGACGACGCTCCGGACGTCATCGGGCTGGTCGAGACGGCGCGGCGTGCGGTCGAGCGCGTGGCCGGCTCGGACCCGGCGCTGCTGCCCGTCCTCGAGCAGCTGACCGAGCTCGGCATCCAGGCATCCGAGGCGTCGGCGAGCCTGTCGAGCTACCTCGGGTCGCTCGAGCCGGACGCCGGGCACGACCTCGAGCTCATCAACGAACGGCGGGCACTGCTCGCGAACCTGACCCGGAAGTACGGCGACACGGTCGACGACGTCATCGCCTACGGGCAGCGCGCGAGTGATCGGCTGCTCGAGCTCGACGGGGACGACGACCGCATCACCGCACTGCAGGAGGCCGTCGCGCAGGACGAGCAGACGCTCGCCACCGCCGCTGCCGCACTGACCGCGGCTCGGTCGAAGGCGGCGACCGAGCTGGCGAAGCGCGTCACCGCGGAGCTGGGGACGCTCGCGATGGCCGGCGCGACCCTGGTCGTCGAGGTCACCGACGGCGGCGAGTACCGGCGGCACGGACGGGACCAGGTCGCGATCCTGCTGCAGCCGCACTCCGGTACCGACCCGCGCCCGATCGGCAAGGGTGCCTCGGGCGGTGAGCTCTCCCGGGTGATGCTCGCGATCGAGGTCGTGATGGCCGGCAGCACCACCGTGCCGACCTTCGTGTTCGACGAGGTCGACGCGGGCGTCGGTGGTGCCGCCGCGATCGAGATCGGGCGGCGGCTCGCGAAGCTCGCGGAGCGGACGCAGGTCATCGTGGTCACGCACCTCGCGCAGGTGGCGGCGTTCGCGAACAACCACCTCAACGTCGTGAAGGACGCCAGCGGGGCGGTCACCTCGTCGAGCGTGCGGCGACTCGAGGGCGAGGACCGGCTGCAGGAGATGGCACGGCTGCTCTCGGGCCTCGGGGACAGCGCGAGCGGCATGGAGCACGCGCGCGAGCTCCTCGACGTCGCCGGTCAGCGCGCGTAGGAACGCGGCCGGTCGGGAGGCGCGGGTCGCCCGTCCGGGGCCGCCGGCGGCCGCGACGTGGTCACCGCCACCGCCACCGCCACCGCGCGTCCTCCGGCGCCGCGGGATGCCCGAGCGCAGGCCGCGCCGACGGCCGTCCGGCGCGTCCGGCGCGTCCGGCGCGTCCGGCCGTCCGCATGCTCGGGAGCATGGGCCGCTCCGCCGGAGCGCCCGATGCGCCGTCGGGCACAGCGTGGAACGGAGGTCGCCCCGGCCGCGCCGCGGGATGCCCGAGCGGAGGCCGCGCCGACGGCCGTCCGGCCGCTTCCGGCGCGTCCGGCCGTCCGCGCGGGCGGCGGCGCGACGTGCGTGGCGGGCGTGAGCAGCACCTCCCGGCTGCCGTACCCAGGCTCTGCGCGGGCCGCGGGCCGCGGGCCGCGGTGCGTGGCGGACCGGGGTCGCGCCTCCCGGCTGCCGTGCCCGGTCCAGCGCGCGGCGCGAGGTCCGTGGCGGGCGTGAGCAGCGCCTCCCGGCTGCCGTACCCGGCTCCGCGCGGGGCGCGCGAGGCGCGTGGCGGACCGGGGTCGCGCCTCCCGGCTGCCGTGCCCGGACCAGCGCGCGGCGCGAGGTCCGTGGCGGGCGTGAGCAGCGCCTCCCGGCTGCCGTACCCGGCTCCGCGCGGGCGGCGCGAGGTGCGTGGCGGACCGGGGTCGCGCCTCCCGGCTGCCGTGCCCGGTCCCGCGCGCGGCGCGACGTCCGTGGCGGGCGCGAGCAGCGCCTCCTGGCCGCCGTCCCGGCACCGCGCACCGGGCGCAACGCCCGTGGCGGACCGGGGGTCGCGCCTCCGGCCGGTTCTGACGTACGATGGAACCCCGTGGCGGACACTCTCAGCGGCGGTACCCAGAACGACAGCAACTCGACCCCGAAGGTGACGAAGCAGATCTTCGTGACCGGCGGGGTCGTCTCGTCCCTCGGCAAGGGCCTGACGGCGGCAAGCCTCGGCAACCTGCTCACGGCGCGCGGCCTCAAGGTCGTCATGCAGAAGCTCGACCCGTACCTCAACGTGGACCCGGGCACCATGAACCCGTTCCAGCACGGCGAGGTCTTCGTGACCGACGACGGTGCCGAGACGGACCTCGACATCGGGCACTACGAGCGCTTCCTCGACATCGACCTGGCGCAGTCGGCGAACGTCACGACCGGGCAGGTCTACTCGACGGTGATCGCCAAGGAGCGGCGCGGCGAGTACCTCGGCGACACCGTGCAGGTCATCCCGCACATCACCGACGAGATCAAGCGTCGGATGCGCGAGCAGGCCGAGAACGACCCGCAGCCCGACGTGATCATCACCGAGGTCGGCGGCACGGTCGGCGACATCGAGTCCCAGCCCTTCATCGAGTCCGCGCGGCAGGTGCGCCACGAGCTCGGGCGCAACAACGTGTTCTTCGTGCACGTCTCGCTCGTGCCGTTCATGAGCGCCTCGGGCGAGCAGAAGACCAAGCCGACGCAGCACAGCGTCGCCGCGCTCCGGTCGATCGGCATCCAGCCGGACGCCCTCGTCCTGCGCAGCGACCGCCCGGTGTCGGACGCGAACAAGCGCAAGATCGCCCTCATGTGCGACGTGGACGAGGACGCCGTGGTGAACGCGGTGGACGTGCCCTCGATCTACGACCTCCCGACGCTGCTGCACGACCAGGGCCTCGACCAGGTCATCATCGACGCGCTCAAGCTCGACGCGCACGACGTGGACTGGTCGGCGTGGAAGCCGGTCCTCGACGCCGTGCACGAGCCGAAGAAGGCCGTCACGATCGCCCTCGTCGGCAAGTACATCGACCTGCCCGACGCCTACCTGTCGGTGACCGAGGCCCTGCGCGCCGGTGGTTTCGCGCACAACGCCAAGGTCACGCTGAAGTGGGTCGTGTCGGACGACTGCACGACGCCCGAGGGGGCCGCGAAGCACCTCGGCGACGTGGACGGCATCTGCGTGCCCGGCGGCTTCGGCGTGCGCGGCATCGAGGGCAAGCTCGGTGCGCTCCGCTTCGCGCGTGAGCAGGGCATCCCGACGCTCGGCCTGTGCCTCGGCCTGCAGTGCATGGTCATCGAGTACGCCCGCCACGAGGCCGGTCTGACCGACGCGTCGAGCACCGAGTTCGACCCGGAGACCTCGACGCCGGTCATCGCGACGATGGCGGAGCAGGTGGACATCATCGCCGGCGGCGACATGGGCGGCACGATGCGCCTGGGCCTCTACCCGGCGCACTTCACGGACGGATCGCTCGCCGCCGAGCTCTACGGTGCTCCCGAGGCGTCGGAGCGCCACCGTCACCGCTACGAGGTGAACAACCAGTACCGCCAGCAGATCGCGGACGCCGGCCTGGTGTTCTCGGGCACCTCGCCCGACGGCACCCTGGTCGAGTACGTCGAGCTGCCCCGCGACGTGCACCCGTTCTACATCGCCACGCAGGCGCACCCGGAGCTGCGCTCGCGTCCGACGAAGGCGCACCCGCTGTTCGCCGGGCTGGTCGACGCGGCGATCGCACGGCACGAGGCGTCGAGCCTGTTCGACCCGCAGGAGGAGTCGGCCGAGGTCGTCGCCTGACGCGACCCACGTCCTGACGGGAGGCGCGGTGCCGGCTGGCACCGCGCCTCCCGTCGTCCGTGGGGCGCGTGGGACGCGCGGGGCGCGCACGAGGTGGGTCGCTGACCGGGTGGCCCGCGAGGGGCTGCGTGCCAGGATGGGGCGGTGACTGACGCACCGATCGCCGACGAACCCGCCTCCTACCCGGTCACCGAGTCGACCGTCGTGTACGAGGGCGCGGTGTGGGACGTCCGCCGCGACGTCGTCGACTACGACGGGCACGACATGGTCCGCGAGTACATCGACCACACGGGTGCCGTCGCCGTGTTCGCCGAGGACGACGAGGGCCGCGTCCTCGTCATCCAGCAGTACCGGCACCCGGTCGGCCTGCGCGACTGGGAGCTGCCCGCGGGCCTGCTCGACCACGCGGGCGAGGACCACCTCGAGGCCGCGAAGCGCGAACTCGGCGAGGAAGCCGACGTCGCGGCGGACCACTGGGAGCCCCTCGTCCGGTACAACACCTCGTCGGGCGGCAGCGACGAGTTCATCCAGGTCTACCGGGCGCGGGGGATCCGCGACACCGACAGCGCCTTCGAGCGCGAGGCCGAGGAGGCCGACATCGTGAAGCGGTGGGTGCCGCGCGAGGAACTCGTCGCGGCGGTCCTCGCGGGGCGGGTGCACAACTCGGCGCTGATCGTCTCGACCCTCGCGGCGGACGCGATCGAGCGTCGTCGCGCGGACGAGGGCGGGGCCGGCCGGTGACGCAGGGCCTCCGCGCCCTGCTCGACGACGGGGCGTGGACGCACGAGCCCGCCGGGGTCGACCCCGAGGGCGGCGGCCTGCGGGTCACCGCGGTCGAGGGCAGCGACGCGTGGCGGACGACCTCGTACGGGTTCGTGCACGACTCCGAGCACGCCCTCGTGCGGCCGACGGACGGGCCGTTCTCGGTGGAGGTGTCGTTCGTCCTCGACTTCACGGAGCAGTTCGACCAGGCCGGGGTGTTCCTGCGGGTCGACGACGGGCACTGGATGAAGGCGGGCGTGGAGTTCGCGGACGGGCAGCCGCAGGTGGGGGCCGTCGTCACGCGCGAGGTGTCCGACTGGTCGGTCGCGCCGGTGCCGTCGTGGGCCGGGCGGACGGTCACCGTGCGCGCGAGCCGGGACGGGGACGCGGTCACCGTCCGGGCCTGGGCGGAGGGCGAGGAGCCCCGGCTCGTGCGGGTCGCGCCGCTCGACCCGGACGCAGCGGTGTCGGCGGGGCTGTTCTGTGCGGCACCGACCCGGAGCGGGCTGACCGTGACCTTCACGGACTGCCTGTTCGGCGGCCCGGACGCGGCGCTGCACTGACGGACGGGCTCCGTCCCGCGCTCGTCTAGGTTGGTCGGGTGAAGCCCCTGGACCGTGCCGTGGAGACCTACCTCCGGCACGTCGCGATCGAGCGGGGCCTGTCGCAGCACACGGTGTCGGCGTACCGGCGTGACCTCGCCGTGTTCGCGGACTGGTTGCAGGGGGCGCCGACGGTCGACTCCGCCGGCGCCGACCGTGCCGGTGGGGCTGCGGCGTCGGCGGACGTCGCCCGGCTCACCCGTGCCGACGTCGCCGGGTTCGTCGGGCACCTGACCACCCGACCGGAGGGCCCGCTCGCGCCGCGGTCCGTCGCCCGGATGCTCAGCTCGGTGCGGTCGTTCACGGCCTTCGCGGCTGCCGAGGGGTGGATGCCGCTGGACCCGTCGACGGCGGTCCGACCGCCGAAGGCCGCGGCACGGCTCCCGAAGGCGATCACGGTGGACGAGGTGGAGCGGCTCCTCGAGGCCGCCGGCTCGACCGACGACGACGACCCGGTGCGCCTGCGGGACCGGGCGCTGCTCGAGCTGCTGTACGCGACGGGTGCCCGGATCTCGGAGGCGGTCGGGCTGTCGGTGGACGACCTGGCGACGCTCGGCGACGTCGAGGGCGGCGACGGTGGCGGCGGTGTCCTCGGCGCGGACGTCGTGGACGACGACGAGCCGCGCGCCACCGACCGCTCCGGCGTCGCCGACGTCGCCGTGGTGAAGGTCACCGGCAAGGGCAACAAGCAGCGCATCGTCCCGCTCGGCAGCTACGCCCGGGCCGCGGTCGACGCGTACCTGGTGCGGGCGCGGCCGGTGTTCGCCGCACGGGGCTCCGGGACGCCGGCGCTGTTCCTCGGCGCACGGGGAGCCCGGCTGTCCCGGCAGAGCGCCTGGCTCGTGATCCAGGCCGCGGCCGAGCGGGCGGATCTGGCCGCACACGTGTCGCCGCACACCTTCCGGCACTCGTTCGCCACGCACCTGCTCGAGGGCGGTGCCGACGTCCGGGTGGTGCAGGAGCTCCTCGGGCACGCGAGCGTCGCGACCACGCAGATCTACACGCTCGTGACGGCGGACGCGCTCCGGGACGTGTACCAGACGGCACACCCGCGGGCGCGGCGGTAGCAAGCGTCCGGCCCGGCCCGCTCCGGCCCGGCACGCTCCGTCCCGCCCGTCGGGACCGGACGACGCCGGGCCGGCTCAGAACAGGTGGTACTGCGCGGACGCCGCCACGGCGCCCGTCCCGACAGCGATGACCACGGCGCTCGCCGCGAGGCTCCGCGCCAGCACGCGCAGGCCGCCGTCGCTCGCGTCCCGCCCGATCCCGAGCACGCCGGCGACCAGCGCGAGGAGGCTCACCAGACCGAGCGGGTTCCACGCGACCGACAGGAGCGCGAGCACGACCGCGGCGGTCGCGGCGATGCCGGCACCCGGCGAGGTGGCACCCGACGCCCAGGACCCCGTGTGCAGCGGCCCGTCCTGCACCGAGAACGACGGTCCGACGGGTGCGGCGACGGTCGGGACCGCCGGCCCCGGACGAGCCGGGGTCATCCGCGTCGCGGCGCCCCAGGCGTGACCGTCCCACCAGCGCAGACGGCTGGCGTCGCGCGGGTCCGGGAACCAGCCTGCGGCCGGCAGTGTCACGGGTGCTCCTCGAGGGTGCGGTGGACGGTGCTGCCCTCGACGCTACGCGCACGGGAGGACCGCTCACAGTCCCAACGCGGGTGTCGGCAGGAAGGGGGACCAGTCCAGTGCGTCGGCCGGGTCCTGCGCGTCGCCTTCGGCCTGCGCTACGGTCGGCTGGTGGTCACCGCCTCCGACGCCCTGCCCGACTTCTGGGCCGCCCGCCGTGCCGAGATGCCCGCGCTGCCCGAGGCGGTCCCGGAGGCGTGGGCCTTCGGCGCGACCCCGGAGCAGGCCGACGGACTGCTCGAGCTGGTCCTGCGCGGCATCAAGGACGGGACGGCGTCGTCGATGTGGGACTACGAGGCGACCGGCGAGCCGCTGCCCGAGGTCGGCGAGCTCAGCGTGGTCCTCGATGGCCGTGGCGAACCGCGGGCCGTGATCGAGACGACCGACCTCCGGGTCGTGCCGTTCGACCAGGTCGACGCCGAGCACGCCCGCGCCGAGGGGGAGGGCGACCGCACGCTCGAGCACTGGCGCGCGGTGCACGAGCGCTACTGGCGTGAGCACTCCGAGAACGACCGCGGGTTCGAACCGGACATGCCGGTGCTGTGCGAGCGCTTCCGGCTGCTCTGGCCGATGCCGACCGACCGGACCTAGCGACCGTCGGACGCGGTGTGTGGGCGCTCCTCACACACCGCGTCCGGACCGGTCAGACGTGCACGACGGCCGCGTCGACCTCGTCCATCACGGCCTTCGTCGCCGCGAGCAGTCGGGCGTTGAAGTCGACGCCGAGCTGGTTCGGCACGGTGACGAGCACGGTGTCGGCGGCGCGGACGGCCTCGTCGGCGGCGAGCTCCGCCACGAGCTGCTCGGGCTCGCCGATGTAGGAGCGGCCGAACCGGGCGAGCCCACCGTCGAGGTGTCCGACCTGGTCCTGCCCCTCGACCTGCGCGCGGACGCCGAAGGAGTGCCGCGACTCGTCGTCGGTGATCGGGATGATGCTCCGCGAGACGGAGACCCGGGGCTCTCGGCCCCAGCCCATGTCCGCCCAGGTGCTGCGGAAGCGGGCGATCTGCTCGGCCTGGAGCTGGTCGAACGGCACGCCGGTGTCCTCGGTGAGCAGGGTCGAGGACATGAGGTTCATGCCCTGCTCGGCGGTCCACTCCGCGGTGGCACGGGTGCCGGCACCCCACCAGATCCGGTCGGGCAGGTCGTCGGACAGCGGCGAGACGGGCAGCGAGCCGACGGAGCCGGTCATCTGCGGGTTCGCGTTCGCCATCGGCTCGCCGGCGATCGCGCGGCGGAAGACGTCGGTGTGCGCACGGGCCATGTCGCCGCCGTTCGGGTCGTCCGGGTCGGGGACGTAGCCGAACTGCTGGTACCCGGCGAGGGCGGTCTCGGGTGACCCCCGGCTCACACCGAGCTGCAGTCGGCCGCCCGAGATGAGGTCGGTGGCCGCGGCCTCCTCGGCCATGTACAGCGGGTTCTCGTAGCGCATGTCGATCACGCCGGTGCCGATCTCGATGCGGCTGGTCCGGGCGGCGACCGCGGCGAGGAGCGGGAAGGGCGCGGCCTGCTGCGGTGCGAAGTGGTGCACGCGGAAGTACGCCCCGTCGACGCCCGCCTCCTCCGCGGCGACGGCGAGGTCGATCGCCTGCACGAGGGCCTCGCGGCCGCTGCGCACGCGGGAGCCCGGCACGTCGCGCCAGTGTCCGAAGGACAGGAACCCGATCTTGGTCATGCCGATGCGAACGCATGCGACGGTGTGCACATTCCGCCCGCCCGGCAGTCCGCTCGATCCGCTCGACGGTCTTCGCGGTCGGCGGGCGGTTACCGTGGCGGCATGGACGATCCCCGCGCAGCCCTCACCGCCGAGCGGCAGCGGAACGAGCGCCTGCTGGCCGACGTCGAGCGGAGCATGCAGGACGTCAGCGACGCCCGGCTCGACGCGAACAGCGACGACGAGCACGACCCCGAGGGTGCGACCCTCGCGTGGGAGCGCGGCTCGCTCGGCGCGGTGCGGGACGCCGCCCGCGAGCGGGTCCGCCTCGTGGACGCCGCGCTCGCGCGGCTCGACGCCGGCACGTGGGGGCGGTGCGCCGTCGGCGGTGAGCCGATCCCGGAGGCCCGGCTGGCGGCGGTCCCGTGGGCGGCGACCTGCGTCGCGCACGCCTGACGCGCCCCTCCTGCACCCGCCTGCGGCGGTGACCGACGTCGAGGACTGGTGGTGCGCCTCCCGGCCGGGTGGGAGCCGCCACGGGACGGACGGGAGGCGCGTGGTCCGTCCGCCTGTCCGCTCGCCGGTGCGACACGGGACGGACGGGAGGCGCGTGGTGCGCCCGCCGGTCCGCTCACCCCGCGTGGACCGGTTGCGCCGCCGTTTCCCAGCCGCGCGTCCTACGGTGCCGCCATGGACGGCGACACCCACGAGCGACCCGCTGCGGTCGTGCGTGCCGAGGCCCAGCAGACCGACGACCGACCCCACCGCTTCCGGTGGTTCCGCGACCTCCGGACGTGGATCCACGCGCGGCCCGGGCTGCACCTGTTCTACAAGGTGCTCGTCGGGATCGTCGGCGGTCTCGTCGTCGTGATCGGCCTGATCCTCGTCCCGCTGCCCGGGCCCGGGTGGCTCGTGGTGTTCATCGGGCTGACGATCCTGGCGAGCGAGTTCCACTTCTTCCACCGGATCATCACGTGGCTCCGCGCACTGCTGCACCGCTTCTGGGACTGGGCGAAGCGGCACGGACCGCAGTGGCTCCGGAACGCCGCCGACCGGGGCAAGGCGGACGTCGACGCCGCGCACGCCGACGCGCACCGGAGCACCGGCGTGCGTGCGGGGCAACGGCCGAACCCGCGGGCGAACCAGGCGCGCCCCGGGCACTGACACCCGGCTCGCGCTACTCGGCGGTCCGGACGGAGCCGGTCGCCGTGCGCTCGACGGCCTCGGCGGCGCGCTCCTCGACCGCTGCAGAACCGCGCGACGTGCCCTGCAGCACGAGGGCGATCGTCGCCGCGAGGACGATGAACGCGCCGTACCCGGCGAGCACGGGCACGAAGCCGAACGTCGGCTCGAGGAGACCCGCGACGACGGCCGGCACACCGAACGCCAGGTAGCTGACGACGTAGACCGACGACAGCAGTCCGGCGCGGTGCGTGGGGGCGGCGGTCGCGAGCAGCATCCGCAGCGGTGCCTGGAACCCGGCGCCGAAGCCGACCCCCGCGATCGCGCTCCCGACCACGAGTCCGGGCAGCGAGTGCGCGAACACGAACGACACGGTGACCACCGGGCCGACGATGAGCGCGACGAGACCGAGGAACAGGCTCCGACGCGTGTCGAGGCGCTGGATGGCGAGCCCGGTCAGCCCGCCGACCCCGGTGACGACCGCGATGAGGGCCCCGGCCGCGAAGTGGTCGTGGATGCCGAACACCGCGCCGAGCGCCGACGGCACGAGCGACAGGAACAGCCCGCCCAGCGCCCAGCTCGCGACGAGGGCACCGGCGACGCCGCGGAACAGTGCTCGCGACGCCCGGGGCACGGACACGGTCGGGCGGAGGGAGCGGAGCGCGCCCGGGCGGCGGGTGACCCGCTCGGGCACGACGGCCAGGGCGGCGACGAGCAGCAGCAGGAGCGCACCGAAGAGCACGTAGACGAGCTGCTCCGGCGCCGGGCCCCACTCGACCAGGGCGCCGCTCGACACGGCTCCGGTCGCCAGGGCGAAGGGCGGGACCGCACCGTTCAGGACACCGGCGAGCGACGGGAAGCGCTCGAGCGAGTTGTCGATGAGTGCCGCGCCGAGGGCGCCGATGAGGAGTCCGACCGCGACGCCCTGCACGATCCGGTCGACCACGAGTGCCGCGAAGCCGTCGGCGCCGGTGAACAGCACGAGCGACACGACGAGCAGCAGCCCGCCGGCGACGAGCACGGGCTTGCGACCGACGTGGTCCGACAGTCGACCGGCGACGAGCATGGTGACCAGGAGTCCGGCGACGTAGATCGCGAACACGCCCGTGAGCATGAGCGGGGTGAGGTCCCACTCGGCGGCGTAGACGGGGTAGATCGGCGACGGGACCGAGGACGAGGCCATCGCCACGAAGAGCATGGCGGCGAGGATCCAGAACCCCGCGACTCCGCGTGCTGGCTGCATGGGGCACCTTCCTGCCGGGTCGACTGCTGTACGAGCACATTCGTACAGCAGTCCGACTGTACGACGCAACTCGTACTGATCGAGCGGCGGTGCTACCGTCGTGGCATGCCCGCCGCGCCCGTGGACTCCGTCGCCCCAGAACGCCTGCCGCAGCCGACCGCGGCCGAGATGGAGCTGCCCGTCGTGCTCGACGCGCTGAGCGACCCGATCCGGCTCGCGATCCTGCACCGCTACCTGGTGGACGCGGCCGGCGGGGTGCGCAGCTGCGGGTGGGTCGGCGTCGACCGACCGAAGTCCACGCTGACGCACCACTTCCGCGTGCTGCGCGAGGCCGGGCTGCTCGAGCAGCACCAGGAGGGACTCGTGCGGTCGAGCCGCGTGCGGGTCGACGACGTGCAGCAGCGCTTCCCCGGCCTGCTCGACCTCGTCGTCGACTGGACCGTGCCCGCCGCTCTGATGCGGGCGGAGGTCCCGGCGTGACCGCGACCGCGGCCCCAGGCGATGCCCTGCCCGGCACGCACCCCGTCGCGACCCCTGCTGCTCTCCGCGCCGCCGCCCACACCGGCCCGCGGCACGTGCTCCCGACCGTCCGCACCCACCCCGCCGTGGTCACCGCGCTCGCCGCGGACCTCGACGCCGCCGGCTTCACGGTCGACCGGGTCGACGCACTGTGGGGGAGCGAGGCGGCCGCGTCGCTGCACCGCGGCTCGCGGGTCGCCGCGCTCCGGGCCCTCGCCGCACGGGAGCCGTCGGCCCTGGCGACCCTCGCGACGCTGTTCGTGCTCGGCCTGCCCGTCCCGCGGTCCGACGCCGAGCGGGCCTTCCCGACCGCCGGACTCGACGGCGTGCTCGCCGCCGGGCTGCTGCGGCGCGACGACGACTCCGACGACGCGGGCGCTCCGGACGCCGGGCACGAGCGGGTGCGTCCGACCGTGGACCTGCGGCCCTACGCGTTCGTCGACGACCTCGGTGCCGGCAGCTGGTGGATCGTCTCCGACCTCGGGGAGCTCGCGCTCGGCACGGCCCTCGGCGAGGAGCACGTGCTCGGCATCGGCGGTGCCTCGACGACGCTGTCCGGTCTGCAGGTGCCCGTGCCCGTGCGGCGGGTGCTCGACCTCGGCACCGGGTGCGGGATCCAGGCGCTGCACGCCCGACGGTTCGCCGACGAGGTCGTGGCCACCGACATCTCGCAGCGGGCCCTCGACATCGCCCGGTTCAACGCGGCGCTCAACGGCGTCGACGGCATCGACCTGCGGCTCGGCTCCCTGTTCGAGCCGGTCGCCGGGGAACGCTTCGACCGCATCGTGTCGAACCCGCCGTTCGTGATCACCCCGCGCCGCGACGGTGTCCCGGCCTACGAGTACCGCGACGGCGGCATGGTCGGCGACGCCCTGGTCGAGACGGTGCTGCGCGGCCTGGCGGACCACCTGGAACCCGGTGGGACCGCGCAGCTGCTCGGCAACTGGGAGTACCGCTGGGGCGACGACGGGCTCGAGCGGGTGCGGTCGTGGTTCGCGGACACCGACCTCGACGTGTGGGTCGTGGAACGCGAGCGCGAGGACCCGCCCGCCTACGCCGAGACCTGGATCCGGGACGGTGGCACCAAGCCCGGCACGCCCGAGTCAGACGCCCTGGTCGACGCCTGGCTCGACGACTTCGCGACGCGGCGGGTCACCGGGGTCGGCTTCGGCTACGTCGTGGTGCGGCGACCGACGGGAGGCCCGGCCCGGCTCCGTCGCTTCGAGCGCGTCCCCGAGGCGCTCGGCACCAACCCCGCGGGGCTCGGTGCGACGGTGGCGCGCGTCCTCGACGCGGCCGCGTGGCTCGGTGCGCACGACGACGCGGCACTGGCGTCGGCGCACCTGCGGGTCGCCGGGGACGTCACCGAGGAGCGGCACTACTGGCCCGGCAACGACGACCCGACCGTGATCACCCTGGTGCAGGGCGGCGGGTTCGGTCGGCGCGTGGACGCGGACACGGCGCTCGCCGCGTTCGTCGGGGCCTGCGACGGCGAGCTGTCGGTCGCGGCGATCGTCGCCGCCATCGCGCAGATCACCGGGGTCGACGGCGACGCACTGTCGGCCGACCTGCTGCCGCGGGTGCGGGACCTGGTGCTGGACGGCCTGCTGCTCGCGCCGACGTCCTGAGGCGACCCGCGCCTCCCGTCCGGCCTGGACCGCGTGCTTGCCTGCCGGTTCCCGTCCGCGGAACGCGACCGTCCGTGGGACGCGACCGCCTGCGGGGCGCACCCGCCTGCGGGACGCGACCGGCTGCGTCGCGTTCCGCAGCGGGGGACCGGGTCAGGTCGTGCGGTGGTCGCGCCAGCTGTGCTCGGGTGCGTAGCCGAGGAGCTCGCGAGCCTTCTCGATCGAGAGCAGCGAGCTGACGCCGTCGATGTCGGCGCGACGCTCGATGTCCGGCACGAAGCGCTCGACGAGCTCGATCGTCGGGGTGTCCATGACGGTGTCCGGGCTCGCGATGACGAAGGCCTCGAAGCCGGTGAGGTCGGCCTCGAGCGACTTCCGCACGGCCTGGGCGCCGTCGCGCGAGTCGATGTACGACCACAGGTTGAAGGTCTTCGCCTCGGGGGAGGCGTCCCACGGGAAGGCCGGGTAGTCGGTCTCGTCCATGACGTTCGAGAACCGCAGACCGATCATCTTCAGCTCCGGGTCCCAGCGCGTGAAGTGGCGGGCCATCTCCTCCTCGACGGCCTTGCCGAGCGAGTACGAGGACTGCGGGCGCACCGCGAACTCCTCGTCGACGGGCAGGTACGGCGGCTGGTGCTCGCCCATCGGGATGCCGAGCAGGGTCTCGCTCGACGCCCACACGACGTTCTTGATCCGGGCGACACGGGCCGCGTGGAAGACGTTGATCGACGCCGTGACGTTGTTCGTGATCAACGCCACGTCGGGCACCTGGCCCGGGGCGGGCACGGCCGCGAGGTGCACCACGGCGTCGACGGCGTCGTAGCGGTCGTCGATGCCGGTCAGCGCACCGAGCACCTGGCCGTAGTCGCTCAGGTCGACGCGGACGAACGGCACCCGCTCGGGCTTGTCGGGGGAGGGGACCCGGTCGAGCAGGACCACGTCGTACCCGTGCTCGTCGAGGTCGCGGACGACCGCCCGTCCGAGCTTGCCGCTGCCTCCGGTCACCACAACACGCGTCATCGCGTCACTCCACATCGTCGTCGGTCGGCCGTGGTCGGCCGCGTCCCATCCTGCCGTCCGG
>Ga0308161_1003620_pt1 | contig 14860 bp, 13 predicted proteins | sample PhyFR2_FD_201034 | JGI IMG/M metagenome (GOLD analysis project Ga0308161, IMG submission 201034) | Phyllosphere microbial communities from UC Gill Tract Community Farm, Albany, California, United States - DLSLF.R2 | ecosystem: Host-associated > Plants > Phyllosphere > Unclassified | place: USA...
GGGATCCTATTTGGACTCCCGATCGGATCAGCGAAGAGGGAAAGAGCCTATTGGAACGAGAATGATTTCTTGAAGAATAAATTCACCTCCCTATTTCCGCTATTCGCCGAGTTTTCCCGATCGTTAGTCTAAAGCCTTTAGGCTAAGGGCCTATTGTGTTGTAGTTTTGAGTCAACAAATAAGAACAAAAGTACTAACACAATAAAAAAAAACATTATGAAAGTATTAGTAAAAACATTCGCAGCAGCAGCTTTAATCGCCGTATCTACATTTGCTATGGCAGCTGAAGGACCTGGAGCAAAAGCAACAAAAGCGAACGTTAACCTTTCCACAGCAGACTTCGCTTTGGATCATTATGTAGCGGTAACTATTGAAGGAGAATCAGCAGGAGTAGAGCAGTTATTTGCAGCTGATTTTAATCAAAAGATCCAAGCTACCAATGCACAAAGTAACAGCCGTAGCGAAGTGGTTAAATCTTTGAAAAAACAAAAAGGCGAAAAGCTAAACTGTACAGTAAGCACAGCTATCATTGAGGAATCGGCAGACTATATGGTGTCTAAAGTAACCTTGAAATTTGAGAATTTCACCAAGACTGATTTAGTTACTTTGGAGCGTGTGGGCAATGACTGGAAAGTTTCCAAATCAATCAATTCGTATAAGTAGTATCCAATAACTAGTGGTATGCCGTTAACAAAAGACAAACCATTAGTGAATCATATGTTTATTTAAGGCCAGGTCGAGAGATCTGGTTTTTTACGTCAAAAGGGCCTGATTCTCATCAGACCCTTTCTCTTAGCGTTTATTTGTACAGTAATTTTTATGTTTCTGATCGTTTCCTCTTTTTTGTTTCGTCATCCAATGTTTTTAAAGACTATTGGATTTTCACTGTACGACGCCAATTTTTATGTTGAGCCTTTCGTTCGAAAGGCAGCTTGTAGCCGTTTTGTATGGTAAGAACAACGGATATTTGAAAATAGTTTTATTGGAGTGATTTTTTTTTTGATAAATTATATTGGCTTATTTAAACTGTATGAAGATCTTGATTATTCTAATGTCATTCTTGTTCGCCCATTCTCCGCAAGAAAATACCTGCAAGTTAGATATCACTGATCTAGTTGTAAACGCAATGAAAATAGGTGAAAGGGAATTTGACAAAGACTTTACAGGGCAGCTGTACCAAAAAAAAAGTTGGAAGGTATACCATACTTTTATTGACCACGAGATTTATCATGATATCCTTTCTTGGTCTATTCCTGGGTTTTCAATGGCAAATGATTCATGTGAATTCACTTTAACACAGACTAATGGGATTGGACTGGTCGAAAATAGACTCGTATATGCTAAAAATGACTTTAACCAAGTTGAACTACAACGACCATTCTACAACTTTGAAAAAAATGCTTTTTCGACAATAATCTGGATCAATCTTGGATGGGAGGTTTTTGTGTCTTAGTTTATTTTAACATTGATAATGGAGTATGTAGGTTTATAAAAGGGGAGCCATTTATCGTATCGGATGTTCAGTATTGATAGTTCAGAAAGGCTTACATAGGATATTGTCTTAAAAAGTCATAAATTTATTAAAGAACTTATCTGTAGAGACATCATTAGATCATATAAAAGATTTTTTTATGAAACATGTTTATTTATTATGGCACACCTATGTTGATGAAACATTGGCTGGGGGTGAGGACGTTAAATTGATCGGAGTATATAGCTCCAAAGAACTTGCTGAGGCAGCTTTAGTAAGGACCTCAAAATTTAGAGGTTTCAGCGATCAGATTGAAGGTTTTGAGATTTCACCATATGAGGTTGATACAGATGGCTGGAAAGCGGGTTTTACTCTTGTATAAATTCCATTGTCTTATGATTTTTACAAAATGATGTTAGGTGTATAGCACTAATTATCGTCCGTCTGAAACATCAATTCATGATGCAAGATCTTTTCTGACAATAGCGAATTCTCACCACAGAAGGGATTGTCAATTTAATCTCTAATGCCTTGATTAACTCTGATCAATAGTTTTCATAAAGTTGTTCCAATAAGAAAGGATGTTTGTTTTGCACAGCATCAATTGAAGCGATATTTCGAACGATAACTTTCACCTCCCCATTCCGCCATTCACCGAGTTTTCCAGTCCGTTAGTCTAAAGCCCGTAGGCTAGGGGCCTAATGTGTCGTAGTTTTGAGTCAACAAATAAGAACTAAAAACTAACACTATAAAATAAAGACATTATGAAAACGCTAGTAAAAACATTCACAGCAGCAGCTTTAATCGCAGTATCAACTTTCGCTATGGCAGCTGAAGGACCTGGATCAGAAGCAACAAAAGCTAACATTAACCTTTCCACAGCAGATTTTGCTTTAGAGCATTATGTTGCGGTAACCATTGAGGGAGAATCAGCAGGAGTAGAGCAGTTATTCGCCGAAGATTTTAATCAAAAGATCCAAGCTACAAATGCGCAGTCTAACAGCCGTAGCGAAGTTGTTAAATCCTTGAAAAAACAAAAAGGGGAAAAGCTGAACTGTACAGTAAGCACTGATATCATTGAGGAATCGGCAGACTATATGGTGGCTAAAGTGACGTTGAAATTTGAGACCTTCACAAAAACAGATTTAGTTACCTTGGAGCGTGTGGGCAAGGACTGGAAAGTATCCAAATCGATCAATTCGTATAAATAAGAGCGATTTCAAATAAATATAAATGTTGTAGAGCCACATCGGGAGATGTGGCTTTTTTACGTCAAAAGGGCCTAGGAGAATCGATGAATTTAAAAAGTGGGACTATAGATTAAGAGGGATGGGTGAATATAAGTAACACCTTATGGCGATTCTTTGAGTTCTTTAGGTTTTATTTACGAAGATATTTGAAATGCTAAGTTGAATTAATAGAGTCTTACTCGCTATGCTCTTGATTTTTGACGTTTGGTTTGATGAATATTTTAATATTAGATTCCTCTAAAATATGTATATCCACAAATAATTATTTAATTTACGGGCTAACAAAGCCGGTTAGTTAGAATGATTGTTTACCATAGTACCAAAGAGAAATTCTCCTGCGATATTCTCACCAACGATATTGATAATATTATCCAGCATGCGCTTGTAGAACGTACAGGAAAAAGAGTGGGCGAGGCAGAACTTAACTCCTTCCGTAACTCGCTCAGCTATATGGACAAAGTTCTTCATGATGGTGAGATACCTGCTGACTGTGGTATTTCTATCGAGTATCATATTCCACAAACCTCGAAGCGGGTAGATTTTATAATCAGTGGTTCTGACGGAAATACAGATAATGTTGTTATTGTTGAACTTAAACAATGGACAACTGCGGAAATCACCGATAGAGATGGTGTTGTGCGGACCAGATTTAAACAAGGGATGAAAGATACTGCCCATCCCTCTTATCAAGCCTGGTCTTACGCTGCACTATTAAATGGATTTAACGAAGCCATTGCTGAGGAGAATATAAATTTACACCCCTGTGCCTATCTTCATAATTATGCTGACGATAATTGCATCCGAAATGACTTCTACCAAGGTTATATTGATAAAGCGCCGCTCTTTTTAAAACATGATGCTTTAAAGCTAAGAGAGTTCATCAAAAAATATATTAAGACTGGTGATCGTTCGGATATTCTTTTCAGAATTGATAACGGTAAGATCCGACCGAGTAAATCTCTTGCTGATGCCCTTTCCAATATGATCAAGGGCAATACGGAGTTTTATATGATCGATGATCAGAAAGTTGTTTTCGAGACGGCGAAAAAGCTGGCACTGAATTCTTTCGAAAGCAACAAGAATGTACTTATTGTAGAAGGAGGGCCGGGTACGGGGAAATCGGTTGTGGCCATTAATTTATTGGTACAATTGATCAAAACTGGACAATTTGCACAATATGTGACTAAGACTTCTGCACCGCGTGATGTTTATTTTGAAAAATTATCGCGCGATAAAAAGAAAATAGAACTGAAACAGCTGTTTGTTGGTTCAGGATCTTTTATGCAAACTCCGGCTAACAGTTTTAATACCCTTATTGTTGATGAAGCACATCGTCTGACCGAAAAAACGGGCTTTTACCGGATGGGAAACAATCAGGTTGAAGAAATCCTGGATGCTGCTCATTGCTCCATCTTTTTTATCGATGAGAATCAGCGGGTAAGTCTTGAAGACTATGGTGAAATTGCAGTGATCGAACAGTTTGCAAATAAGAGAGGTATTAATGTTCATCGACTAGCTTTAGAATCCCAGTTTAGGTGTAACGGTTCGGATGGTTACTTGGCATGGTTAGATAATACCTTGCAAATCCGGGAAACGGCTAACACCACTTTGGACGGATTAGATTATGATTTCCGTGTGATGGATTCGCCAGATCAATTGCGGGATCTGATTTATGAGAGAAATAAAATTAATAACAAAGCTCGTATCGTTGCAGGCTATTGTTGGCCTTGGGCAAGCAAAAAGAAAAGTGACGCCTTTGATATTATCTTTGATGAATATGATTTTAAGATGCGGTGGAATATGACCGCTTATGGTGGGGCATGGATTATTGATCCCAATTCAGTGACTGAAATAGGGTGTATCCATACCGCTCAGGGTCTTGAGGCCGATTATATCGGTGTGATTATCGGTAATGATCTGTTGGTGAGAGATGGCGAAGTGCTCGTACAACCTACCGCAAGGGATAAAGATGATAGAACGATATTGGGCTATAAGAAACTACTTAAGGAAAATCCTATCGATGGCAAGGAACTGATTAAAGCAATTATAAAAAATACCTATCGTACTCTTATGACTCGTGGTATGAAAGGGTGCTACATCTATTGCACTGATGCGGAGACGAATGCGTTTTTCAAAAAACAGCTGGAAGCTAATTCATAAAAAGATAATATTTTGGTTTATGAAGAAATCTCCTTGATATAAAATATCCTTAATGATATTTTTCGGATATTTGGGCAGAAGCAAGTTTGTCGTTTAATATATTACTATGTCGGATTTTCAAGAGTTAATAGCAAAGATCAGAGCATTTAGAGATGCCAGAGATTGGGAGCAGTTTCATAATTCCAAAGATCTTGCAGTGGCATTGAGTATTGAAGCTTCAGAACTTCTGGAGTTGTTTCTTTGGAAAGGCAATGAGGATGCTAATCCTGATAAGTTAAAGAATGAGCTTGCCGATGTGCTTATGTATGCGCTATTGCTTGCCGATAAACATGGACTCGATGTGAGGCAGATCGTTGAGGACAAGATGAAACTCAATAGCGAAAAATACCCGGTAGAGAAGGCCAAAGGGAGTGCCAAAAAGTATAATGAACTTTAATAAAATTAAATCGTAATTTACCATATTTCATGAAAGACGATCTATCGCATTTTTTGAACGTGTTCTGAAAAATCACTTTTTTTATTTTATGGATTAGACGTTAAGATACTTTAGGAATAAAACGAAAAAATAATCTAATTTGTAATTTCTCTAATTCTATCTGCTAAAAATTTGTCAATGAAATTATTATTCCAGTCGTTATAGTTTTTTAATAAATTGATAATATCATCATCTGTTACTGGAATAATGAGACCTCTTTGGTCATTGTACGTATCCTTACATCTATTTAGAAAAAGATTCATATTATCTATTTTTCGGCATAAAAGAAAACCGACTTTCCCCCTGTTAGGTGAAAATCTACCAGAAAGTTGGTCTAACTCTGGATTTGTAGGATCTCCCTTGTAATTTTTGCACTCAATCATTATATATTGACATGGAATACCCATGTTCTGGTGGAGCCTAAGAAAAATGCCATTTTCCGCGCCATTGTCGAATGTGATATCTATTCTTTTACGGCCATCATGAATAGGTTTCTCCAATTTGGGATAAATTAAATGGGGATAAAAAATAATCTCTAGAATTCCGACGATTAGTCTATGATAATCGGTAGCATGTTGTGTTCCTGGGGCGATATTTGATAGTTCGCTTAACAGATGGGAATTCAACTCAGGAATATTGATCTCTGATATCTCTTGATTTGCTAAAGAAGACTGGGTGGTGCGATTTTTGAAATTTTGAAGAATTTTAGGATTTCTCTTGGAAAAACCTGCCAAGAAATCCTTTGTTAATGGATGTTTTTCTTTTATAGATGCTTTCGTTACATATGGTGACCCATCCTTTCGATGCAAAACAAGTGATGATTTGATTTTAAGTTCTTCACTTTGCATGAAATTTAGAACAAAATGATTGTAATACCTTTCTGGTGTATACATTTTAGAAAACGAGGCCACACCTTTAGGAACTAAAAGTATAATCCTATCGTCTACTATTAGTTGTTTAGTGTAAAGTTGCTCCCATTGCATTGAAGACGAACTCCAATAAAAACCACTAGCAACATTATCAGTTAGTGGGATGCTGTGTAATTCACATTGATGTTGAGTATATTCTATCAGGCTTTTTCTGATAATATTTGTCGTCATGTCTGACAGCATATCTTTTCCAAACCCCTCGATAAACAAGATGTTGTCTTGAAGATCTTCAATTAAGCCTGTGGAACTAGCAGTACTTTTTAAGATATTCTCAAAAATTTCATCAGAAAACACCCTTCCAACACCTCTACCTCTCGGTTTGCCTCTAGAAACACCAAGGCATGTTGAATTAGGTTCTTCTAGATGATCAAAAAGATTTCTTGCTTGATCGATATCATTATTGTTAATTAAATCCAGTGCTCTTTGGAAAAAACTCTTGATTGTCCTGTCAGCTTCCAATGACCATTTATCATTTCGGATGCTAATGAAAAAAGGATCTAAAAATAATGGGGTGTCCTTGGTTGTATCAATATCAATGAAATCGAGCTCTAATTGACTTTTACCGAGTTTAAAATGTTGGCTAATGCGCATATATTATTTTTTTTCTACTAAAGACTCATATAACTTTGTTCTCCAGAAGTTAACAGAAATAACATCATCATGCTCAAATAGATCTTCTACGCTTCGGAATAATTCAAACATTTTAAATGTACTGTCAACTGTAATACTCATTAATTTGTTAAATACTTGCTCCTTGTATTTTTTAAATTCCTCTTTTTTTGAAAATTTTATTTTTTGACTTAGATGTTTTCTAACATCGTCAAAATTTGATATGCTCTCTATTTCTATAGCATCCTTACTAACTTGTTTGATAAAATGGTCTATTAACTCCGGTAATTCTTCCATTTTTTCTAAAACCTTTTTTACAGACCCACGATGATTGTAATTAAGTAAATCAATTGGATACGAACCGTCTGTCTTATAGCCTTTTGGTTTAATGTAAATGAAGTTTTCTTTATTTTCGTAATTGTAATTTAGCTTAAATAATCCGTTAAAAGACACTGCGCCCCTTTTTACCTCATTATTTTCTAATATCAAACTAAACGAAAGAGTCATATTCTTATTTATTGGAATACTATTCGCCAAGGTAAATGAAACATAGATGTTCGAATCGTCAACGACAAAATTATCTATATAAACTTCCACATTGCTAGACTCTACGTACCTGGCTAAAGTAAACAATGCCACAAATACAGAGAAATTGATTCCAAAATCTTTGTAGTCCTCTGTAGAAGTAATTGCTCTGATATAAAATTTGTTCTCTTCTTTTACATATATCAGTCTTACTGATCGGGAATCTGAATTATTTTTGTTTTTTTCTAAAAGATACTTTTTTACGGAATTGACTAGATCTTTATACTCTAAATCACGGCAGTAATTTGCAAACTTACTAAAGTGGTAATAGTCTAATAAATCAGTTTTTGCATCATACCGAGTTTCTGCAGATAATTTATCTGATCCTATTTTCTTTATTATAAAATCATTTTTAATCTCAAATATTTCAAATAAAGCTTTCTCATCTTCTAATAAGGAATCTAATTGAATATTTCTAATATGACTATCAATATCAATTTTGGTACATTTTGAATCCAATGTCAATATTGAATTTACAAGTTGTTTTGCATTCCCTATTTTAAGTACTTTACTCTCAATTTTTTCGAGATCGAATACCTTTAAAAGATCGTCGTAGAATTTGGATTCAGTAATAAGTTCCAAAAGTTTCGTTTTAGATATAAAACTTTGAGTATTGAATTCAGCAGAGCTGAAACTTTCTTTTTTTAAAATCATAACCTTTTCTGTTTATAATTAATAATTTGGCTTTATTAAAAATAATAAAAAACATCTTTCAAAGCAAAGTTTTACGATACATCACGATATTAATTACTATAGATTCTAAATATAGATATACAAAATGAAGAATAAATACGGGAAACCGTATAACGATTAAATTTAAAAATAATATTTTACCTGAAAATCTCTTAAAATAAGGGGACAATCCCAATAATGTTATCAGGCAGATTCAATGCTGGATATTACGGTTTGAATTGTGCTAGATGGATCCGTTAGCGTTGGCTATATTTCTTAGTTGAAATTAATAATACTAAATTTACACTGTTACATTGGTAGCGTAATAGCGCAAAAGAATATTGTCACGTCCAAAAAAAACTTTACCGATGGTCTAATAAGGTTCTTTCTTTACAGTTTTCCTAATCCTGAAAAAATTGTCGGGTACTTATATAAGCGGCTTTTGACAGCATTTATTAAAGATTATGTTTGTGCTATTTTAAATAATCTTTATTTAATACGTATTCTTCAAATACTTGAATCACATAGCTACAATAACTACTTATCTCATTATATCTATTGTATAAGTCATTCATCGTTACACGACTTCCAATTTCTGACGAGGTAGTGTTCCCATGTGCAATGGCGTTTCTATTGTCAACAATATCTTTGAGTCTTCCTCCAATTGAAGGAAGATTTAAGATAGGAGAATTAATACAAAATGTTTTCCAAATGCTTTCTAATTGCTTATATCTTATGTTTTTGCCGTCTGTCGGAATTAAATCGGTTATTATTTGACTTATGGAATTATCGCGTATTTTCTCGAATAAGCTCCATCGACAATCCCAATTTCGAGCTTTTACATTGGCAAGGCTATCAAATTCGGAGTTGAGAGCCATAGTTAGAAGCAATGGTTGTAAATCATTAATATTTACGTTTTCATTATTTATTAATATTATGGTTCTTTTTATACAAGACGTTATGGTAAATTCAAATACTCCATATATATGAACATAAAATAATCCTTTTGCTGTCAAAAGATTGTTAGGTGTAGGTATCGGTGGAGAGGGAATTAGGGAATTAATTAAATCTAAAAAATCCCTCACTTCTACTAACCTAGACGCGGAATCTGTCTTTAAATCTGTGAACATTTATTCTCTTGAGAACTTCTCTTTACAATATTCAATTCTACCTTTTACCTTAGATTTTGTGTTAGTTGCTCCAGTAGTATATTTTCTTAGATCGTCGGAAACCATCCATTCTGCGATACCATTTAAATTTAAATTACCTTTATCTCTTATTGCAAGAGCTGCTCCCACTGCAACGCCTTCAAATAAATTTACAGGTGTTGTTTTCTGTTTACGCGATATTCCGTTTTCAAGAGTTGATAGTTGGTCAAATACTTTTTTAAATATTGTTTCATTTATTTTGTAATCAAAATTGTTTGATTTGCCAGCGAACATCATATAATCATTTAAAAAGTCAACAACGCTATGGTCGAAATTTTTATAATTATTTAAGAAAGCGAAAAATCGAAGTACAAATTCTTCTCTTGTTCCATCCATTTCCATTGATTTGGTTAAAATAACTGTTTTCTTAAAACTCTCATAAGTGCTCAGTTCCTTTATGAAATCGTTGAATTTACCCCTATAGATACAACTGCGTATTTCTTGATCAGTTAAACTCACTCCACCAGTATTTAGTCTTTCGAATAAATCAAATCTTACACTTAAATCACTTTTATCACTTAATGTTATAACTTTAAGTGGTTTTAATAAGAAATCTAGCTGGATTGTTCTTGGGAGATCACTGAATTTCTTTCCGTTAAAAGTTGTTAGCTTATTTAAATCAGATAATTTTAAATTAGATATTTCTTCGGTATTAGTTTCTTGGAGTTTTTTAATAACATTTTCGTTACCGCAGAATCTTATGATCGAACTCAGTCTTTGTACTCCATCAATCAATTCCCATGTATTATCTGAATTTGTTGCCATAAATAAACTAGGAATAGGAATACCTAAGAAAATTGATTCCACTAAATTTGATTGTCGATCATTTTTCCATCTAAATTGTCGTTGGTATTCCGGGGCGATATCAATTATCCCGTCGTCAAACATACTTACTAGTTCTTTTACAGAAAGATCAAACGTATTAAAGTCTACCTTTCTTTTTTGTTCATTTAACTGAGAGTCGAAATCCATAATGCTTTAAAATGGTTAATTTTCAAATTTACAAAAAATAGTGTATTGCACTTAGCAGATTTCCATCTTGTTTAAAAATTTATTATACTCAATATTTATAGTTTGTTTTTAATCATACTACATCTAACTAAATAGATGTGAATTATACTTTTACAAAAACCATCTATTATATATTTTATAGAATGTCTTTGATTAGCATTTGATGGGTTGGTTCGTTCCAATATTGAAAAGGTGAACATTGAACTAATAATTTTAATTATTTCATGTTATTTTGGAGAAATCTAAAAGATCATTTGGTGTAACTTTAAGTGCGTCAGCTAATTGGGTTAGAATAAATGCAGTCGGATTTGCTCCTTGGCGCTCATATCGATTAATAAATTGTTTGTCTTTATTAATTATTGATGCTAATTCACCCTGCTCAATTCCTTTTTCAACTCTAAGTTGTTCAATACGTTGTCCCAGTTTAATGCGAAATTCTTTTTGTTTCTGATCCATCTTCTCAAAATCGATATATTAAGAAAAAAATGGTCAACAAATTTGTTTACTATAGCTTTGTTTTATATCTTTGCTACCATCACATACGATAATAAAATATGAAATAGGTAATAGAAAAATATTAAAAATATAGATATTCAAAAGTCTTGCTCTCCATTCTCAGGCCAAGTGGCAAGGCAGCAGAAATATCTCACGCTTTCAATGGAAAATGCTACTTTTGCATTTAATTCATTGAAGTGTGGGGCTGCTGTTTACCCAATGCGACTTTAGGCCTGAGAATCTTTTGGAGTATGGGATGCAGCCCCCTCTTTATGTTGATTGCTACCCTGCAAGACTCGTTACCAATAAAACGAGTTATGAACAAAAAACAACAATCAAAAAACATCATCACAGCCCCCGAGTAGCTCGGCTGGTTTGGCCAAATTAGATTTGGCTTCTCTTTGCCATGGAGTGCGTAACGCCAATATTATACACCTTTGTGACCCCTCATTCAAACGCGCTCTGGCTCCCAGAATGAATTAATTATTACTAATGTGAACTGAGTAACATCAGGCTCCCAATAAAAAGCTGATTTCGATCGGAGAGGGGATGCTATGTACTTTCGGTTAAAGATTACAGACTGAAAAATGAACAGGATTTTAGCGCTACAATTTGCTTTTGATTGGTTGATCTATGAAGTCTATAAGGTCGATTATGATCCTATAAAGGAGATTGAGGCATTCTGGAATCATTATGCCTTAGACGCTATTTCTGCTCATATACTCCAACTATTGAGCACGTATCTTGATGGTGGCGCAGGAGAGAATAGGCTCCTGAAAGATGAGGAAATGCAGGAATTTGCAACTGCATTGTATCGCGTATTGATCGCCTACAATGTCGCCAATTATCGCCATATAGACCTGCGTAAAATGCAACTTTCAGCAGAAGCTGAAGAGCGCATCGGAAAAGAGCTAGAATTGAGCAAAAAGGTCGCGGAGTTTTTCAGTAGGTTATCAAAGTAACCACTAACAAAAAAATAATGAATATCCTGAAATTTTTAGCCTTTTTTAAGGGCTATATAACCTATATATTTCAAGTACCTGTGAAGCACTGCTTAAGCACAGATATAGTACTAATTACGCAAAATTTGCGTAAGAAAATTAGACAAGGAAAAACGTACTTCAAAGGTACTTCGATCCTGCTAAAAAAGCGCTGTAAGATTAGCGCTCAGAACCTTCTAAAAAAAGCAGATTCTTCGGGCAGCCTTCGGGTTTTGTTTGAGTGTCCTTCGACACTGCGTCGTACCAGCGTCGCCTCATCTTCGGGAACGCTTCGACTGCTGTTCGACTGCGCTTCGGGTACGAGTCGAAGCGTACTCGAAGCCCTGCCGAAGCCGAGTCGAAGAGCTCCCGAGCCTGTCTCGAACATGTCCCGAAGAAGTCTCGAAGCTGAGCCAATGGCCAGCCGAAGAGGGGAAGAGATATCACCTTCTTCGGACTTTTGCCTGACCAACTTCGCCCCAGCTTCTGCCTTTCATGAAGTCGGCCTTATGTTTTCATCGGGATCTCATCGGGCCATACCGATCAAAACCCGATGCGGACTCGATGAAAATCCGATGAAATGTAAAAATTCGGCAGGAATTAATCTGGTAATGGTCGACTATAGCTTGGCACAAGAAACACACAAGCTTGACTATAGCGCGACCCTAAGTTCACCCTTGCTAAGCCCTTGTTATACACAAGGACAACTAAACGATTGCACAAGCCACACACAACAAAAGCAAGCTTTTCAGCAGGTGGGAGATGCTAGATTGACTTATGGAGTAGAATCTGAACGACCTGTTTTAAGGTTCTTTAAGTCGATCTGTAAGGCTTTGGTGTTGCGAGCTAACACTTTGCTTGGATCAATAGGTCAAGTTGTTCAGCGGGCTTTAAAATGCTTTTTATTCGTTGCAGATTATAAGCGTGCCTATCGCATGATTTTGACATGCTTGTTTTTATGTTTAGTTTCTATGTTTAGTTTATCAGCTCAGACGCCCCGCAAGGACAGCGGGGCCGATGGGCTCTCCGAGGTAAAAGGTTTAAAGGTCGGTGATCTTGTCGGCGATGATTTTTACAGTCACATGCACAAATCCGTTGACTGGAGCTCCAAAGCGGTCTCACAGACCAATCTTTCATTGCACAGGGATAAGCTGATTATATTAGACTTTTGGGCGCCATGGTGCAGTCCCTGCTTAGGCTCTTTAAAAAAGCTTGATTCGCTTAAAAAAACTTGGGACGCAAATAAAGTGGTTATCATACCTGTTACCACCAATGGGTTGAAAGATATAACGCGAACACTGAATTATTTTAAGTGGGATTACCAATCAATATATGACGATAGTTACCTCTCGCATCGACTTATCCATCAAGCATTACCATTTATGGTATGGATCAAAGATGGCCGTGTCATAGCCACCCCGAAAACCAGTTACGCTACGACAGAGAATATAAATGCAGTGTTAACCGATAAAAAGATTGAAGTTTTTAATAAAACTGAAGTTAAGCTTATTGATACGACCAAAGCTTTGTTTACTAAAGATAACGGGCTACCTGATCATGTTTTTTACGATAGCCAAGGCTGTAAACTGGTTGGATATATTCCTGGTTACACCGAAGCTAATTTTAAAGTGTTTAAGACCAGAGATTCGCTCACGCTATATGCCGTTAATACGACAATAGATCGTATTTACCAAGAAGCTTATAAAGACGAAATATATCCCTACCAAATTAAAAAGAAAGCAATTAGATGGGATGTGGGGATTGATTTTGCTTCCTATCTTGAAAAAAGTAAACCAAGAGAAAATTGGACTGGTGATCTCCATAAAGACAGGCTGTTGGAGGAATGGAAGAGGCAGCATTATTTAAGCATTATGGTGAGTGTTCCAAGGGATAGTGGCATCAGCATGGCGAGAAGAAAAATGCAAAAGTTGTTGGCCGACCAGATTGAACAGAAATTTGGTCTTGACGCAAAAATACAAGATGGTGAAACGATACGTTACCCTATTTTAAAACCGTTAAATACCAGACGGCAAGCAGAGATCAAATTATCCCAAAAACTACAGCGTCGGCCAAAGAAAGGCTACGAAAACTATGCTGTTCCTTTTAGCGACCAACCACATTTTAAGTTATTCATTGAGACTGCGCTTAAGAATATAAAGTCGTTGCAATTGACTGAATACAGGATCTGGGACCGTACCGGAATAGCGCCTGATTTTCCAGCTAAGTTTTCTTTTCCCGTTGCTATGGCACAAGAGCAAAAGTTTGAAAATATTCAAAATCTGCTGAAACAATATGGCCTACAGCTCATCATCGAGGAGAAACCAGTTCCTTATTTACACTTAGGTCAGTCTGCTGATCATTCAAAATCTACTGGCCATGAAAATCTGTAGATGTTTGTTAGTGTTCATATTTGGAATATGGACCTTAGCGCATGCCTATGGACAGCAAAAGGTGAGTGGTATCGTAAAAGATGAAGCGGGAAACGGGCTCGGTCATGTAAGCTTGAAACTCATCGGAACAGGGAAATTTATACGGGTCGATGAACTCGGGAAATTCGAATTCTCTTTGGTCAGGCCTGATACCTTAGTGGTGACCCGAACTGGAAAAATAGCGCAGCGCTTATTTGTCGACCCCGCTAAAAATCGTTTTTTTGAAATAGTCCTACAGGAAAGTGTCAACGTGCTTCAAGAAGTTGAAGTCTCCACAGGATATTATCGCATTCCAAAAGAGCGTGTAACGGGCTCCTTTGAAGTAATCAACAGGGATCTGTTGAACAGAAACCCCAATCCCAATATCATTGAGCGGCTCGAAGGGATAAGCTCGGTATTACAGTTTGACAGGTCTATTAATTCAGGAGAATTTTCAACAGAACCTAAGTTGCGGTTGAGGGGACTGAGTACGATCAATTCTCAGACTGAACCATTGATCATTTTGGATAACTTTCCCTATGAGGGTTCATTGAATTCGATTAATCCAAATGATGTGGAATCCATCACTTTGCTGAAAGATGCCTCA
>Ga0308161_1003622_pt1 | contig 14857 bp, 13 predicted proteins | sample PhyFR2_FD_201034 | JGI IMG/M metagenome (GOLD analysis project Ga0308161, IMG submission 201034) | Phyllosphere microbial communities from UC Gill Tract Community Farm, Albany, California, United States - DLSLF.R2 | ecosystem: Host-associated > Plants > Phyllosphere > Unclassified | place: USA...
AACAGCGTCGAATTTCGATAACCAATCCGCCGCAAACGCCATAACGGAAGGCGCGTCGTCCTAGCCGCCAAACGGTTTAATTTTCTGCAATAAATTGTTCAATTGCTCTAATTGCTTCATTGGCCTTGGAGGAATCCGGGCCGCCCGCTTGTGCCATATCTGAGCGCCCACCGCCACCCTGTCCACCTAAGGCGGTGGCCGCGATCCGCACCAGCTTAACAGCGTCGAATTTCGTTGTTAAATCGGCCGTGACTCCAACTACAACACTGGCTTTACTATCGTCAACATCGTCTCCAGTCGCGATAAAAACGACAACACCGGACTCGATTTGCTTCTTTCCCGCGTCAGTTAACGGCTTAAGATCGCGCGGGGAAACGCCAGCGACAATACGGGCCATAAATTTAATACCTGCAATCGTTCGGATATCATTACTATCAATTTTATTGGTACCACCATTTAATGCTAAGTCCCGCCGTGCATCGGAGAGTGCTTTTTCAAGCTTTCGATATTCTTCCGATAAATTTTTCACCCGAACATAACTTTCTTGCGGTGTAGTTTTTAATAGCGACGCAATTTCATGGAGTTGCAGATCCTGCGCAGTTAAATAATGGCGCGCGGCGTGCCCTGTCAGTGCCTCGATGCGGCGCACCCCTGAGGCGACCGCGCTTTCTGAAAGAATGTGCATCAACCCGATATCCCCCGTTCTGTGAACATGCGTACCCCCGCACAATTCGGTAGACCAGGATTGGCATTGAAAATCATTGCTGTCGGGTTTAATTCCCATCGAGACGACGCGTACCTCATCCCCGTATTTTTCACCAAACAACGCCATGGCACCACTTTTGATGGCGTCGTCAACCGCCATCAACTTAGTTGTGACGGTTTTATTTTGCAAAATAATGGTATTGACTAATTCCTCTATCGCGATGAGCTCCTGTTGCGTAACCGGCTTGGGATGGGAAAAATCAAATCGAAGCCGATCGGGCGACACCAACGACCCCTTCTGTGTCACGTGATTGCCCAATACTTCTCTTAACGCTTCATGGATTAGGTGGGTCGCGGAATGGTTGGCACGAATTTTATCTCGACGAGCTTTATCAACCTTAAACTCTGCAATGTCATTTAATTTTATTTTACCCTTTTTTACGATTCCTCTGTGGAAGAAAACACCATCCGCTTTCTTTTGAGTGTCTAAGACTTGAAACTCAAACCCTCCACCGTTAATCGTACCGGTATCGCCAACCTGACCACCAGACTCGCCATAAAATGGTGTTTGGTTGGCAACCAGCAAACACTCGCTGGCCACGTCAACACTGTCCACCATCTGGCCGTTTTCAATCAGCGCAGTAATGATACCTTCAGCTTTTTCCGTTTCATAACCCAAAAACTCTGTGGCACCCACTTTATCGCGAACGCTAAACCAGATGGTCTCTGTTGCATTTTCTCCAGATCCCGCCCAGCTCGCCCGAGCCTCGGCTTTTTGCCGCTCCATTGCCTTATCGAATGCGTCGACATCGACAGTTATGCCGCGCCGTCTCAGAGCATCCTGCGTTAAGTCTAAGGGAAAGCCGTAGGTATCATAAAGTTTAAACGCAATATCACCACTTAATTGCTGTCCCTGATGCAACGACGCTGAAGCATCATTGAGTAAGCCAATGCCTCTTTCGAGAGTCTGTCGAAAACGGGTTTCTTCTAACTTCAATGTTTCAGAAATAAGAGCTTCGGCACGATAGAGTTCGGGATAGGCCTGGCCCATCTCGTTAATGAGTGTTGGCAACAGCCTGAACATAAGTGGTTCTTTTGCGCCAAGCAACTGGACATGACGCATTGCTCTGCGCATAATTCTACGTAAGACATAGCCGCGCCCCTCATTCGAAGGCATAACACCGTCTGCGATCAAGAATGCAGACGAGCGTAGGTGATCAGCGATAACACGATGGCTCGCTTGGAACTCACCTTGTGCTTTTACTTTCGTCAACTCTTCTGAGGTTTTAATCAGCGTCCGAAAGAGATCAATATCATAATTATCATGAACGCCTTGTAACACCGCCGCAATGCGCTCCAGCCCCATACCTGTATCTATTGATGGTCGCGGAAGGTTTAACCGCTCGTTGGGAGAGATTTGCTCATATTGCATAAATACCAGATTCCAAATCTCGATAAAGCGATCCCCGTCCTCTTGTGCGCTTCCAGGTGGGCCTCCCCAAATGCTGTCACCGTGATCATAAAAGATTTCCGAACATGGCCCGCACGGCCCGGTGTCACCCATCGCCCAAAAATTGTCGCTGGTTGCAATACGAATTATTTTTTCATCGGGCAAGCCAGCAATTCTCTTCCAAAGATCGGCTGCAACTTCATCATCGTGATACACCGTTACCAGGAGTTTCTCGGCAGGCAAACTAAATTCTTTTGTGAGAAGCGTCCACGCATGCAAAATCGCCTGTTCTTTAAAATAATCGCCGAAAGAAAAATTTCCGAGCATTTCAAAAAAGGTGTGATGACGCGCTGTATAGCCAACGTTATCGAGGTCGTTATGCTTTCCGCCTGCCCGCACGCATTTTTGCGCCGTAGTCGCGCGTTGATAAGGCCTGTGTTCAAACCCGGTAAACACGTTTTTAAACTGTACCATACCAGCATTTACGAACATTAGTGTTGGGTCATTTCGAGGAACAAGCGGGCTTGACTGCACAACTTCGTGGCCGTTACGACGAAAATAATCAAGGAAAGTCGCGCGTATCTCATTTACACTTTGCATTACACCACCAATATTAGCACTCATTGCAGTGACAATCGTTTAACGCCCTCATAATTGACAATCAACAACTTTACTCGCCCAGACCGCAAAAATTCATAAAATTATAACTGTCTAAAAAATTTAACTTAACACAATAATTGAAAACTCTACATGATCACAATTAGCGTTTAAAGATCACCTCTTTCTTTAGAAGACGGCGTCCGTACCACGGCTTCGTGATATCTGTCTAAAGGATTACCTCGTGTTAAAAAGACGCCGCCATTTCCAATAGGTAAAGTTTGCTTTTTGCATAAAGTGGCGATCCCGGCAGGATTCGAACCTGCGACCCACAGCTTAGAAGGCTGTTGCTCTATCCAACTGAGCTACGGGACCATTAATTAAATATTATTTCTGAAAATACGAGTTATAACCTAAATTCAGTGCGTCCAAGGTTTTTGACGATCGAACCTAAAATTATTTGAATAGGATATATTTAGTCGGCTACTCAAATGTGGCTCTTCAACTTCATAAGCAATATTATTTTTCTCGGCGAAAGCTATAGCATCTTCTTTGGTGGGAAAACACATTTTCACCTCAGCATTCATATCAGTTGTCGAGGTGTAGCCCATCAAGGGTTCAATCATTTTTGGTTCGGCTGGTTCATACCGAAGCAGCCATCTTCCTGTCCGCCTCTTCCCTGACTGCATCGCAGTTCTTGCAGGACTGTAAATCCGTGCAACCATGTTACCATCCCTTCCAGATCATATTATTATGCAAACGTATTAATAGTATATACTGCGAGCCATTCCAACTGTTGCTTAAACTTTTAAAAAGAAAAGGCTGGTCGGAGCGATAGGATTCGAACCTACGACCCCCTGATCCCAAATCAGGTGCGCTACCAGACTGCGCTACGCTCCGATGTTTTTGCAAACGTGATCTCACTAAGGTTTTTCGCCTCGATGTGCAAGAGCAAATCGAATATTTTTATCGAAAGCTTGCTTTTTTCCGATTTGCTAACTTTTTCAAAAGACTCTGATGATAGTATGCGAACCAAACCATGTAGAGGAAAAAATGACCGCACGCAGAGCATCAAGGCGTTCAGCGCGAAAAAAGCGTAGAAACTCATCTTTAGCTTCAAATTTTAGTAATTTTTTATTGGTTGCCCTTGTGATTCTAGCAGCAGCGGGCTGGTACACGACCAACCATAAAAACGGTCTTTCCAGCGCTACTTCAGAAGTTCGCCGTAAAGATTTTGCCGAGAACACAATCGCAGTACCGGAGTTTAAATCGCCAAATAAACGGTCTTCACCTTCAGCGAGTGATACCAACGTTTTAACCACCACTCTACCATTGCCGTCGCCCCTGCATAATAGTCCAACTGTGCTTGATATTATTAAAACAGCGAGTATTGCGTCAGTTGAGCCTCCACTGACAAAACACAAGGATGATCAACTCCCTCCAGTCTCCCGGTTTAACCCTGCCAATGGTGCTTACGCTATAATTACTGCAAAGAAAACTATCATTTATCAAGACGCAAATACCCAATCCAAACAGATAGCAGTTATCGCTCCTGGCAAGGAAATACGCTCATACGACGAGCAAAATGGCTGGCACCACGTAGTAGTTCCCTCGTCAGCCATAATCGGTTGGGCAAAAGCAGACACGCTCAAAGTTGTTAGTCAGTAGCGATCCGACACGCGTTTTTGATGTTTCAATACAGACTTGGTTCGAAGCGCTTTGAAAAAAATGCAAACGCAAAACGGCTGCCGCACATTTCAACGGATTATCAATTCAAATGATTTTCTAAATAAAATTAACACGTCATTGGTTATCGGGTTAATTACTGGCGAGTTCTATCGCTCGAGGCACGAGCGCTAATCAACCAATTTAAACGTATCAGGGAACGATGAACGTTCAATTCGGCTAGCGAGCAGTTGATCTCGCACAATCTTTACACGTGCATTCATGTGAAAATTCAACACCGCTTTTTACATTACTAGCGTAGAAGCAAAAGCTGGCTAATAGCGTAGAAGCAAAAGCTGGCCAATTCAGCCATCTACCAGCCTTCAAAATGATTAGTTTGGTCACGGTGCAAAAAGAATTGAGCAAGCCGATCTATCGCGGCAGCAAACTAGCTTGTGGGTAAGCCTGCATCCCAAATCATTTTCTGGGTTGCCCGGCAAGCGATGGAACGATAACGTCCGAAAAAAGAGCGCCAGTTAAGCCGTCTACCAATCTTAAATGAGTAGTTTTGTCACGGGGAAGAAAACTGAGCGATCCAAAAATCCTTATCGCGGCAGCAAGCTCACTTGCGGCAAGACTGCATCCAAAACAATTTCTGTGGTTGCCCGGCAAGCGATGGAACCATATCGTTCGAAAAAAGAGCGCCAATTAAGGAGTCTAGCAATGTCGAAAATGAGTAGATTTGTCGCGGTGAAGAAAACTGAGCGATTCCAAGAATCCCAATAGCGGCAGCAAGCTAACTTGCGGTTGGCCTACAATTAAAAACGATTTCTGTGGTTGCCTGAAAGCGATGGACTTTAAAAAAGCCTACTACTTGTTGATCGTCTATTATCAAAACTCAATCTTGTTAAGAAAGTTGATTGTTATCTTTTTGAAGCTGACTCAACACATCTTTAATAAGCTGCCGGCCTATTTTAACTTTATGTCCCAATGCGGCATCATCTGCACGCTGAACGAGTGTGCGTGCCGCAGATAACGACCGTTCCATTCGGCTTATAATGAAATTGATGACCGACGGGTCAACATCAATTTGTCTATCTGAAAACAGTTTTGTCAGAACGGCAGCCAACAGCTCATCGTCTGGTTGATCTAACGTTACAAACATCACCGATTTTAAACGGGATATCAGATCCTGCAGTTTTAAACCCCATTCTTTTGGAGGCGTTGTCGCGGTCATTAAAAGAGTTACGTTTGGCTTGAAACTTTGTGCCTGCCTGACGCTATTTATAAGATGGAAGAGTGATGTTTCATCAATATATTTATAAAAAATATCTTCCAATAAGATAGACTGACCCTGCGAAGCAGCATCGATGGCCGCACTAATATTTGTAAGATGGGATTGCAGAGCGCCGCTTTTTTTTTGCCAGACTTTTGAGAAATGCGTTTTTCCCGAGCCTTCCGGCCCGATTAATAATGCAATTGGCAAGGGCCAATTTGGCCATTGCTCAACGAGGGCAAATGCTGCACGATTACTATTGGTTATGACAAGATCATCAGCGTCAAAAACTGCTGGTATCGAAAGTGCCAACGGCAGCTGCCATGGTTGCTCATTCATTACTCTTTTCCAGATTCTTCGGCGAAAACATAGGAGATTTAAGATAGACGTGCAGCGCAAACCGCACCAAAACCCCCAGTGCTGCCGCCGCTGGAACCGATATTAGCATACCTGTGAATCCGAATAAATAGGCAAAAGCGAAAAGAGCAAACATTAGCCAAACCGGGTGAAGGCCGACTGAAGATCCCACAAGTTTAGGCTGCAGGATATAGCCTTCTACGAACTGACCAAATAAGAAAATGCATAAAACAACTACGATCCAAACCCAATTATCGGGATAATATTGAACCCACGCAACGCCAACAGAAAATACCAATCCTGATGTTGTGCCAATGTATGGAATAAAACTAAGCAATCCTACGAGGATACCGATTATTAATCCAAAGTTCAAACCAGCAATCGTGAGCCCAACCGCATAATAAATACTTAATATGATGCATACGGTACCCTGCCCCCGTATAAATCCGGCGACCGCTCTATCCATCTCGTAAAAAATACCCCGAACGATTTGTAGATAATCTCGCGGTATCCATGAATCGATTGAGTTAACCATGCGATCCCAATCCAACAGCAGATAAAAAGCAACAACGGGCGCAACAATCATCAAACTAAAAATATTAACAATCGACTTTCCCGAGCTAAGCAGTGAATTTAATAGCGATTTTACAACGTCTGAGCTCTGCCCTAAAAGAGTTTGGATGTTAGACTGTATCGTTTGCGGATCGCCACCAAAAAAACTTCGTATCCAATGAAAGCTATGCTCGGCAAAAAACCTTTGTATATGATCAACATAAACCGGCAAACCATTTGTGATGAATTCCTGAATTTGCGAACTAATCAGTGGTACTAGAATTGTGAGTAACACGACAAGCAAAACAATAATGAAGATCGTTATTAGAACCGTGCCCCATGCGCGGGAAATACCGAATTTCTCCATCATCTCAACGATCGGATTGAGAAAATAAGCCAATACCATTCCCGCGACGAACGGTAGCAGAATTGAACTAAAAACGAATAGAAAGGCGATAAGAAGAGCTAATGCAAACAGCCAAAACAGCACTTGCCGGCGCACGCTGCCCTCCATCTGAATAGTGGAATAAGCTGGAACATAAACCGTTTTTGCCTTTTTCTTTAACGCTTTGATTTGACCTTTGTGCTCTTCAGACATAATTTCAACTTATAAAATTGTTGCACCGTTGCTACTTATAGTTCAGATATGCAACATAACACCAGCCGGTCAAGATAATTGACAAGGTTCCTCAAATTTATTTTTTATAAAACTTGCGGCACGGTTGGGTTCATGGCAATGAAATGTGAACTTCTAACCATGTCCGAGGATCAACCTCAATGCAAAAAGACACATCTAAAAATCCAACCCAACACGCGCCTATGACCTACGCAGATGCTGGCGTTGATATTAACGCTGGAAATGCGTTGGTTGAAAAAATAAAGCCGTTTGTGCGCTCAACAAAACGGGCTGGTTCCGACACCGAAATCGGAGGGTTTGGCGGTTTGTTCGACTTAAAGGCAGCAGGCTTTAAAGATCCGATTTTAGTTGGAGCCAACGACGGCGTAGGCACAAAATTAAAAATTGCGATAGAAGCAGATCACCATCAAACCGTTGGAATAGATCTCGTGGCCATGTGCGTCAATGATATTATCGTTCAAGGGGCAGAACCCTTGTTTTTTCTTGATTATTTTGCAACCGGACAGCTTTCGGTCGAGCAGGCTACAACAGTTATTTCTGGTATCGCCGAGGGCTGCAAACTGGCGAACTGTGCGCTCATTGGCGGGGAAACTGCTGAAATGCCAGGAATGTACCAAAAAAATGAATACGACCTTGCTGGATTTGCGGTGGGTGCCGTTGAACGCGGTGGATTGCTTCCCCGTGGTGATATAGAAATTGGCGACGTTATCCTTGGCTTATCGTCATCGGGAGCGCATTCAAATGGTTTTTCACTTATTCGGAAAATTGTTGAAAAGGCAAATATTGGGTGGCAGGAACCCGCGCCGTTTTCAGCGCAACAGTCAATTGGTGAAGCTCTGCTTACTCCAACCAAAATCTACGTAAGGTCTGTTTTAGCAGCAATCCGCCGAAATGGAGGCATCAAGGCTTTGGCCCACATCACTGGCGGCGGCTTCATCGAAAATATCCCGCGGGTTCTCCCCAAAAATGTCTCAGCCAATATCGACCTTTCTGCTATTTCGGTACCGGCGGTGTTCCAGTGGCTGGCACAGCAGGGCGCCATATCACCAGTTGAAATGTTACGGACATTTAACTGCGGTATCGGACTGATAATCATTGCCGAGAGGAGCAAAGCAACTGAATTGGAAGCGATATTAACAGCAGAGGGTGAAGAGGTCAGCTACATTGGTGAAATCGTTGCCAAACAAAAAGATCGTGTTAGTTTCCAAGGGACTCTTGATATATGATTAAAAAGAAACGCGTTGTTATTATTATTTCAGGAAGCGGCTCAAATATGCAAGCATTAGCGCGAGCCGCCCAAAACCCAGACTTCCCGGCCGAAATTGTTGGTGTTATTTCCGACAACCCAAATGCGGGTGGCCTTCAAAAAGCCTGCGCTTTATCATTGCCCACCCACGTGATCGCTCGACAGGATTTCACCACGAAAGCGAATTTTGAGGATGCCATGCTCGAAGTCCTTGCCGCTTACCAAACGGACATAATCTGCCTGGCCGGCTTCATGCGGCTATTGAGTGCCCGATTCATCGCGCCTTATGAGGGTAGGATTTTGAATATTCATCCTTCTTTATTGCCGTTATTTCCAGGGCTCAATACTCATGAGCGCGCTCTGCATGCAGGCGTAAAAATCTCAGGCTGTACCGTGCATTTGGTTACTGAAGGTATGGACGAGGGTCGGATATTGGCGCAAGGCGCCGTTCCTGTTAACGAGGGCGATACCGTCGACACGCTAGCAAACCGCGTACTGGCGGTTGAGCATATAATTTATTCACGCGCATTAAAAGCTTTAATTGAACAACGATCACCTGATTACCGGCGTGATAGCTCACTCATCTCAATTTAGCGCTAATATCACACTTGCAACATCTGGTTTGCGCATTATGAAAATGCTGCGTGTTTCATTTTTTGACCGCATATTCCCGCGATATCTTTCACTGCATATTAGCTCCGCGATGTTGTCGTACTGGAAATCGCTATTTTGCAACCCATGCGGAATTCTTACCTTTCGAGCGCCAAATCGGGTGTCGTATCCTATAACAAAACTAACCAACGGTTTTTTTTACTGGATCTAATTAATCTTCCAACTTCTCATATTTCGAGCACTACTTCGAGCTTGGGTAGTCTTAATTCTATCACCAGACCCTTTATTGCTGATTATTGCTGATTGTTATTATGTCTCTGCTCTTATAACGGTAGATTGTCGAATGCGAAAACTGTCATCGATGAAAAAATGGCTGGCGATTTAGAGGTCATGTCGTGCAAAAGTCATTCGATCACCAATAATAGTTGACGGACACCGACAATAACGAATGGCAGATCATACCCACAGCAAGAATGGCAAACCCTAACGTAAAAAAGATTTTAGCGGTTTTTGAACGATAATTTTTAAAGGCTATGTATGACACGTCGTTCCGTCAGGGGTTGTGCACAACCAAGCAACCGGGCCAAAGCGTCCGAGGTATATTAACCGGCAAGATCGCACCGTAGAACTCGTCAATCAAGTCGAGGCTGGGCCACAATTATATCAACATAATAACCGCGTAGAACGCTATAAAAATTATACTTAATACTGTGCCCGATGCTATCAACGGTGCGGACTTCCCGGTATTTAAATAGTATGTTTCAAGTACAATGATATTGGCAGCTGGTGGAAGAAGACCAATTAGGTAGATTGCATAATAATTACTTGTAATTAACTCGATGCCAAAGATGCGTCCGTAAATCACTAAAAATGAGACAAGAAAACTAAACGTTATGATCCTAAACAATGTAAGAACCAATGATCCTGAAATTTCACGTCTCGATATTTTAGAGTTTGCCATCCATAACCCTAGAATAAACATGCCGAGAACGCTCATGGTTATTTTAGCGACCTCGTAAGGAAAGTCTAAATAGGGCTTTAAGGAAGTACCAACTGGGATTAGTAAAAGACCGATAAAAAGGGACATGACAGGTGGTGTTCGTAAAGTTTTAATCAAGCTTTGCAGAATTCTACCGTCTCTCGTTAAAACTCCCACGCCAACCGAATTGCCATAAATTGAGCTACCGACATAAGCAGCTATTATAACTGTCGCAGCGTGATCTCCAAATAAAGATATGGCAATCGGCAACCCTAGCCAACCAATGTTTAGATAACTAAAACATATACTAATGATTGGATCTTTAGTCACCTTTAAGCATACAAACAGCATGACTGCCATGGTAGCAATCATAGCAATCATTATGTCAAACACCCCCCGCTCATGATACGAAATATTATATATAATAACGATCGGTATGCATAATCTGGTTAATAATGCAGATGCGTACCATCTTATATTTAGGAATCTCTCCAAACCGCTTTTAGAAATCGCAAAACCTAAAACCAGATATACCACCGGAAAAACGATTGTGTAGTTCATTGAGTTTTATCCAGACTATTGCGAATATACCAATTTCTAGCCCAAATATAAGCGCATCGTGAATTAAACCAGAATGCATTGGTAGAGAAAAGAGCCCCCTTATTTAACGGACCAATACTAAACAGCTTGTTCTTGAATGGCTTATCGCTAACGCAATTAAAACTCAACGGATCCACATCTATGCCGCCACAAGGATGGGGTTTTATAAAGCCGCGTGCCAATAGATTTTGGATAAGAAGACTTGTTTGTTGAGAAATTTGGTCGCTCCCGCCCGTACCATCAATGAAATGCTTGGTAGAGATTTTTTTCCCATTCGACATCTCGATAGAGAATAAACCAATAGCAAAAGTTGGTTGGGTAACGGCTTGGTGGATTTCTAGTGATCCATCATCTAATGCACTTTTAATTTCTTCAATAACTTCATGAGGTATTGGGTGCCGCCATGCTGCCCAGAATGCCCCATGGTTGCGCATAAACCAGTTCCGATCATCATGTGAAAAGGAGCGCCATAACCGATGCATGAAAGGGCGTGTGTAAACAAGAGTATCTTGAAAGGGTGCATCTACTGCCATTGCACGCGCTTGCAAATACGAAAAAAACATTTGTTGCGTGCTCGACTTCAGAATCTTAACGGCTTCTTTATACTCGCTATTTTTTCCGATGTGCTGTAGTTCTTTAAAAAGTATTTCAATAAACTTATGTGAAGATATACCTTTTGGGTAGTGATTTTGTATATAACTCCAATTAACCCAATCAGGAATGTAATTGTTCTGTTTTGTGATGCATGTGGGCAAAAAGCCGTGACGTGAGTACATGTAAACTTTGTTTTTATTTTTATTCGCACTGCGGAAAAGATCAATGGCTGTTAATCCGGTGCCAGCAATGATCACACTCTCATTTTGGATATTTGCTATCGTATTGTAATAATTATGAAAGTTTGGTAATTGTGCAAATTCTGAAAAGATACTTTCTGAAACAGAACCTAAGCACAAAACAATTTCTTTTGCTGCAATGGTGTAGTCACCCGCGTAGGCAATGTAATTATTTTTATATTCGATATCGGTGCATTCAGCTCGTATTTCAGTTAAATCCAATATATTTCTTTTTCTATGCCGTCTAATGTTTCAGAGAGATAGTCGGCGAAACTTATTCTTATGGGAATAACGAAAACTCCGCTAAGGACGGGTATACAAAACTTGAAAAAACGTTTGGCTCCTAATTTGTTATCGACAACATTGGGCGGAGTATTGACCATATGGTATGGACTGGATTCTTCAAAGCGTTACCGCGCAAAATTCGATGCTGTGTCAATAAAGCAACGCAATTTTCTATTAATTTCAGAATAAAGCGTATCTTCGATATGTTTTAATAAGGCAATTCCGTTAGCTCCAACGCCAATAACTGCAATATCATACATTCTAAGCTGCCGTAAAACTTTGTTGTTGCGATTATTTAATTAAACTGTATTGAGTATAAAATACAACCGCATTCAATTACGATTGTTGGTACTGGTCAATCAAAAATATAAAACTATTTATAACATCTATGTGAGTACATTATTATTCGAAATTTCAACCTGAATTGATTATTGTTCACAATCGCAAGACTTCAATTTGGATACAAATTAATTGATGAGCGTCCGCTTATTGCTGATATCAACTTTGCAGACTCAATAACTTCTCTAAAGACGCATCAAAACAGATTTATGGCGCAACATTGAAAACATAGAGAAATAGTTAGTGGTGCCCCCAGAGAGACTCGAACTCCCGACCCCCTGATTACAAATCAGGTGCTCTACCAACTGAGCTATAAGGGCATGCGTGCTCCAGTTACCATAATCCGCCTAAAAGGCAAACAAAAAAATGCAATGAACACCCAAGCAAAATGGAAATATTTAAATGTCAGGAATTTAGGTCTGTCGCGAATTCGCAAGTGGTGCGACAACCACGCTATAACGCCGGCGATGTTCATGGGTTAACTCAATAGATTTCAATCGTCGCGGCCGCCCTGAATCCGCCAGCCTGGGTCTTGATAAGTCATTTTAAAAAATGGCGACTGGCTTTAGATCGCATCGTTTTTATTGAAACCGCGCTAAAGATTGGCGGCGCTGCTTTTCGTGCTATGGAAGAACTACACTTAACTTCATGCGATTATCAACGGAACAAACGTTCAAACCGCCAGCACCCCGGGTGGAAGTGTTTGAAGCGGTTTGAAAGCACTCCTAAACCAAGTAGCAACAGTAACACGCACTGATCGTAGCCATTGCTAACGATCCCGTTGGTTTAGTAATTTCTCGTGGTACGATCAATGACACGACGGCCGAGCAAACTAGCTGCAAGTTCCGTCATAAGTATGGCAGTTTTTCCACGTTCATCTAAAAACGGGTTTAATTCAGCTAGATCTAGGCTGCAAACTAACCCGCTATCAAATAACAGCTCCATGATTAGATGTGCCTCGCGGAAGGTCGCGCCGCCTAGTACTGTAGTACCAACGGCCGGTGCGATTGACGGGTCAAGGAAATCGACATCTAAGCTAACGTGGAGAATGCCTCCTGCTGCTTTGACACGTTGCAAAAACCGCGTCAACAACACACCAACGCCATGTTCATCGATATTGCGCATATCATAAATATTGATTGAAGTTTTGTTCAAAGCAATACGTTCTTCTTTATCAACGCTTCGAATACCAAATAAAGTGACGTTTTCCAAAGGCACATAATTCGGCATAGGAGGATAATAATTTTCGAACCCCGATCGCCCGGTAAAATAGGCTACTGGCGTTCCGTGTAAATTGCCGCTCTTTGTTGAATCGAGCGTGTGGAAATCGCTATGTGCATCCAACCAGAGAACGAATAGCGGCTTATTAATTTCATCAGCATAGCGTTTTATCCCTGCGACGGTACCAGCCGACATAGCATGATCGCCGCCCATGAAAATTGGGAACCCAAGCTTTTTTTCTTCATACGCGCGTTGGGTTATAACTTCGATCCAATCTCTAATCTCTGCCAATTTGTAGACCTGACCATTGCTATGACGAAGTTCAGCGTTGGTTTTAGACATAATATTGCCTGTGTCGACGACATTATGTCCCAAGACAGCAAGATTGTCGGCAATAGCTGCGGCCCTAAAGGCGCTTGGCCCCATTTCGCACCCGAGGCGGCGCGCACCATCTTGCAAAGGTATTCCGACTAAACGAATATCCATCTCTAATCCTTACTTTTATCGCATCGTTAATGTTCAATTAGCTGAAGGCTGTAACTTTATTGTTAGTCATATAGGCGGCACGCGGTTTTAACAATAAAACTATGTAGCAAACGAGTAAATTTTTAAAAAACTTTTGTTAAGCCACTATGGCGTTCGCATATCAATTTTTATCCTGTTCCAAGCTATTTAGCTAACGTGTTCCAAGCTATTTAGCGCAATCAAGGGATAATCAATTTCAAGCTATGGATGCTGTCTTGAAGTAATCATGGCAACGATTACCTTCACCGCACTAAATAGACCGTCATTAACATAAAATATTTTGATCCAAACCGCCGACCATGGCAGAATCAAAACCGCCACTCCTAACTCTAAACCATTGCTGATTTCAGACCTAATAAAAGCGGAGGCATGAGTGATAAATTACGTCCATCCTCGATTACGATCGCTAAATTCGTTAAGTCGAATAAAGATTAAACTCGCGAAGTAATTCGGCTGTTATCGATCCAAACATTGGAGATGTGAAAGCGAGCAAGCACCTACACATCACTCTGGTATATTGAAGCGGTGCGCGCCTATAAACACTTATAGACGGTGACAATAAAGTTTATTGTGAAAATAAATATCGGTAACTAGGTTTTGAACGAGGAAAGTCAATCAGTCGGGCAAAACTGCAACGGTTATCGGCTGACTTGAGCAATGTGTATCGAGGATTCACCTTGCTCAAGGTGATGATTAAGCGACTTTTTTGCTGAATCTTTTTTCGCTAAAATTCTTATTCGGATCTCTTTTTTGAGTTGAGTTTCCTGACTTCGCCCGTTTAGATACTGAATTTATCCCGCGCCTTTCCTCACCCTTGAATCTTGAGCCGAAACGTTTTTTATTTTTAAACTTGGTTCGGTCATCAGAACGCTCGGGTTGGGCTTCACCAGCCGAAATCAAAGCGGATCGCCCTTCAGGCAACGGCCCAAATTGGTCTGGTATCTTTACCCGGATTAACTTTAGGCGGGTCACGCGTTC
>Ga0308161_1003623_pt1 | contig 14857 bp, 12 predicted proteins | sample PhyFR2_FD_201034 | JGI IMG/M metagenome (GOLD analysis project Ga0308161, IMG submission 201034) | Phyllosphere microbial communities from UC Gill Tract Community Farm, Albany, California, United States - DLSLF.R2 | ecosystem: Host-associated > Plants > Phyllosphere > Unclassified | place: USA...
CCCCACCGTCAGATGCGTATCCCGCTTCACCCGCTCCCGTATTTCCCGGCCGAACTCGTCAAGGATCCGACACTGGCGGACGCCCGTCAGGTCCATAAAGGCCTCATCGATGGAGTAAATTTCGATAGCGGGTGCCATCTGCTCAAGGGTAGTCATCACCCGGTGGCTCATGTCGGCATACAGCGCATAGTTAGAGCTGAAGACGTGGATATTATGCTGTTTTATCTGGTCTTTAAGCTTGAAATAGGGAGCGCCCATCGGGATGTTTAACTTTTTGACTTCGGCACTGCGCGCAATAATACAGCCGTCGTTATATCTGAATGATACTAACAGTTAGTTAGTAATAACTTCATGATTTTTAATGAAATTTAATTACTAACTTTTTTCTGATTTTTTGTCCTTGGCGGTATGGTCAAGTTAACTGGCTCTAGAAGTAAATACGGTGAGAAGCCACTTTTCTAACGCCACGTATAGAACGTAGCATCAGAAATGCCCAGCTTACGGCAGTCATCGGGCGCGGACGTCTCCAGCTCTGCCTGCTTGAGGGCAAAGACAGTCTGCTCTTAGGTGAATCGTGACTTTTTTATCGGCACCACCTCCGTTCAGGGGAGTGTTTATCATGCCGGAATTCTGTTTCTAAATGGAACAGGATTTTGGGTCAGGGTCATTATAGTAATGCTGCCGAAATCATGACAAAAAACGCAGCTTGTCATCTAACTATCTGTTTTTAAAGAGGTAATTAATCAATGATCTATAAACTTTTCATTTTTTTAAAAGCTAAGATAGAATTAACCAAAAACTAATTGAGATTTATGGAGATACCGTACCTTAGTTTCTCATGAACTAATTATTACTAGGAGGTAAAGTGGATAATTTAAATAGTGACGCATTATTAGAAAGATTAAAATATGGAAGGGTGTTCCTTTTTTTAGGATTTGATTACTTTCTCGATTCACTCAGTTTTAATCCAGTCTTGCGAATTATTTCTGATATAATTGAAAAAGATGTATTGAGCATTAACGATTTATATAACCATGGCAATATATTTAATTCTGAAAAATTTTTTAATGAAGTAAAAGGAAAAGTTGATAAGCTCCCTACTAATAACACCTTGAATCCTATTTCAAAGATTAAGTGGAATGCAATTTATACAAGTTCAATTGATGATTTGATACTAACAAGATTGCGAGATAAAAATCGCGTAACAATACCTATTTGTAAAAGCGATCGTACAACTTCATATAGCCGTGATGAGTTAAATGTGTTTTACTTATCTGGATTATATAGCCGAATTGATTCTAATGAACGTGTTCCACAAGATCGAAAAGAATACGTGAAAAGAAAGCATGAAGCACAGCTAATTCTTAATAGTTTAGTAGATTCAATGTCTCCAATGGATACCTTGATTATATATGGGTGGAATCCTGAAAATGATATAGTCAGTGGAGAGAACCTATACCAAATATTATCAAGGTTATCTACAAATCAAGCTTTCATGTTTAGTGGTAATATTAATATTGATGATGAGTATGTGAAATTTCTTATAGATGAGAAGGTTTTACTTCATTCGTCATCAAAACTTCCTGACTTTATTGAAATTAACCTTCCGGAAAATCCAGATGAGTTCGAGCGTCAGTTTGAGCTAAATTCATTTATCAAGTTAAGTAATAGAGCGGTTGAAATACCAACTAGAATAAGAAGATTAATAAATCATTATGGTATGGTTATTGAGGATGAGTTTTTTAACAAGGCCTCCCATGATTCAGCAGATTTATTTAAAGATTTCTTATTCGAATCATCCCGAATCCCTGTTTGGTTAGCTTACCCAAACAATCTTGACTTTGAAAGAGAACACTACAAGCTTCTGTATTCAAAAGTTAACTCGGAAATAAAAAGCAAGAAAGTTTGCGAAATACCAATAATTTTGCATGGTTCTACTGGAACCGGGAAAAGTATTTCCTTAGCACGTCTATGTTATAATTTATATGAAGATGGCAAATATCTTGTGGTTTATATAAATTCCTATTCAGACACATTGGACTTTAAAGTCATTGATGAAGTATGCGAATGGGCAGAATCAAATTCATTTACCTCGACAGTAATCTGCTGGGATGGAATGAATAGCATTGACACATATCAAAGCCTCAGCTCATATCTGTCTAGCAGAGGGCGCAAGCAAATAGTCATTGGGTCATCCTATAAAATAAATGACAGCAAAAAAATAAAAAATGCTATTGAAGCTAAAGAACAATTCAGTGAAAAGGAAAATATTTTATTCAAGCAATACCTTAAAGATAAAAATATTATTTTTGAAGATACTTTCAGTAGTTATAACTCCTATTTTTTGGTCACTTTATACAGGTTATTACCTGAGACACGGTTTGCTATAACATCAGGTATTGTAAATGAAGCAAATCATATCAAAAAGATAATCATAAAAGACTTTACGTTACATGAGAGCACTGAAAATATAATTGCAGAGGCATTTAGAAAAGCTTTTTCAAATACCGAAAATAAAATCACATATCAAAACACACAAAAAATAAATATCAATATAAATGATATAGTTGATGTTGTAATGGTTTTTGGGAAGTTTGGAATCGAAACTCCGTTTGATTTATTAATGCGTGTATTTCCAGCCCTTAAATACTCTAACATCGATTCTGTTTTCAAAATAATAGACATCATACGATGGTCAGAGAATTCATATGGGGAAATCCACCTATCCTCAAGAAATACATTAGAAGCAGAGATATATTGTAAAAGAATAATCTCAAGCTCTAAAGCGCATGTGAAAATTTTACTGTCTGTCATTAGTTGCGCAGAGCAAAGGAAATCTTTAAATTGTCCTGAAATCAGTTTTTGTGCAAATGTTGTAAGAGCATTTGGTCCAAATGGAAAATACGGAAAAGAGTATAGTGACTATTACTTGGATATTTCTAGGACTGTAGGTGAATTATTACTATCCAAGAAAATAGTGAGCACAAAACTTATGTTATTACAGGCTAATTTCTTACGAGAGTATGGCCGCTCTAAATTTGATAACCCTTCCCTGTTTTATCAAGAATACTATGACCTTCTTTGCGAAGCTTTGGCTGTAATTGAAAAAGCCATTGATCTGGAAGAAAGAATTGAAAAACGCTCTATAAAGCAAGCTAGATTTTCACTGATTGCGTTATACGGTGAAAAAGCATCAATCTTAGGAACAATCGCGAATCAGTGCACGAATGATAATAGAGATGAAAATGTGGTCACGAAGCATATTTTAGAGGCTATCGATACAGCGCGAGAGTCTTTTAAATATAACATCTCTAATTATCGTTCACTTGATTCTATAGCATGGATTGTAACAAATCATGCAAAGAGTAATAGAGAATTGACTGCAGAAAAACTTAAGCTTGTTTTAGATGCGATTAGTATATTCAATGAATATGCAATCGAAGATTTAGAAGAAAGACATCATGTTGATTTCCTTACGCGAAAAACCGCTTTGTATGAAATAATAGGCAATGATGATGTAAAAACTCAAACTTTAGAAATTCTTAAAGAAACAAGTTTAGTTGACTTCCATTACTATGTATTAACTAAATTATTGGCAGATGTTAACCTTTATGCAAATGTAACTGAAGAAGATTTAAAAATTGTAAGCAAGGCTTTAAGTTATATTAAGTCAAATAACCTAGAGTTACTGTCATCTTATAAGATCAATGTTATGCATTTGAGATTATTCTGGTTTAATGAAAATAAAATACCTTTATTTAATGGTGAAAGAGTCGTTATTAAGAAAGGCATTACTTTTTGGCATAAAATCGTTGAATTATCGGACGTTATTTTATCTTCTGCATACAATAATAATATTATATTTTATAGGTTTATTAAAGCGGTTGGGTTATTTCATGTTGGACAGTATAAGGCTAGCGAAGAGATATTTAATCATCTGTATCGAGACTCAGAATCCATAAGTGGATCTAGACGTGTTTTTAAAAGTTTTTTAATGGCTAATGAAAACGGTGTCAGAAAGTTCTCTGGTGAGGTTATTAATATAAACTCGCTAAGAAATAGAGGTGAGATTTATATTGATGAGCTAAAAACTAAAGTGACATTTTTGCCAACTGATTTTAACATTACAAGTGAAAATATAGGTCTAACACTTACTGATTTTCACATTGCCTTTAATTTTTTACGACCAACTGCGGATAACGAAAAATATTTCCAAGGTGCTAAATAATGAATATTTCAAATTTGGAAAGAAAAATAGAAGAAATTAATAGTTTACTTTCTCTAGTGGTAAGCAATGGAGAGCAAACCTTTTTTTCAAAAACAAATGTTATCCGACCAGATTTTCATAATAAGGAGCTTTCCTTCCTGAGGCTTGTTTCTTACTTATACACAATATATTTTGAGACAGGAAAGTCAGGAATTAGCGTACTCCAGAAGTCTATGGGAGATGAGGCTGAGGAGAACTTAAAAAAACATAAAACCATTGTTCAGATTCTAAGAACAAAATTACAACACAATCTTGATAAAAGCGCGTCTCGTGATTTCAAAATTGAGCTTGATTGTATGTCATGGACTAAGTCGGCTTGTGGTAAAAATATTCCCACAAATGAAGAAGATTGGCTGAGTTGCTCTGAAAAGTTACTTTCCGACGCTGAAATCATAATGGTTACTATTGCATCAACTTTAGAGGAAATGACAAATTCACCAGCAAATAAAGAAGCTTTTGTTATTAACTGGGGGATTACTTCAACAAAGGAGATTCCTGCTTACTTATATGACAATCATATAAATGAACACATTAAATTTATAGATGTCACGGATTTTGATACTGTTAAATATCGTAATAAGAATTTGGCAGTCTGGCGGAATTATATTACGAGCCTAAATCCATGTGCCGACTTTCAAATAGAGATAAAAAAAATAGTAGAATCATCTTTAGTACGCGACTTCTTTTATGTATTACCAGTAACTATTGATGATTTAAATAAAACATTCATTTTAAGTAGAAAGTTATTAAATGACATATATACGTATATTCACTCACAACTCGATTTAAATAATTTGGAAAAGGCAATTATTTTGGAACAGCTAAAATTAGAATTTAAAGGCAACCTAAAATAGGCTAAAGAGGTTAACCCCTCCTCTCTAAGGTCGCCTAGGCGACCTTTCTACTTTTTCGGGTGCAGACCAAAATTTCCCCTAATCCTACACCACCTCCCTGGTACTATGGCGGCAGGAGGCTCGGAACGCCATGTTCAGGCTTGAACTGAGAAAGTACTTCCCGCTGTACAATGCGCCTCTATCTCCGCCGGGAAGCAGGCCACGGCCTGAGCAGATATTATGCAGAATACTTCATTTTATGATGCACTTATTGCACATGCACGTCCAACTCCTGTGAATAAACTCGGTGAGAGCTAGGTCTTGACCGAAGAGCAGGGAATCGACGTGACTTACCGTAAGAGTGCTACGGTTTCACTGAACCGGATTTAAGTTCAGCAACAAAACTATATTGGATACTACCCATCTAAATTATCAGATACTTCAAGCGCTTTCAGGAATTGCGTCACAAGTTCCTTGATCCTTAAGCGTAATTAGTAATACTGTATATAAATACAGTAAATCAGGATCAACATCATGCTTTTCACCCGACCAACTGAGATTTCGCCCCCGCTCATACTTCCCCTCTTCTCTGAGAAAGTACCCTGCGGCTTTCCGAGTCCAGCGCAGGACTATGTTGAGGACAGACTGGATCTGAATAAATTGCTGATAAGACATCCGAGTGCCACTTACTTTATAAAAGTTAGCGGGGAGTCTATGCATGGCGTCGGTATCAGTGATGGGGATCTTTTAGTGGTTGATCGCTCACTTTCGGCCGTACATGGCGATATTGTTATTGCTGCTGTTTCAGGTGAATTTACCGTGAAAGAACTTCGTACTCATCCTTATCTACAGCTAGTACCTCACAACCATGATTATTCTTCGATTTCATTTCAAAATGCAGAAGAATTAGAAATATTTGGAGTGGTGACTTTCAGTATTAAGGCGCATAAATAATTATGTTTGCTCTCGTCGACGTAAATAGTTTTTATACTTCTTGCGAAACTGTTTTTCGGCCAGACTTGCAGGGAAAGCCTATTGTCGTCGTTTCCAATAATGATGGCTGTATTATTTCTCGATCAGCCGAAGCAAAATCCCTCGGCATTAAAATGGGTGAGCCTTTTTTTAAAATAAAAAACAACACTTATAGTTCCAAGGTTCATGTCTTCAGTTCTAATTATGCACTTTATGCTGATTTAAGTGAGCGAGTTATGCAGACACTAACTGAAATGTCTCCTTCGATCGAAGTTTATTCAATAGACGAAGCCTTCGTTAATTTATCTGGATTAATAAATTGTACACACCTAAACTCCTTCGGCCATGAAATGAGAAATAGAGTATTAAAAAACACAGGATTAACTGTGGGAGTAGGTATTGCACAAACAAAAACATTAGCAAAGTTAGCTAATCATGCTGCCAAGAAATGGTGTGGCACTGGTGGCGTTGTCGACTTATCGAATATTGAACGTCAGCACAGGTTACTGGCACTTATCTCTGTTGAAGATGTGTGGGGCGTTGGTCGGAAAATTAGTAAGAAACTTAATTCAATGGGTATCAATACAGCACTTGACCTGGCTGAAAGCCCATTATGGGTAATAAGAAAAAACTTCAATGTTGTTCTCGAAAGGACTGTTCGTGAACTTCGAGGTGAACAATGTCTTGAACTGGAAGAATTTGCACCAGCAAAACAACAAATCATCTGCAGTAGGTCTTTTGGTAGCCGCATAACTCAGTACTCAGATATGCACCAGTCAATTTGTGCCTATGCAGAAAGAGCATCAGAAAAACTGCGTAGTGAGCACCAGTTCTGTCGTTTCGTCAGTGTTTTCCTTCGTACCAGCCCGCATGCAGATAATGAAGTATACTATGCAAATCAAGCTTTCATGAAGCTACAGACCCCTTCTAATGATACTCGTGACATTATAAATTCGGCTACAAACTCCCTGAAGAGGATATGGGTTGATGGCCATCGATATATGAAAGCTGGTGTCATGCTTGCGGATTTTTTTAGTAATGGTGTGGCGCAACTAAACTTATTTGACGATAGTTCACCACAAAAAAACAGTGCAGCTTTAATGGAGGCTATCGATCAATTAAATAACTCTGGAAAAGGAAAAATCTGGTTTGCAGGGCAGGGAATCGAAAAAACCTGGGCTATGAAACGTGAGATGCTTTCTCCCGCTTACACAACCCGATATTCAGACCTACCAGTGGCGAAGTGAATTTATTTAGGTAAGTCACTAGGGAAGGAAACGGCCTCCGGTGAATGCCACTCACGTTCACCGCGCTTACGAAAATCAGCGATAGCGTCTTCGATTATTTGTTGACTTAAAGAAGGTGCATCAACAATCATTCGCAACCCTAACCCATAAGCATAATCAGGTAAAAATTTATAGCCAAAATGAATAGCAGGAGGGTCGTTAATCATTATTTCAAGCTCTCGTTTCTCAACGAACTCAAAAAATGTTAGCAAACCAAAACAATCATACTTGCATGCTTCACGGTGTACTAATGTGTGACTAATTACTTTCCCCTGAAAATTATAATTAGTGCATGTATTTACATTAAATTCATTTCTACGTTCTTGCTCACTTAACATCTCGCAAGCTTCATCGAATGCACGGGAATGATACGCATCTCTGAAAGCCACCTGTGCAGTGATAATTTCCGCATTCCAAAAGTCAGCAGGATCTAATCCGGTGAAATAGATATCACTCCACTCCCAAATATGATCAGGTTCATCGTCAAACTGAGTAAAGTCACACTCATCATAAAATATTCCACCACAGCGGTGACGTTCATTATGGATAAGGTTTTTTAGATGTATCACTTTCTGACGGCGACTACGCCGTGAAAGGGAGGAAAAAATACGGTGTTTACGACGACAAGACATAAAACCTCTCAGCAAGCCGGGAGAAGCCCAGCAGATCAGAATATCAGAACAAAGCATTAATCAATACCATCTTCCGTCGATATACCACTTTAGTCATGGGTTTGTAGTGGTATATAGCTGCGAAACCGCGCTAAAGGTAATCTTGGTAGTGATTTCCATCTAACCTCCTCCCTGCGTGGATACGGTGCCCATTACAAGGGTTTTCAAGGGAATACCTGCTCGTAGTAAAAGGTCCGAATGTTAAGTCCCAATGACATAGACTGCTAATAGAGCTTATCTAAGGGGCTTGGAAGAAATGGAAACAACCTTACCACTAACTGCTGCCTTCAAATCGGCCATTTCAAACAACAAGCGTTGATTTACAGAAGCAATTCGGGCCAGCTCCTTTAAAAGTTGATCGTTCTCTGCGCGGAGCACCCTGCTTTTTTCCTTTTCAGCCAACAGCGCCTGATGTTTCGAATCACGCTGGGCGCGAACTGACTTACCCATGAGGATGCGGATTCTCTCCGCCACCGCTGGATAGGTGTTATGAATGAGTCCGGGTGTAACGCCCGCTGCTCGGGCAACCAAAGCGATGGAAATCTTTTCGTTACCTTCTACAAGGCCATTAATAACTTTCTCAAGAACATCGAGTGTCTTTGACCGCGAGCGGACAGGGGGCTGCTGCTTAATGGACTTCATCGCCATTCCAAGCCTCGTCGATATTGTCATTGATAGGAGACAGGCCTAAACTCGTGATGACATCTAATGCAACCTGTAAATCTCGCCCTGCCCGCTGTCTTACAGCAGGCCCAGCATCTTCGATTTTGAGCAACTCCTGCTGTTGACAGTATATATCCTGCCACGTATCCGCGAAAAGCTCATCAATCACCGCGTTTTTACATGTTGGGCAGCGTGTTGCCTCGTATAATCCAGCTCCACCACAACCTCGCTCTGTTGCAATACACCAGCCGTGTCCGGTCGCACGAATATTTGCATGTGGGGCAGTTTGGGCAAGCAATGCGGCCCTGTCTTTGATTGGAATAGCCCGCATCTTGACGATTTTTTCACCTGCACCACCTGCTAAAGGCTTCTCATCGAGCCATGATTCGATCAAATCAATTTTGTATTGTGTCATCTGCTGTAAGATTTCATCAAAAAGTGCCAAGTCTTGCTGCGGGTTAGACGCATACAATTGGGTCATGCTCATGCTGCTGTGTTTAAACTGCCACTTGAGGAAAATAAGCGAAGTTCTTACCATACGGGACTCCACAAAGCACCTTGCATACGTTCTTCTGCATTGATGCGTCCTCAACGGCCAATCACTTCCCGCAGCTTTAGCTAAACGGCCAAACGCAACATTAGAGCCTTGGCCGCTAAGCGCTTCAACGTGATAGCCTTCTTTAATTTTTCCCCCTTGGCTGTTTCGTCCCAAAAATAGCTTCTTAGAGTCCTTTCGAGCTTTTTCGAGCCTGAGGATATATTCAGTTAAATTCGGCAAATTCTGGTTTTTAGCCAGTAGTCTGATCTCTTGATCCAATTCCTTCCTAATGGGGGCTGAATATCTCGCCAAAAGATTTAGTGCTTCAAGTGTCAGCTCTGGAACAAGATATTCGACTCGCCCTTTGCCTGTTTTATGCTCGATTGTGGATACCCAGCAAAAGGTGACTCCATTTTTTAACTCCTTACGCCAAGCACCGACCTCAATTCCAATAGCCTCGTCATTGCGCATACCGCTAGTGATTGAAACTATATACAGTACAGCATCTCTACAACGAATTGACATCTGTTCGTCGCTAGGATTATATCCAATGCCACTGACAGCTAACTCAGATTTCATCTCATGGACAATTTTTTCACAATAATTGAAAATCCTGGATTGTTCATCAGGAGGAATGATATCCGTTCGCCCAACGTTTTTATTGGCAGCTTCTAATCCTTTTATATTGGCAATTCCACAAATCCGCCATAATGTAGAATTCCCCCATGGATAAATTTTAATGGGAAACATCATATCGGTAGAAAACACCCAAAGAAAATCAATAATTCGTAATCGTCCATACAGCGGAAGAGGTTTTAATCTCAACTCACTTTTGCAATAATGAATGTAATTGCTGATATGGATTGGAATGATCTCTGCAAAACTTGAAACTCCCAAATTATTTAACCATCGAATAAAAGGCATCACGCTGACAGCAGCAAAAGTAGTGATACCTCGTGCGATAGGAGGTTTAGAGCCAGGCATTCCTCTCTTAAACCAAGCATAAGCAACAGCTTTACTGTCATCAATGAGTGCGCTAGGAATGCTCATATCCCAGTTGATAAATTTATAAGAATGAGAAACATTTGCCTGATCAAAAAACGGACGTAGATCCCACTGCGAATCGCCAAACCGACTAAGAACCAGTGTTTCACCATCTTGATTAACGATAGCGCTGATCACAATTGCATCCCGCTCTGCAGAACTTAGTCCATTAGCTGTAGCTGGCTGGGCAATGAGGACATCATATGCCTTCAACAATGCGCTAGCGCTTCTTGTGTTCAAATTTCACCACCTAGTTTTTTCTTCATGAACTCGATCTTTTTACTCCAAAACAAGTGTGGAGAGGATTCAGCTTTAGTCTTTGCTTGCGAGACCAACGCAAGATCGAACTTTCGGGAGGTGAAATCATCTATCAACCGAATAAAATTAAACTGGCGCTTGCGCCATGCGTCCCACTCATCAGTAAGGAAGTATTTGATTTCGGCATATAAGAATTGTTGGTAACTGAACAGCCGGTATAAATCCTCCAGAGTTCCTACAATTGCATAGCTAGGGCAAGCAAGACAGTGAATGAACTCGGAACAATGATTTACGCCATCCATAGGCGCCAGACTGCCATAAAGAGTGTCTTTGCAACCGCCTGATGGGGTCGGTGTAATGGTGGTGCCACGAAGTTTATCAGGGAAAGTCTCACCAATGAAAGCTGCGCTATCAGTCTTGATTTCATCATTTATTTTCAAGTAGTGATTATCTGCAACTTGTGGTGTATGTCCCATGATCGAAGACACTTCGATCATATCCCCACCACTCAGTTTCCACAGGCGGCTTTCCATTGTTTTGCGCAGACGACTAAGTGTGACGTTAAGCCTATTTCCTCGATCATCATGGAGAGCATGACGCTCACAAATACTTTTGCTACATACGTATAAAGTACCGGGCGTAAGAGCAGCAATTTTGTTCTCACCCCCACGTTGTCCTGCGCGATATAACCATATATATGAACGAATCTCTTCTGATGCCAGCTCCACAAGCGGTTTGCTGATTGCAAGCGCCTTATTCAAGACTGCAACCCCATCAAGTGGAATGGAGCTATATTCATCCAGCAGATTTGTTTGACGTATTGTTTTTCTCTGCGCACCTTTACCACGGCGCTTGAGCGTGTTTATCAGTTTAAGATTTGGCAGAAACGGATGTGGTGTTAAGGCGTCTCTCTCCATCTCTAATAATGGCGTTGTATTAAGACCGGACCTTGCAGCCGTGATTAACAGCAGCACTGTCATTTTCTCGGCTTCATTACCAAGAAACGTGCCCTTATAGATATCAATAAAATCGCACTTTAATGCACTGAGCAACCGTTGCATCTCTCCCATGCTAAACGGATCTGCATCTTTTGTATTTTGTGCATTATTGGGGAACGGATTAGGTGGTAGGAGATCGTCAAGAATGTTTGCTATAAACCCATAATCCGCCAGAATAATGACCAGTGATTTAAAACTTGTATAAAAATTCTTGGCCGTCGAGCCGTTTGGGTATTTAATTTTTAGCCAAGATATATAACGCTCCACGTGGCGTTTTGTTAGTGCACTTGGCGTAGCAGGTGGCGATTCAATTAAGTCCCCACTTAAAAATTTAAGAAAGTTTCTCAATCCTGTCACAGAGTACCCAATTAATGTGGCAACAGCGAAGTTCCCTCCTTGTAATAATACCCTGATAACATGAATGCTTTGAATTGCCCAGGCATCGAAACCCAGGCCTAGGTATTGAGAATGATCAATTTTCCTGTGATTTCTCGGATTTCTTGGTAAGTCAATTCTGATATTTTCACCGGTCAACTCTAATTTTTTAGTGCTAGGTTGCAGAACTGCCTTATAGTTCTTTTTCTGAGCCAATATATTTACCTCAGTCGTGATTGATGGAGGTGGCCATAAACATCATGTCAATTTCATCTTCATGCGCAAGAACGGATTGAGCTTCCAGTTGATTGATAAGATGCAAATAGATCATCGTTGTTTGAACATCTGAGTGCCCCAGCCGATCTCTGACATACATTAGTGGCTCACCTTCAAATTCTTTAGTTTTTCGAAGAGCAAGCAAAGTATAAGTTCCATAGGTGTGACGCAGCATATGGGCACGCACATAGAAACCGCATTTGCGTTCGTAGGACTTCATAATGTCTACGACAGCATCTTTTGAGTATTGCCTTCCTTCATTTGTCAGTAATAACGCGGTAACATTTCCATCGCCATGGGAATTACGCATCTCCCGCTGATGAAGGGAATAAGACCACATGTCTTCCATTAGCGACCAAGGCAAATCAATGATTCTGGGTCGATCATACTTAATTTGCATATCTGAAGGGTCAAGAGCAACGCTTATCATCTGCCCACGGCGCAGCCCATTCTTCAACCTGGGATTAAACACATATTTGAGAGGAAAAGATCTGGCTTCACAGGAGCGAAGTCCAGTTCGCACCATGAGGTGGAACAGTATCTGATGGCTTGGGTCAGCATCTAAGGCAAAGCATACTTTGACTTGATCCTTAGTCAAAAATTTGGTCAGACGTTTCCGCTCGCGGACCATTATTGAGGCCTTACTTCCTTCTTTTCCTTGTCGAGTGACATGGCTGAGAAGGCCGGAGTGGGAAACAACCCGGCATCTTTTTTCACTGAAGGGCAGCATCTTTATCAGGTTTTGTTGCTTCGCCCAACGATAGAACCTCACGATTAAGGCCAGGCGGTTGTTAACAGTGCGAGGATCAAGCGCAAGTTCGCCGATTGACCAATCTCTGTATCTCGAAAGAACGCTGAGGCCATGAGCTGGAGTTTCATCGTTCCAGGCCAAATTATTGGCTTCCAGAAAAGCATAATAGTCATACAAACGTCGACCATACGCTTCCCAGGTAAGAGTGCTTAGTGATTCCCCTGACTCGATAAGGGTGTGCCAAAGGAAAGACTGTGCCGGCTGAACTGGCCATCCATCTGATCCAATTAGCAACGGAAAGCCCTCAAATGAACGGCCAGCCAAGGTCAGGTCTTTTGTTGCAAATACAAGCCTCATATCACGCCTCAGACCATCAGTAATTAGATGATGTGTACAGCATAGGATTAACTAACGTTTCTCACCACTCAGATCGTTATTACTCAGTACAACTACCGCTTTGCCACGCAGATCGGGCCGGAATACGGTTTCGCAGCTGGCGTAGAACGAATTGACATCCACCAGGGCAAACATTAGCGGTGTATCGTCTTAATGACGTGCTTCACCACGCCAAAGATCTCAAACTGATCGGGGTCAGCAATGGGAATAACGGAATACGCCGGGTTCATCGGCCTGAGGGAAAGAGAGGGTGTGGTGATCAGCTGCTTGACGGTGAACTCGCCCGATAAGGCAGCGACAATGATGTCCCCGTGCACGGCATTCAGTGCGCTGTCAACGACCAGCATATCGCCATCGTTTATCCCCGCGCCAATCATTGAGTCCCCGCTGACCCGGATAAAATAGGTTGAACTTGGGTGAGCAATAAGCAGATGGTTCAGATCCAGACGCTGCTCAACATAATCCTGGGCCGGAGACGGAAATCCGCACGGCACGCGCTCAATAAACAGGGGTAACGCGACAATCGCGTGAATATCGGCAGGCTTAAAAAACATCATGACTGTCTTCTCATTATTTACTGTGTTTATATACAGTATTATTGATCGACCAGCGCAATCAAGTTGATTCATGGGAATTTTGGTAAAGCCGTTGGTGGAAAAGAAGATTTAGTTGGCAGCTGCGACATGCTATGAGGTCAACGTGAGTAAGTTATGCCGCCGAAAACCTCCGGGCATACAGGGTATAAGGATATGGCTGCCGTAAACAGCGCAGCCGTAAGGCTGAAAACTACGGGCTGACAGTCTAATGTCGTTACGCGTTGTCGTTATTTGTCGCCTATGCCTCATGTCGCGGTGAAGTGAGTCGTCGCTTACAGAAGCTGTTCGCGACGACGCTAATGAGTCTGCTTTTCGCTCACAGCAGACGGCTTGTCCCGTTAGTCTGTCTGCCTGGTGCCGAAAGCGGACGTTAACAAGGCGTGTTATAGCGTGAGCTCTCAGGGGAAAATTAAAAACATGATAGCGTGTAAACTCAAGCCGGACTCCAACGTTTATGCAGTCTTTTCGCAAGGATCCCCACATGTTTACTCATATGCGTATTGCCAGACCCGTCACTAATCTTGAGAGATCTTTTCTTATGTACAGTCAGGGGCTGGGTTTGCAAAAAATTGCTGAATTCAACGATCATCACGGTTTCAATGGCGTTATGTTAGGGCGGGAAGATTTAGACTGGCATATAGAATTCACTTTTTGCCATCACCATTCCGTTCACCCTTTGCATACTGAGGAGGATTTACTCGTTCTTTATTACCCGGATAAAGATGAATGGATACATGCTTGCGAAAGAGTGAAAAATGCCGGTTTCAGAATGGCAAAGTCATTTAACCCATACTGGAATGTGAACGGAAGGACATTTGTTGATTCCGACAGATACAGGGTGGTTCTGCAAAACAAGGGATGGGCATAAGCTCAAGAAATATAAGTTGCCACCTTCTTGCTGCAAGCTAAACATCTGCTTCTTGCTCACAGCAG
>Ga0308161_1003626_pt1 | contig 14848 bp, 9 predicted proteins | sample PhyFR2_FD_201034 | JGI IMG/M metagenome (GOLD analysis project Ga0308161, IMG submission 201034) | Phyllosphere microbial communities from UC Gill Tract Community Farm, Albany, California, United States - DLSLF.R2 | ecosystem: Host-associated > Plants > Phyllosphere > Unclassified | place: USA...
GTGGATGGCTTCAAGTTCAAGCAGTCCGGCGACAGCCAGAACCACCAACTGCGCGCCGAACGTGTGATCCATCGTGACGACGTGAGCAAGACCTCGGTGAACGTCGGCCTTGCCCATCTGCGTACCAACAACTACCTGCTCGACGCGCGCCTGGCCCCCAGCAGCAACCGCCTCAGCGAATTCCAGGTCGGCATCAACCACGGGCGACGTATCGGCAGTGCCTTCGTCAACCTCGACCTCGGCATGCAGAACGGCATCGGCGCCTTTGACGCACAGAGCAACGACCAGGAACGCGATCGCGAGGGCAACCTCACGCCCACGCCGAACTACCGCAAATACACCGCCACGCTCAGCTACCTGCAACCGTTCACGCTGTGGGGCGAGTCGTTCAGTTTCTCCAGCCTGGCCACCGGGCAGCGCAGTGAAGACGTGCTGTTCAGCCCGCAACGTATCAGCCTCGGCGGGTCGGCTTCGGTACGCGGCTACAAGGACCAGCAACTCACCGGCGACAGCGGTGGCTACTGGCGCAACGATATTCGCTGGGCTCGCCCTGTGACGTGGGACTGGATGCGCCCGGCGTTCCTGGAGTACGGCGCCAGCGTCGGCTACGACCAGGGTGTGATCCGCAATGACCGCTACAACGACAACCTCCATGGCCGGGTCTCGAGCAACTCCCTGGAGCTGTTTGCCCGCGGCAGGAACGTCAGCGCCAGCGTGACCTTCGCCCACTCCCTGGAACGACCTGCGGTGATGAGCGAGCGCGAAGCGCCGATCTATTTCCGCATGGATTTCTACCTGTAATTCAACGCCCGCTGCCCTGAGATCTTGAATATGGACGTTCGCCCTGTTTCTGCCCTGAAAAGCCTGACCCAGCGTGGCCTTGCGCTGATCCTGGCCAATGCGCTGTTCTGGCAGCCGCTGCTGGCCCATGCCGACGGCATTGTCGTCAGTGGCCCGGGCACCACGGTCGGGCAGGCAGGCAATGGCGTGCCGGTGGTGAATATCGCCACGCCCAATGGCAGCGGCTTGTCGCACAACCAGTTCAAAGACTACAACGTCGGCCCCAACGGCGTGATCCTCAACAACGCCAGCGGGCCGGTGCAAAGCACGCAACTGGGCGGGATCATCGTCGGCAACCCGAACCTCAGGGGCGGCGCCGCCAGTGTGATCCTCAACGAAGTCAAAGGTGGCAGCCCCAGCCAGTTGCGCGGCTATACCGAGGTGGCCGGCCAGTCGGCGAAGGTCATCGTGGCCAACCCCTACGGCATCAGTTGCAACGGCTGCGGCTTCATCAATACCCCCAACGTCACCCTGACCACCGGCAAACCGGTGATCGACAAAGTCGGTCGCCTGGACCACTACCAGGTCGATGGCGGCGCCGTGACGATCGACGGCCAGGGGTTGAACGCAAGTAACGTGGACCGCTTCGAAATCATCACCCGCTCCGCCAAGATCAACGCGAAGATCAACGCCCGCCAACTGGCCGTGATCGCCGGGCGCAACGACGTCGATGCACAAAGCCTGAAGACCACCGCCCGTGCTGACGACGGCAGCGCCAAGCCGGAACTGGCGATCGACTCCAGCGCCCTGGGCGGCATGTATGCCGGCGCGATCAAGTTGGTGGGCACCGAGGCGGGAGTCGGCGTGAAGCTCGACGGCACGCTCGCCGCCAGCGGTGGTGATATCCAGCTCGATGCCAACGGTCACTTGAGCATGGCCCAGGCCGCGTCCAGTGGCGCGGTGGACATTAAAGCGGCGAGCCTCGACGCGGGCGGGCCGGTATATGCCGGCACCACGCTCAAGGTGCAAACCAAGGGCGAGCTGAAGAACCGCAAGACCCTCGCCGCACGTGACAGCATCACCCTGGCCAGCAACGGCAAGTTGACCAACAACGGCATCATCGAAGCCGGGGTCAACGCCGACAACACCCGTAATCCCAAGGGGGACGTCAAGCTCGACGCCCAGCACATCACCAACACCGGCACGGTGATCGCCAACCGCACGCTCACCGCCAACGCCGCGCAAACCCTGGACAACCAGGGCGGCACCTTGAGCGCGACACAGGCGCTGACTGTCAGCGCCGACCGTGTCGACAACCAGAACAAGGGTCGCCTGCTCAGCGACAATGCGCTGACCGTCACCAGCGCTCAACTCAACAACAGCCACAACGGCGCGATCTCCAGCGACGGCGCACAGACCCTCAATGTCAGTGGTTTGCTGGACAACAGCGCAGGCGGCTCCATCGACAGCACGGGCGCCTTCGAACTGCACGGCCAAACTTTCGACAACAGCGCCGGCAGCCTTACCGCTGGCGGCGCGATCACCCTCGACCTGCTCGGTGACCTGATCAACCGCAACGGCAAGCTGGCAAGTGCCGGCCCTCTGCTGATCCAGCGCGCCGGCCACATCGATAACCAGGGCGGCAAGCTCGCCAGCCAGGGCCTGCTGACACTTTTCGCCAACAGCATCGACAACCAGGCGAGCGGCACTTTGGCTGCCAACGATGACCTGGCCCTCACCGTGGACGGTCTGGTGCAGAACGGCGCCAATGGACTTATCCACAGTGAGAAGGCTGGGCTGAACCTGAAGGTTGGCACCCTGGAAAACGACGGCGGGCGGCTCGCGGCCAAGGCCGGTGACGTGCTGATCGATGCCCGCCAGTTCAACAACGGCAGCGGCGCCGTATTCGCCGCCCAGCGTGTGTCTCTGCGGGGTGGGAATGTCGACAACGCCGGCCAGATCGCCGGGCAGGTGGTTGACGCCAAACTGGGCGGGGCATTGGTCAACCGCGGCTTGATCGAAAGCGCCACGACCCTGGATATCGACACCGCCAGCCTGACCAATAGCGGCCAGATGCGCGCGTTGGGCGCCACTGGCAAAACCCGCTACGCCATCGGCGGCCTGCTGAACAACAGCGGCAGCCTGGAGACCGCCAACACCGAACTGAGCCTGGCTGCCGGCACCTTCCAGAACAGTGGTGGCAGCGTGCTGCATGTGGGCACGGGCGTGCTCGACCTCAGTGGTATCAGCCTCGACGACGTCGGCGGCAGCCTGGTGACCCATGGCGACCTGACCCTCGACAAAGACAACTGGACCAACAGCACTGCGATCCAGGCCGGGCGCCTGACCGTCAATGTCGACAACCTGCACCAGACCGCCAGCGGCAAGCTGCTCGGCACCCGCAGCCTGGTCGGCAACGGCCGGGACTGGTCCGTCAGTGGTACCGTCGCCAGCCAGGGCACCCTCGACCTGTCGGTGGGCAACGTGCTCAATGACCACGGCCTGATCTTCAGCGCCGGCGATATGGGCCTGCGTGTCGAGCGCCTGAAAAACCTCGCCGCCGATATCTACACCATGGGCAACCTGCGCATCGACCGAGACGGCCAGGGCGGGCTGGCGACCAGCATCATCAACAGCTCGGGCACGATCGAAAGCGAGCGCAACCTGATCCTCGCCGCCAGCACCCTCGAAAACGTCCGCACCGTGCTCACCACCGAATCCGGCATCTACAGCGCTTCGATCACACCGACCGCGTGTATCGAACGCGTCACCGGCGGCGACTGCGACGGCGGCAAGCAGAACCGTCCGTTCCTGATCACCCAGCGTGATCACTTCATCGTCAGCGACGCCACCGCGGGGTCGAGCATCACCTCGGGTGGCAACATGCTGCTCACCGGTGGCTCGCTGCTCAACAGCAGCAGTAGCATCGCCGCTGGCGGCAACCTCAGCGCCATCGTCAACCAGTTGACCAACGTCGGCGTCGCGACCCACGACACCCAGTACGAGCGCATCTTCACTTCCGAGCGTGAACGCCGTCCTGAGGGCTGGTATCGCGAGGCGGCCGCGTTCACCAAGCGTTACGCGGCGAGCCAGGACATGAGCGGTGTCGAAGCCGCCATGGCTGCGTTCATCGGCAAGATGGAAAGCGAGCAGACCGGCCTGCGCAAGACCACCCAATTGTCGACGCCAGACCAGCGCTACGCTGCCGTCATTCAAGCGGGTGGCGCGGTGGATGTGAAAGCCCAGGCCGGTATCGACAACAACGTCGTGCGCGGTGGCTACACCTACGTCGGCAGCGGCGCCAATACCCATGCACCGGGCTACTCCACCCAGGTCATCCTCAACCCGCAATTGCCGCCAGACGTCGCCCAGCAACAGGTCAACCCGCTGGGCTTGCCAGGCTTCGGCCTGCCCGCCGGGCAGAACGGCCTGTTCCACCTCAACGACGGCAATGGCGTCAACGGCCTGCCCACCAGCCAGTTCGCAAGCAGCCCGCACAAATACCTGATCGAGACCAACCCGGCGTTGACCGATATGGGCAAGTTCCTGGGATCGGACTACATGCTGTCCAAGCTCGGCTACAACCCCGACACCGCGCAGAAGCGCCTGGGTGATGGCTTCTACGAACAACGCCTGATCCAGCAAGCCGTACTCGCCCGCACCGGCCAGCGTTTCATCGACGGCCAGACCAGCGACGCCGACCTGTTCAAGCACCTGATGGACAACGCCATCGGCAGCAAAACCGCGCTTAACCTGTCGGTGGGCGTAAGCCTGACTGCCGAACAGGTCGCGGCCTTGACCCACGACATCGTATGGCTGGAAAACGCCACTGTCGCCGGCCAGCAAGTGTTGGTCCCTGTGCTGTACCTGGCCCAGGCCAACAACCGCCTGGCGCCCAATGGTGCATTGATTACCGGCAGCGACCTCAACCTGATGGCCGGCACCCATCTCAACAACGTTGGCACCCTGCGCGCCACCAGCGGCCTGCTTGCCAACGCTGGCGGCAACCTGACCAACAGCGGGCTGATGGAGGCGGGCGGTCGTCTCGACCTGCTCAGCGGCAACAACCTGACCAACCGCGCCGGTGGTGTGCTTGTCGGGCGTGACGTCAACCTCGCCGCCGGTGCCGAGTTGCTCAACCAACGCACCGTCACCACCCACGAAAGCGCCAGCAACTACCGCACCGAGCGCAGTGACTTCGTCGACAGCGCCGCGCGTATCGAATCGGCCAACACCCTCGCGCTGCAAGCCGGCGGCAACATCAACAACGTCGGCGGTGTGCTCAAGAGTGGCGCCGACACGGCTGCCCAAGCCAAGGGCGACATCAATATCACCGCCTCGCAAACCCTCGACAGTGGCCACATCGGCAAGCGTTCGAACTACATCACCATCGCCCAGCAAGGCTCGGTGGTCGATGCCGGCCGCGATCTGCACGTGGTCGCCGGGCGCGACATCAGCGTGGGCGCCAGCCAAGTCGAAGCCAAGCGCGATCTCAACCTGATCGCCACGCGCGACCTTAACGCCATCGCTGTCGCCAACGAGCGGCATTCGGCATCCAGCTCGAAAAAGGTCAAGAGCATCGAGGACCACGTGCAGCAAGTGTCCAGCGTGCTCAAGGCCGGCGGCGACGCCAACCTCAGCGCCGGGCAGGACCTGCAACTGGTGGCCAGCCAAGTGAATGCCGGCAGCGAGGCCTACCTGGTGTCCGGCAAGAACCTCAGCCTGCGCAGTGCTGAAGACCAGGACTACAGCTTCTACAGCAAGACCAAGAAAACCTCCCAGGGCAAGAAATTCCGCCTGGATGAAACCGACGTGGTGAACAACGTTGGCAGCCTCGTCAGCGCGGGCACCCACGGCACGGTGGTAGCGGGTGAGAACCTGCTGTTGGCAGGCAGTGCCGTCACCGCCGAAAAAGGCGCCGCGCAATTGGTCGCGGGGCAGGACGTGAGCATCCTCGCCGTGAGCAATTCCGACAGCGCACGCCATGAGCGCAAGGAAAGCAAAAGCAGCTGGGGTGGGCTCAAGTCGAGCAAGGTCCAGGACAACGTTGACGAAAAACGCACCACGGCCATGGGCAGCATGGTCTCGGGTGAAACCGTCACTGTGGGGGCCAAGCGCGATGCGACCGTCACGGGTTCGGCGCTGGTCAGCACCGGCGACCTTGCCGTGCAGGCTGGCCGCGACCTGACCATCGACGCGGCGCAGAACACCTTCTCCCGCATCGACATGCACAAGGAAAAGAACCGCGACCTCACCGGCGTATTGACCGGCAACTCGCTGGGCCTGGATGACATCACCGGCAACCAGAAGCTGTATATCAACAGCTCGAAACACAACGGCACGGCCAATGAAACGACCTTGACCGGCAGCACTGTTGGGTCGAGTGCGGGGAATGTGTCGTTGACGGCGGGCCGTGAGTTGAAGGTGATTGCCAGTGATCTGGTGAGCACCAGGAACATGGCCCTCACCGGCTCAAATGTGAGCATCGAGGCGGGCGCGGAGACCGCCCGGCAAACGTCCGAGGACAGCGCCAGGAGCCTCGCGGTTGGACGGGTGATTGGCGGTGCAGTGGTCGACACTGCACGCAGTATTCGTGATGCGACCGAGGCTGCCAAGAACGCCGATGACCCACGGCTCAAAGCTGTGAAAATCGCCCAGGCCGCACTCGCCACCTACAACTTGGCTGGACAGGCGTCGGACGCCAATGATCAGAGCGGCGGCTTCAAGAACAAGCAAGGCGGCACGCCAAGTAACGGTTCGCTGATCAAGATCGGTACTGAACTGGCCAATAACCGCAGCAAGAGCAGCAGCGAATTCAACAGCCTCACCGCCAAGCAAAGCACGCTCAACGCCGGGGAAGCGCTGTCGGTCATTGCCACGGGTGAGGCCGCAAACACGCAGGGTGATATCCAGATCACCGGCAGCAGCTTGAAAGCTGCCAGCACTTTGCTGCTGGCGAAAAATAATGTGTTGATGCAGAGCGCTCAGGACACCATCGACCGCAAGAACGAAGGGTCGAGCAACAAGACTGCGTTGGGTGCCAGTTTCAACATCGGCGAGCAAAACGGCTTCACCCTCGACTTGGGCGCGCAGGGGGCCAAGAACAATGGCAACGGTAATTCCGTCACCCAGGTCAACAGCACCCTCGATGCCGGCAGCCTGCTGCTGCAGAGCGGTGGCAATACGACTCTGAAAGGCGCCCAGGTTCGCGCAGACAGCATCAAGGCGGACATTGGCGGCAACCTTACTGTCATCTCGCTGCAGGACACCGAGTCGTCGCGCAGTAAACAAAGCAGTGGCGGCTTCGGCGCAAGTATCTGCATTCCGCCGTTCTGCTACGGCTCTACCGTCGCGGGCTCGGCAAACCTTGCCGCCGCGAAGATGAACAGCGACTACAAGGGCGTCACCGATCAGAGCGGCCTGTTTGCCGGGGCAGGTGGCTACGACATCAATGTGGGCAAGACCACGACGCTGCAGGGCGCGGTGATTGCCAGTGACGCGTCAGCCGATAAGAACCGGCTCAGTACTGATCGACTTATCGTCAGCGACATCAAGAATACCAGTGAGATCAAAAGCCAATCGGCCGGCATTTCGGTGTCGTCCAGCAGTGCGGGTGGCGCCTCGATGGGCGGCAGCATCCCGGTGGCGCTCAAGGATGAAGACCGCAGCCACACCCGCAGTGCGGTCAGCGAAGGCACGATTGTGGTTCGCAACCCCGAGGGCGCGAATGATCTGGTGGGCTTGAACCGTGATACCGCCAATGCCAATCACAAACTCGATCGGCCTGATGAAAAGGCCATGCAGGAACGTATCGACCTGATTCAAAGCTCGGCGCAGTTGGCCAGTGGGGTTATCAGTGCGGTTGGCAAGGCAAAGGCCGATGAAGCCAAGACACTGGCCGAACGGGCGAAGGCCCAGACAGAAGCGGGTTCGCCCGATGCAGGTGCATCAGTACAGGCGGCAAACTCCGCGTACATCGACGCCCAGCGTTGGCAGGTGGGTGGTGACAAGCGCTTGATGGCGGACATCGCTTCCGGGCTGATTGCGGCTGGGCTGGGTGGAGCACCGGTTGGAACAACCGTGGGGATTGTAGCCAACACCGCCTCCAGCGATCTTTTCAACAAGATAGGTGATTACGCCCGGTCCCGCGCGACGGATCCCACGTCGGACGCTGCCACGCGAGCAGCCTGGGCTGAAGGTGGCGCGGCGCGTGTGATGCTGCACGCGTTGGCCGGCGCAGCCATCGGGTTGTCCAGTGGCAATGTGCAAAGTGGTGCCTTGGGGGCAGGCGCGTCGGCTGCGTTGCTGCCGACCATTGGGCGTGCACTGGAAAGCAGTGGGTTATCGGACACAGAACAGAAAACGGTCGCTGCATTGATCGCCTCAGGCGTAGGCGGTGCCGCCGCGTCTGGTAATGGTATAGCCGGGTCGATAGTTGCGGGCGGGGCGGCTTACGGCGTCGAGAAATTCAATCGGCAAATGCACCCGGACGAAGTCGCCCTGGTGAAGAAACAGGTCGGCGCGTTGGCCAAGGCTGCCAACATTACTGAAGCAGAGGCGGAGAAGCGGCTCGCTAACGCGTTCGTGTATTACACCGATGCCGACTGGCACGCTGTCGTCGATGCCAATCAGTCCAAGCCTGATGCACTGACGTTGAGTTACTTGGGTATCGCTCTGGCGCCCATTGCCAGTCGATACGATGTCGTACAGGCCATGGGGGATGTGCCTGTATTGATTAACCCAGGAAAAGTCTATTCGCCCACAGAAACCGAAGCGTTCATTCGAGACTTCCGCCTCAACCACCCGCTTGAGTATGCGACTTCAGAGATCAATGGCGAGTATTTGATCGGTAGCTATGGCTCTGCCGTGGCCCAACAGCGAGATTTCTATCAGAAAAATCTCTTCCAGGTGCCCTCGTTCAATGAGCTGGTACTAGGCAGTTCATTAGGCCTGATTGCAGGTACGGCAAATGGCGCTGCTGTGGTGGGCAGCGGTGTGGTGTCGTTGGTTAAAGGGTTGGTCACTGACTTCGCCGGGACCAGCTCGCTGGTCGCCAATGGGCTTCTGGCAACACTGTCAGGTAGAAACTCGTCCGACGCCGGTATGGAGCGGGACATTCAAAGCTATCTCTACTCGCTTCAAGGAAATATGCGGGGCGCGGCGGAGATTGAGGCAAGTAAAGCGACGGAGTTTGCGCTGGGCATGATCCCGGCGGGGCGAATAGGCGTTGCCGGCCAGGCGGCTGAAGTTGTCATCGTCAGAAACCCGGTGGTGAAACTCAACAATCAGATTGGTAATTCCTTTGACGAGTATGTGGCGGCCACTCGTTTGGCTGGGCTGGATGCCCGGGGCCTACTGGCCAAGCAAGAGCGCCTGCCAACGCCTGATGTGGATGGCCGAAACTATGTCATTCCTGACTACACGATTTACCGGCAAGATGGGAAAGTGGCGGCTTATGCTGACGCCAAGACCGGCGCGGAAATCCCCTTTGATGCCCAGGCGCGTGGCCTGATTGAGTGGTCAACGGTGTCGCAGACCAAAACCCTGATTTACTACACACCGACAGGATCGACCCCCATCAGCCCCCACCTGCTAAATTATGCCCGGCAAGCAGGTGTTGCAATTAAACAGGTAGCGGTTAAATGAGTAATTTGGTGAGCGGTCTGTCCTTTTCGCTGTGCTTTGCGTCGGACTTCGAAGACCAGGATATGGCCCAGAAAATTCTTGAGGTTTTTCTCTCGGCGCCCGCCAGCGTCAGGCCCAAGAAGTTTGGTGCGTTTCAACCGTCCGAGAAAATCCAAGAGACCAGCACGGTGCTTGACGTCCTGACCAACAAGGCTGGCAACAAAGCTGGGGTGCGGGCGGGGAGTTTGATTCTTGAGCACAGCAAAAGCTGTAGTTATCAGGTGCAGTGGAATAAAACCAATAGGCCTACGTTTTCTTTTATCTCCGGGCATTTGATGTTTTCAGCGATGTCCAAGGGCACCGTGCTTGACGACTTTATTGCGCTGGTCAAGCAGTTGGCGGTCGTGCTGTCTCCGGCCTACGGAGAAATTCGGAGCATGGCGGTAAAGAACTGGGACGCGCCCATGAATCTATTGATTCGCCTGCCCGATGTGCCGCCTGTTTCCATTTATGGAAAGGAATACATCGCGCATTTCGGCGAGGAAAAAATCAAGGCGTTTCCGTTCGGCACGGTGGAGCAAGTCGGAGAAGGCTACTGGGTGACTGCTCACCCTTCTGTGCTGGAAGAGGTGCCAAGTGCCCGACGTGCAGAGGTGCGCAGCTATTTTGGCGAGCAAAGCTTCATGGCGGATGGCAAATGGCGATACACCGAAGGGAGTGCGCCTGACTTTGACCTGGCTTTTTCTATCGTGTGAGCACCTGATCTCTCTGTTTGATGGCACCTGGCTTCTGGACAAAGATCCGTCGTCACCCGCTTTTGCCCGATACGTAGTCGGCAGCACTTCGAAGCGGTGCGTTATTGGAAGCGGGTGATTAGCGATCTGCGTAAGAGGCGGCGGTGACTACTCATCACAAGTTGTTGGAGAACGCGCTCGGCGCGCTAGGTCTGCCAGAGGCACTGGTGGCGTGCGCTTTGGGGCGCACCAGCCCTGCGGTCTTCAATCTGGAAGCACCTGCCCGGTGGTATGTCTTCCCACCGGCACTGATCCCTTTATGGAGCGACGGGTCGTGGCCGACTTATATTGGCTACTGGAAGCATTGGTTCGTCGAGCGCGAGCCCTGTTTCGTGAAGATGTACGTGGGTTCAGGCCTTATGACTGTCGAGATCGCCCGCACGTGCGAGCAATTGATGGGCGTGCTGGCGATGATGTCGATCAGCCTTGAGGACGGCGTTACCCCGCAGCTTGAGCGGTTTTCCACGACAGTAGGGCTCGATTGCCTCGATGCGCTGGATGCGCAGTCGTTGAAGACCGGTGACGACCCGAAGGGCTTCGTCAACGTTGATCTGTTCAAAACACTGACGCCGCTGCAGAGCATGGCTGACGGATCGTCGGCCTACACCGGAGACTTTCCCGCCCCGGCCAACCTCAACCGCAAGTGGTGGGAAACCAGTTGCTCCTTCGAGATTGTCGACCAACCCCTGTGTCTACCGGCCGATGCAGAGTTGCCCGCCTGGTTTGCTGCCGACGTTGAGAAAAAACCGTTGTTCGACGACTTTATGGCCGCGGGTCGCCTGGATTATGCCTGGCTGACCTTGAACTCCACAGGCTGGTCGATCGCTGATGCCCGGCAGGCGCTAGTCGCGTTGCAGGCCCAGGCCGGCGATGAGGACTTTGATCAGGTTGTCGCCTATTGGTTGTCCGTTGCGGATCTGGATGCCGGGGGTTATTGAGGTTGAAAAGACGGGTTTAACCAGAATGAAGTCGCGGAGAAATGTTGCCTGTTTTTTATAGTAAATCCTGGTTCCGTGCGAAAAAAATCGCTCTGGAGCCAATGGGCACATCCATCGCACGCGCCAGGCATCAGGCGGGAGCGCCCTATGCTGTTCTAATAGGGTCAGCAACCACTCCGTCGTGTTTTATTGAGATGTTGATGGATAAGCGCATGGTCGGCGTCGGTTTCCTTGATGATGAGGGCCGCGAATTCGAGGCAGCCAAGGTTATCCTTGGGACAACCTATATATTCAACCAGCAGGGCTCGCTTGTAATCCGCCGTGAACACCTGAATCCTTATCGACTTGAAGAGATTCAATCAACGTTTGACCCCACGGGGAACTACGAACCAGCGCCGGCATTTGGTGATTATTCAACGCTGATGAAAATCAATCGGTGACCGGTCGGCTCTTACGCTCGGCACGCGCGTCACCTATTTTTCTTATCGCTGGAGCAACATCGCATGGCAGTGGTGGGTTACCCGCACCCTACACGCTGCAGCGCCTTCCAGTCGTTCCTGCGCAATGTGTCGAAGCTGCTGCTCAGTGTGCTGGATGGGGTCTTTGTGTTGTTCGGCCAGCGTCGCCGCTTGGGCGATAGTTTGGCCAAGACGGTTGTCATCAATACATGAGCGGGGCGTCCTGAAGGGGCCGCCCGCTCTGCGTCCGGCGCGTTACAACAACTTGCGTTGCACGGCTTCATCCAGCGTGCTGCGGGTCAGCGCTTCGACCAGTTCCCGCGTGTCGCTCTGGAACGGGATACCCACGATCAGCACCAAGTGCATCCAGGTGCGCACCGACTCGCTCTTCTTGACGCGGCCCAGCTCCTTGCCGTCCTTGTCCTTGAACACCGTTTCCAGGGTGAACGTGTTCTTCGCCGTGGTCGGGATCACGAAGAACGTGAAGCCAGTGATGAACGCCGATACCGGGCTGTAATCTTCGTTGTTATACAGCGTGGCGTCGGCATAGATGTCCGAGTCGACCTTGTCGGTGCTCACGCGCGAAAACCGGTTGGATTCGCGATACGAATCGGCCACGGCCTTTTCCCACAGGGCCGCCGGCTTGCCGCCTGCCGCGTTGCCCGGGCCGCCGTTGACCTGGTTCAGCGCAGTGGTGCGCACGTAGGCCGTGGGTTTTTGCGCCGGTGCGTTAGCAGTCGGCGGCCAGGTATGTACGGGCGGCAATTCGTGTTGCGAGTAAGACACGCAGCCGGTCAGCAAGACTGCGGCGAGTACCAGGCTGTGTTTGATCAATCCTTTCACGTGTTGCTCCTTGAAACTAAGGTTTCGCCAGGTTGGCGGTAGCGGTGTCGAGCAATTGCGCGATGAGCTTGGTCAGTTGCTGGCCGCCCATCGAAGGCGCCCAATATTGGCCGCTGTAAAGCCCGACGTTGTGTTCGAACTTGATCGACTCCTTCGCCGACGCCAGTTCCTTCCCGTCGCGATCGACGATGACCAAGTCGCCGGCCACGTCAAAACTGTCCACGTAGATCGGGCCATTGACCCAGATCCAAATGGTCAGCGTCAGCAACGCGCCGGGTACGTAGGCCGGATGCGGAGCGCGATGGCCCTTGAGGGAGGTCATGTTGAATGTGAGCGTCACGTCGTGTTCGCCCAGGCGTACCGGGTACTCGGTGACCTGCTTGAAGTAACCCGCCGTGCGCACGTACTGGTTGATCTGGGCCGTCAGGGAGCGGCTGATAGCCGTCTTGTTGGCCTCGTTGACGTCGGCGTCATTCACCCTCACATCGGCGACTTGCGCACTGCGCGGGCTGCTTGTGGATGCTGGGTGGAGTGGGGCGCCGACAGGGCCAGTGACGGTGTAGGAGACACAGCCGGTCATTGACAGCGCGACGACCAGAGCGGTAGCCCTGGAAAGGGTCTTGAGCACGTAATATCCCTATAAAAGAACGAACCAAGCCACTGTCTCGACCCGCTTGTGCATAACTTGAGTGTGCAATTTTTGTTTCACGCACGCGGTGTGACCGACTTCCGAGCGTGGCAGTAGAGGAGTAGAGTCGCCTCCCCGTATTTCCCGTCTCGCATGGAAGCTATTTGCAATGAACCTGAGATCCCTCGTCCTGTGCAGCACACTGCTGCTATCCGCTTGCAACCACCAACCTTGGGTGCCTTACGTTGAGCCGGCTGCCGGTACCGACACCGCCCAGTTGCGTGTTATCACCAACGGTGAAGTCCGTGGCGGTGAATACACGGGGTGCGTGGGCAAGGAACAGGGCTTGGCCAAGGCTGGGCGTTTCAGCGAAGACGGTCAGCCAAGCATCAATTACCCGCAGTCGCCCGTGACGCCGCGGCAACTCGGCATGCCACCGCGCATGATGCCGACAATGGACCAATACCTGGGGGTTATCAGCATGGCCGAAGGTGCCTACACCGAGATCGTCGCTGAATACCAGGTGCCCGCCGGCAAGCCGTTTGTACTCAAGCGAGAAGAGTTGGTCGCAGGTATCGACGGTCATCGCTACTTCAAGTGCGTGGCAGACACCCGAGTGGTCATGTTCGAGAGCGGCAAGCGCTACGAGCTCTTTACCGGGATGCAGTACGTCAAGGCGCCGGATGGCAGCACATCGCGGCGGTGCCCGTTTCTGATCTATGAGTTGTCTGCTGGCGACTACATGCCGATCCCGGCGAGCGCGCCGGCTAATCGGGTTTGCCAATAAGAACAAAGCGTTCCTTCATGGTTTTGTTTTGCCAGACAAGGTCTTAGAAAAGACCCGCGGCCTTCTCGAGGGATTTCGCCAGTAAAGCGGCGCAGCCTTGACGCCAAAACAACTTGAGAACGTCTTTCAACTCCGTAAAATGCCGCGATTGTTTAAAGTGCGATACTTTTCAGGGACGAATTCAGACATGCGTGTGTTTGTCGTATTTCTCGCGGCTTGCCTCATGGCGGGCTGTGCCTCCAAGCCGGCGTACTACGTTTCCCCGGCACCGGTCACTATTCCCAAGACAGCCACCTACTGGGTCGACACCTTCGACGTTGAGGTGGGGGGCAAAAGCAAATACTTCATGCCGGACGACAAGGTTCGCCAGGAATTGGGCGTCGACCTGGTCGACCGTTTGCTCAAGGCCAAGCGCTACGCTGCCAGCAAGGAAACCGCCGATTACTTGCTGGACGTGGATATCGTCTACGTGCGCCATATCATCGACTCCAACGGCGGGCTGTCCAACCTGGTGATCGACGACGGCACCATCCTGCAAAGCATCGATTTCGGCTACAAGGTCAAGGTCAAGAAAGCCGGGGTCGAGGTGTTGCACTTCGGTCAGGACCGGCCTGGCCTGGTGCCCAACAACTGGGTGGGGCAGGTGCAGCAATGGAAGACCATCGGCGGCATCCTCACCAATACCGGTAACGCCAGTGTGGAGCGACATTTCACTGGCGGGCTGAGCCGCTACATCATCGATGACCTGCGCGATATTCCGGCTCGATAACGGCACCCGCACTCACCCTGGATTTCCCTACTTAGGAGCACCCTGTGAAAACACTGTCAAAAATCCTGCTGTCCGGCCTCACCGCCGCAGCGCTGCTGACCGTGGCCGGTTGCGCCACGGAAAGCAATCGCGCCATGCCGGTGGAGCAAGTCGCCAGCGCCAACGTCGCCTATTCCGGCGTGCGTGTGCCGATTGCCGTGGGCAAGTTCGACAACCGCTCCAGCTA
>Ga0308161_1003628_pt1 | contig 14842 bp, 10 predicted proteins | sample PhyFR2_FD_201034 | JGI IMG/M metagenome (GOLD analysis project Ga0308161, IMG submission 201034) | Phyllosphere microbial communities from UC Gill Tract Community Farm, Albany, California, United States - DLSLF.R2 | ecosystem: Host-associated > Plants > Phyllosphere > Unclassified | place: USA...
TCTGGTCTTCGTAGTACTTCGACGCGGCGATCGGATGGTGGGTGTCGTGCACTTCGGCCACCAGATCGGCGATGGTCAGCTGCAACTGCAGCGCCTGCATGCGCCGCGAGGCGGCCTGCGGAACCAGATCCAGCGTCGGGCCGAGGAAATCGAGAATGGCCGCGACCTGTGCGATGACCTGTCGCCCCGCCTTCAGGAACGGTGGCGCGAAAGGTTGCGCACCTTCGCTGTGGCCATCGAGGAACGGCTGCATCACGGCGTCGCCGTGCACACGGGCCATGTCCACGTAAGCGGCGCCGGCATCTTCCAGCGCCAGCCGCACGAACTCGCCACGGCCCTGGATGCCGGTCCAGTAGTACAACGCGTACTGCATGAAGGCTTCTCCACCCAACAGGAACAGCAGGGTCGCGCGTACCGCGCAAAGCAGGCGTGAACCACAACGGCAGCGGAATGGCTGGGGAACCCCGCCGAATCAGGGCAGTCACACCTTGTCCATGCAGCTGAAAGGCGAGGTTCTGCATCATGCAGAGTGGAAAAGTGGTCTGGCCCTGGGTTCTGGGCGTGGTGGTGGTGGGCGGCGCGGGCACGTGGTTGTTCCGCGACCAGTTGCAGCACCTGGCAGATGGCGTAGCGGTGCCGGAGCAATCCGCACCGACCTCGGCAGTCGCCGCACCGAAGCCCGCTGCTACGCAGGAACCCGCGCCCTCTCCGATCAAGCATCCGCTGGATTCGGAGGCCGCCGCCGACCCTGCGTTGCCGAACCTGGCCGACAGCGACGCCGCCGCCTGGAGCACATTGAGCGAACTGTTCAAGGGCGAGGGCGCGTTGACTGCGCTGCTGCGCGATCACCTGATCCAGCGCCTGGTCACCCAGGTCGACAACCTGGACAAGGCCAGTGTGCCGCCTACCGCGCTGGCCTTCCGGCCGCTACCGGGCAGCCTGCAGGTGGAGCCGGGCGAGGGCGGCGAACGCATCGCCGCGGCCATTGCAGCGCGCTATGCGCCCTATGTGCAGGCCTTCACTGCGCTCGACCCGGCGGCGGCGGCCCACGCGTACAAGCGCTTCTATCCATTGATCCAGCAGGCGTATGTCGATCTGGGCCGTCCCGACGGCTATTTCAATGATCGCCTGGTAACGGTGATCGACCACCTGCTGGACACCCCGGAGCTGGCCCAGGCGCCACTGCTGCAGCGCGATGAGCGCGGCCGCTACCGCTTTGCCGATGCCACCCTGCAGTCGCGCTCGATCGGGCAGAAGGCCTTGCTGCGCATGGACGTGTCGCAGGCGCGGGCGGTCAAGCAGCAGCTGCGGGCGATCCGGGCCGCGATCACCCATTGAGGCCTCCAGCGTGCGGATCTGATCCGGATCAACGCGCCGACAACACCGCTTCCGGCATGCTGGCCACAGGCTGACTGGCCTTCGAATGCAGTCGCAGCCACCCTTGAAACGGGGTGGGGCAACCGCATCTTTCCAGCATCGCCGGCGCGGGCCGGCCAAGATGACCGATGAGGTTTCGCAATGCGGATGGACAAGCTCACCTCGCGTTTCCAGCAGGCGCTGGCAGACGCGCAGTCGCTGGCGGTAGGCCGCGACAACAGCATCATCGAACCGGTGCACGTGTTCAGTGCCCTGCTGGACCAGCAGGGTGGCAGCACCCGGCCGTTGCTGGCCCAGGCCGGCGTCAACGTGCCGGTGCTGCGCGAACGCCTGGACGAGGCGCTTGAAGCGCTGCCGAAGGTGTCCGGCCAGGCCGGCAACCTGTCGATCGGCAACGACCTCAACCGCCTGCTCAACCACACCGACAAGCTGGCCCAGCAGAACGGTGATGCCTTCATCGCCAGCGAGTGGTTCGTGCTGGCCGCGCTGGAAGACGGCGGCACGCTGGGCATGGCGATGCGCGCTGCCGGTGCCGACAAGGCGCGCCTGCAGACCGCCATCGACAAACTGCGCGGTGGCGAGAACGTGCAGTCGGAGAACGCCGAAGAGCAGCGGCAGGCGCTGGAGAAATACACCATCGACCTGACCGCACGCGCCGAGAGCGGCAAGCTCGACCCGGTGATCGGTCGCGATGAAGAAATCCGCCGCACCATCCAGGTGCTGCAGCGCCGTACCAAGAACAACCCGGTGCTGATCGGCGAACCCGGCGTGGGCAAGACCGCGATCGTCGAAGGCCTGGCCCAGCGCATCATCAATGACGAAGTGCCTGAAGGCCTGCGCGGCAAGCGCGTGCTGTCGCTGGACATGGGCGCGCTGATCGCCGGCGCGAAGTTCCGCGGTGAATTCGAAGAACGCCTGAAGGGCGTGCTCAACGACCTGGCCAAGAGCGAAGGGCAGATCATCCTGTTCATCGACGAGCTGCACACCATGGTTGGCGCGGGCAAGGCCGACGGTGCGATGGATGCCGGCAACATGCTCAAGCCGGCACTCGCGCGCGGTGAACTGCACTGCGTCGGTGCGACCACGCTGGACGAGTACCGCAAGTACATCGAGAAGGATGCCGCGCTGGAGCGCCGCTTCCAGAAAGTCTTCGTGGGCGAGCCGACGGTGGAGGACACCATCGCGATCCTGCGCGGCCTGAAGGAAAAGTACGCGGTGCACCACGGGGTGGAGATCACCGACCCGGCCATCGTCGCTGCGGCCACCCTGTCCAACCGCTACATCACCGACCGCCAGCTGCCGGACAAGGCCATCGACCTGATGGACGAGGCCGCTTCACGGCTGCGCATGGAGATCGATTCCAAGCCGGAGGAACTGGACCGGCTGGAACGTCGCCTGATCCAGCTGAAGATCCAGCGCGAGATGCTGAAGAAGGAAAAGGACGACGCTTCGCGGCAGCGCCTGGCCGATCTGGAAAACGATATCGATGCGCTGGAGCGCGAGTTCTCAGATCTCAACGAAGTCTGGAAGTCGGAGAAGGCCGCGCTGCAGGGCACGACGAAGATCAAGGAACAGGTCGAGCAGGCCAAGGTTGAACTGGAGTCGGCGCAGCGCCGGCAGGATTTCGCGCGCATGAGCGAGATCCAGTATGGCGTGCTGCCGCAGCTGGAAAAGCAGCTGGCTGCCGCCCAGGAAGTGGAGAACCACGACTTCAAGCTGGTGCAGGACCGTGTCACCGACGAGGAGATCGCCGAGGTCGTCTCGCGCTGGACCGGCATCCCGGTCAACAAGATGCTCGAAGGCGAGCGTGACAAGCTGCTGCGCATGGAAGAGGTGCTGCACAACCGCGTGGTCGGCCAGGAAGAGGCGATCAAGGTGGTGTCCGACGCGGTGCGGCGTTCGCGCGCTGGCTTGTCCGATCCGAATCGTCCGGGGGGATCGTTCCTGTTCCTGGGCCCGACCGGCGTGGGCAAGACCGAACTGTGCAAGTCGCTGGCCGAGTTCCTGTTCGACAGCGCCGACGCGATGATCCGCATCGACATGAGCGAGTTCATGGAGAAGCACAGCGTCGCACGCCTGATCGGTGCGCCCCCCGGCTACGTGGGCTATGAGGAAGGCGGTTACCTCACCGAGGCCGTGCGCCGTCGCCCGTATTCGCTGATCCTGCTGGACGAGGTGGAAAAGGCGCATCCGGATGTGTTCAACATCCTGCTGCAGGTACTGGACGACGGTCGCCTGACCGATGGCCAGGGCCGCACGGTGGACTTCCGCAATACCGTCATCGTGATGACCTCCAACCTGGGTTCGCACCAGATCCAGGACATGAGCGGCGATGACACGCCGGAGGCCTACACGCAGATGAAGGCGGCGGTGATGGGCGTGGTGCAGGCGCACTTCCGTCCGGAGTTCATCAACCGGTTGGATGACATCGTGGTGTTCCATCCGCTGGACAAGCAGCAGATCAAGCAGATCGCGCGCATCCAGATGCGTGGCCTGGAAAAGCGCCTGGCCGAGCGTGGCCTGAAGCTGGTGGTGTCCGATGCAGCGTTCGATCTGCTCGGCAACGTCGGCTTCGATCCGGTCTACGGCGCGCGTCCGCTGAAGCGTGCGATCCAGGCACAGCTGGAAAACCCGCTGGCGCAGAAGATCCTGTCCGGTGCGTTCGTCAACGGCGATACCATCGAAGTGGGCAACGACGGCGGCCATCTGGTGTTCGCCAAGGCCTGATGCGTGCAACGGGGCGCTGCATGATCGCAGCGCCCCGTCTCTTTGCCAGCGCGAACGTCGGTGTCCGGCGCTCGCCGGCCATGCTCAGAACCGGTGCGTATACCCGGTCATCAACCCGAACTGGTTGGCCTTCTGCACGATCGGGCTGTCGGCGGCGTCGCCGAGCAGGCGGGTGCCTTCCACGGCGATGTACCAGTTGCCGTTGCGACCAGCACGATGGCTCCATTTCATGCCCAGCCCGGCGCTGACCAGGCCGGCCTTGGGCTTGTGCTGGGCGAAACCGGTACGTGCGGCCTGGTCGGGGCTGACGCCGTACCAGGTCTGCATATAGCCGCGGTTGCCGTAGTCGGTGGAGACGCTGCCGCTGACCACGCCACCGGCCAGATCGAACAGCGGCATCTCCAGGTTCAGGTGGATCTGCTGGGTGGCAAGGCCGTTGTCGCCCTTGTCTTCGTCTTTCAGCGTGTACTGCCAGGAACCACTCAACACCGCCTCACCCAGCGTATAGCCAGCCGCCAGGCCGACCAGGGGCCGGGTATCGATATCGCCCATGCCACGCAGGAAGTCCGAGCCGCCGAGGATCGAGTTCTTCTCGCGTCGGCTGCCGCTGCCGCCGACGTAGGCACGCACGCGGGTGTGTTCGCCGATCGCCGTGCCCCAACCCGCACCGCTGGTACCCAGAAACCAGCCGCCCGGCGAAGTCACGTCGAACGACAGCGTCGGTGCGGCCTGGAATTCCTCGCTGCCGCTATAGCGCGGGGCAACGCCGCCACCGGCGGCCAGCTCGAAGGTCCATTGATCCTCCTTGGCATGCGCTGTGGACGTTGCGAACAAGGGCAGCAGGGCCAGGCCGAGCAGGGTGGGGAAACGGCGACGGTGGGACATGGCAACTCTCTACAGTGGGAGGAAATGCAGTGCGCGCATCCGGCGCGTGCTGCTGGGTCGACAGCGTGGCGGGATGCCACCGACCAATCCGTCCGCAGTTGTGCGGGAGTTGTAAGCAACTGTAAGCGCGGCCCGTGGCGTTCAGCTGGCAGCCAGTGGCCAGTGCATTTCCAGGCGTGCACCGCCCACGGTCGCGCGTCCCACGCGCAGCTCGCCGTGGTGACGAACCGCGATGCGCCCGGCGATGGCCAGGCCAAGACCAAAGCCGCCGGTGTCGCGGCTGCGGCTGTCATCCAGACGGGTGAACGGGCGCAACACCTTCTCGCGATCGCCTTCGGCAATGCCGGGGCCATCGTCATCCACGCGCAGGCAGGCCTTGCCGGCCACGCTGACCAGTGACACCTCCACACGGGTGCGTGCATAGCGCATCGCGTTGCCGACCAGGTTGCTCAGGGCCAGCTGCAGCAGGCGTGGCTCGGCATCCACGCGTGGCAGCGCGCTGGGCCAGACCTGCAGCACCAGGCCCGCGCGCTCGGCATCGCGCCGTGCGTCTTCCATGCAGGCCTGCAGCCAGTCGTTCGCCTCGATCCGCTGCATGGGCTCGGCGTCGTTGGGATGCTCCAGCCGCTCATAGGCCAGCAGTTCGCTGACCAACCGGTTGAGCTCGGCCAGATCACCATGCAGGCCGGCAGCGAGGCGTGCCCGCCGCGCCGGGTCGTTGCTGTCCTGCATCAGATCCAGGCCGAAGGCCAGGCGTGCGATCGGCGTGCGCAGCTCGTGGGAAATGGCATGGGTAAGATCGCGCTGCCGTTGCACCAGTTCGGCCACGCGCGCGGCCATGCGGTTGGAATGCTCGACGATGACCCGGATCTGCGAACGTGGCGATACCTGCGCACGCGCCTGCAGGTCGCCGGCACCGATGCGATCGGCATGACCCCGCAGCGCTTCCAGGTCGCGCCACAGCAGGCGTACCCAGGCATACAGGCAGGCGCCGACCAGCAGCAGGATGCACAGGTAGGCGGCGGCGGTCATGTACAGGGTCATCTGCACCTCGCCGGGAAGGCGCAGCTGCAGCCAGGGTCCGTCAGTCCCCTCGATAGGCAGCAGCACCTGCTGGTAGCGCTCACGGACGATGAAGCCGTCCCCGCGCAGGGCACTGCGCTCTTCGTCATCGAGCACGGGCGGTGCATCCAGCAGTGACAGCGCAATGCCGTAATGCGGCTGCCACTGCAGCAGGCGCTGCTGTTGCTGCTGGCGGTCCAGGCCGGCCAGTCCGCTGCGCAGCGCATACACCTGTCCGCGCACCTGTTCGACGAAGACTCGTTCCTGCAGGGGCGTGTAGATGCGGTCCAGCAGGTGGTTGAGGCTGAACACCGACACCAGCAGGCAGCCGCCCGTGACGAACCACAACCACAGGAACAGGCGCTTCACGCCGACCAGGCCGAGGGGTTGAACTGGTAACCGCGGCCCCACACGGTCTTGATCCGGCGCGGTTCGCGCGCGTCATCGCCCAGCTTGCGGCGCAGCTTGCCGATGCAGACATCCACGCTGCGGTCCAGGCCATCGAAACCGATGCCGCGCGCCGCCTGCAGGATCTGGTCGCGCGACAGGATCTGCCCAGGCTGGCTGGCCAGCAGCCAGAGGATCTCGAATTCGGTGGTGCCCAGCTCTACGGGCTGCCCATGCAGGTGGACCTCGCGCTGCACGCGATCGATCAGCAGTTCGCCATGCATCAGCCTGCACGGCACCCCGGCAGGACCGCTGCCATGGCGACGGCGCAGCAGCGCGCGCAGGCGCGCCAGCAGCAGGCGCGGCTCGATCGGCTTGTGCACATAGTCATCGGCGCCGGACTCCAGGCCCAGCACCTGTTCGATATCGTCCTCGCACGCCGTCAGCATCAGGATCGGCACGTCGGAAAAACTGCGGATCTGCCGGCACACGTCGATGCCACCGAGGCCAGGCAGCATCAGGTCCAGCACCACCAGTTCCGGCGCGTGCTGGCGGCAGGCCGCGCTGGCCAGGTCGCCACGCGGCACGTGCTGCACGGCAAATCCATGTTCGCTCAGGTAGTCGCTGACCAGCTCGGCCAGGCGGCGGTCGTCCTCGACCAGCAGCACCTGGGTCGGGTTGCCGGCGGCGGGAGTCCACGGGGAGGGCTGCATGGGTAGGGCGTCCTTGTCCAGGGCAAAGGGCCCGGCGGCGAAGCCTAGCAATGGTCCATGACGACTGCCTGAATCCCGGGCAACCTGATAACCGCCGGTACTGGCGTCATCGCCAGGGGCTCTCAATGGCGGTCGATGGCTGGCCTATGGTGGGCGTTTCCCCGGATGGAGCCTGGCGCAATGAGCGATCCGCAGTGGCAACTGGAAACCCTGGCCGTGCACGGCGGCTACCGCCCCGACCCGACCACCCGCGCGGTGGCGGTGCCGATCTACCAGACCGTGGCCTACGCATTCGATGACACCCAGCACGGGGCGGACCTGTTCGACCTGAAGGTGCCGGGCAACATCTATACGCGCATCATGAACCCCACCACCGACGTGCTGGAGCAGCGCGTTGCGGCGCTGGAAGGGGGCATCGGCGCGTTGGCACTGGCTTCCGGGCAGGCCGCGATCACCTATGCGATCCAGACCATTGCCGAGGCCGGCGACAACATCGTCGCTGCCAGCGCGCTGTATGGCGGCAGCCTCAACCTGCTGGCGCACACGCTGCCGCAGTACGGCATCCAGGCGCGTTTCGCAGATCCGGCAGATCCGTCCGCGTTCGCCGCGCTGATCGATGAACGCACCAAGGCGGTGTTCGTCGAATCGATCGGCAACCCGCGCGGCAACGTCACCGACATCGCCGCCATCGCCGAGGTCGCGCATGCGGCCGGCGTGCCGTTGATCGTCGACAACACGGTGGCCACGCCATTCCTGCTGCGCCCGTTCGAACATGGCGCCGACATCGTGGTGCACTCGCTCACCAAGTACCTCGGTGGCCACGGCACCAGCCTGGGCGGAGCGATCGTCGATTCGGGCCGCTTCGACTGGACGGCACAGCCGCAACGCTTCGCGCGCTTGAACCAGCCCGATCCGAGCTATCACGGCGTGGTCTATACCGAAGCGCTCGGCGCGGCGGCCTACATCGGCCGTGCGCGGGTAGTGCCGTTGCGCAATACCGGCGCAGCGTTGTCACCGTTCAACGCCTTCCTGATCCTGCAGGGCATCGAGACCCTGGCGCTGCGCATGGAGCGGATCAACGCCAATGCGCTGGCTGTGGCGCAGTACCTGCGCGCGCATCCGAAGGTGGCGTGGGTGCGTTATGCCGGGCTGGCCGACGACCCCGAACACGCGGCGGCGCAGCGTTATCTGGGCGGCCATGGCTCCGGTGTGCTGACCTTCGGACTGCCGGGCGGGCGCGTTGCCGGCGCCCGCTTCCTCGATGCCCTGAAACTGTTCACCCGGCTGGTGAACCTGGGCGATGCCAAGTCACTGGCCACCCACCCGGCCTCGACCACCCATCGCCAGCTGGATGCGGCCGAACTGGCCAGGGCCGGGGTCAGCGAGGACACCGTGCGGCTGTCGATCGGCATCGAGCACATCGGCGATCTGCACGCGGACCTGGAACAGGCGTTGGCGGACGGCTGATGCCTGCTGGCTTGGTCGTCATCGCCAGAGGCGATCACCACCACTGCAGGAAAGCGTTACGGTAGAGACGCTCTCCAAGGGCGTGGCGATATCATCCCCGGCCGATGCGGGTCGGCCGGGGATTTTTTTGGGGGCAGCCAACCCAGGTAGATCCACGCCGTGCGTGGACGCATTTTGATGCACTGTCGAAATATTCGATTCCGATGGAGATCCATCCACGCATGGCGTGGATCTACTGTGTCGACCAAGGTCGACACCTACCAACAGCGGCACCGAACGCCGTACCCGCAGCTCGCTGAAATCTGTCGAAGGCGGGGTGGGTCTGGTTGCGGGGGTGTCCGCGGCATGGATGCCGCGGCCAAGCCTCCAGGGATGGATTCACGGCGTCCCCCGCAACCAGACCCACCCCGCCATCCCACGGAATGCCAGCTTTTGCCGTTGCCGTTGCCGTTGTTTCGGCGGGTGCAGGGCGCAGCCCTGCTGCACCCCCCTCACACCACCGGGATGCTGTGCTGCCCAAGACTGCGGTACGGCGGGGTAGCCATCACCATTTCCGCCAGCGAGTAGGCCAGCTCGCGCTCGGCCATCACCGTGCCGTCGGCACCGTGTTCAAGCAGATGCTTCACTTCGGCATCGCTGTGCGCACGCGCCAGCAGGGTCAGGTTGGGGTTGATCGCACGCAGCTTGGCCAAGGTCTCACCGGCTTCCAGCGGCTGCGGGATCGCCAGCACCGCGATCTTGGCGCGCTCGGGATGGGCTTCGGCCAGCACCTTGTCCGAGGCGGCGCTGCCGCGGATGCCGGGCAGGCCAGCGGCATGCGCCTCGGCCACGTGTTCCTTGTTGTCGTCGATGATCATCACCGGCACGCCACGGTCGCGCAGCACCTGCGCCAGCGCGCTGCCGACGCGGCCATAGCCGATGACGATGGCATGGTCGTGCAGGTCCAGCGACGGCCCCGGTGGCAGCTCGGTTTCCACCGCGGTGGGCGTGGTTTCCTGGTGCTTCAGCAGCCAGCGGTCGAGCAGGCCGAACACCAGCGGGTTGAGCATGATCGAGATCAGCGCGCCGGCCAGCACCAGCGCTTGGCCGGTCGGTGGCAGGATCTTCAGGGTCACGCCGAGGCCGGCGATGATGAAGGCGAACTCGCCGATCTGCGCCAGGCTGGCCGAGATCGTCAACGCGGTGCCGGTGGGGTGGCCGAACGCGCGCACGATGAAGAACGCCGCCGCCGATTTGCCGAACATGATGATGCCGGCGGTGGCCAGCACCTGCCACGGGTGCTCGATCAGGATGCCGGGATTGAACAGCATGCCCACCGAGACGAAGAACAGCACCGCGAACGCGTCGCGCAGCGGCAGGGAATCGCTGGCCGCCTTGTGGCTGAGTTCCGATTCATTGAGCAGCATGCCGGCGAAGAACGCGCCCAGCGCGAAGGACACACCGAACAGCATCGCCGAGCCGAACGCCACGCCCAGCGCGATCGCCAGCACCGACAGGGTGAACAGTTCGCGCGAGCCGGTACCGGCAATGCGCTCCAGGATCCACGGAATGACCCGGCGGCCGACCACCAGCATCACCGCCACGAACAGGCCCAGCTGCACGAACGTCCAGCCGATGCTGGCCAGCACGCTGCCGAGGGTGTGGTGTTCATTGGCCGCGTCGGGCCCGAACACACCGGCCATCACCGGCATCATCACCAGTGCCAGCACGCAGGCCAGGTCCTCGACGATCAGCCAACCGACCGCGATCTTGCCGCGCTGGGTTTCCAGCAGGCGGCGCTCTTCCATCGCGCGCAGCAGCACTACGGTACTGGCCGTGGCCAGCGCGAAACCGAACACCACGCCGTGGATGACCGGCCAGCCCATCAATGCCGCCAGGCCCCAGCCGAGCAGGGTAGCGACCAGGATCTGGCCGATGGCACCGGGAATGGCGATGGCCTTGACCGCCATCAGGTCCTTCAGCGAGAAGTGCAGGCCGACACCGAACATCAGCAGCATCACGCCCAGCTCGGCCAGCTGGTTGGCCAGGGCCTGGTCGGCGACGAAGCCGGGGGTGAACGGCCCGACGCAGATGCCAGCAACCAGGTAACCGACCAGAGGAGACAAGCGGAGCTTGTTGGCCAGCGCGCCGAAGATGAAGGCGAGCCCGAGACCAACGGCAACGATGTTGATCAGGTCGGTGTCATGGTGCATCGGCTCTCGCAGGAAACAGGGGGGTACCCCGATTTTCACCGATACGGCCAGATACGGCAAACCCGGCCAGCGTATCGGATCGCTGCGTGGGCGGAGCCATCAGTGGTCGGCGTCCGACCTGGCGTGTGCGGGGCGATCGAGGATGGCTCTGTCGGGATCGGACCTGTTTGGGGTGGCCAGTTGCTCTGGATCGTGAACCGGAGCCAGACCAATGCCACCCGAGACAGGCCCGGGAAGGGTAATGGGTTCGATACGCAGCTGTGCCATCGCAGGGCCCTTTGCCACTGTGCGCCAAGGCTTTTCAGTCGATCCATTGACATACGAGGGCGGGAGGTAATTCTGGTGGCGCGCATTCTGGGCAAGACGCCTGCGGTCTGGCCGAAGTTTTCCCGGGCCGCGCACGCGTCACCATGTGCTCATTGCCCCTTTTGCTTGCCAACCAGGCTTGGCCTGCTCTTTTCAGACCGCATGGGTGAACAACCACATGAAGCTTCCCGACATTGAATTAGTGATTCAGGCGATAGGTCAGGACACCAGCTCGGTGTTCCTGTCCCGGTTACTCCAAGAACTTGAAATCGACGAGGCCGACGTCAGCCACAATCCGTTGAAATTGACTGGAAGGCGGATCTGGACAGGCGAGGAAGGCACGCTGCAGTTGAATTTCGAGGATATCGGGATGCTGGCGGATATTCCGTACCACGACGTGGACGATGGGCCCTGGGTACTCACGACGGCAGTGTTCTGGGCATCTGGGAAAAACAAACATGCCTACTCTGGCCCGTTGCCCCATGGGCTGGATTTCTCAATGTCGCGTCACCATGTGAGGGAGCGATTTTCAGCCCTGAGTGCGGGGAATCCCACCGTAGCGGGTGTCTCGGGCAATGTGGATATATGGGGCATTGGCGGCTTGGAGTTCAAAGTTAACTTCTGTGGTCCCGGAGACTCGCTTCGCTGTGTATCCGTTGGCATTCCCGTCGATCGTAGTAAACAGCAACTGTAGGTTCTCCGCGGCCCTCCTCCACAAAAGTAACAGCGAAGGATCAACATGAATCATCCAACAGTCGAAGAGTTCATCGCTGCGCTTGGCAGGGATTCAGAGTCACAGGAGCTTGGAATCGTCTTTTCCAAGATCGGAATACAGGTTCAGAACCTTGATGATTATCGCCTGGGTGTCAGTGGTCACCGGATCTGGGCAGATGATGCTGCGGGACTGCAACTCGAATTCAAGGATGTCGGCCTGCTTTCAGAGATGCCATATCACGACATCTATGATGGGCCGTGGGCGCTCACCGACGTTATCTTCTGGGGATGGCGGAAGGACACTGGTACCGAGTATGCGGGGCCACTTCCTTGCGGCTTGAACTTCCTGATGTCCAGGGATCAGGTCAGGTCAGAACTACCTGCCGATCTGGGCGCGCCAACAGTGTTTGGCTTCTCTGGCAACGTCGACGAATGGATGCTGGGAAAGCTGAATCTCGATGTTGACTACGACGGGGAAAAAGGACTTCGCTGTATCAGTCTAGGGCTGCCGGAAGAGAACTGAATGAAATGGACCTACAGGCGATAACGACCCTCTTTGGCGAAAGCGCTGCGGATCCGGCCGTCACCACGATGCTCCAGGCGCTTGGCATCAGACGCAGGCCAGAGCTGACCCGTCCCGCCAAAAGCCCTTATGAGGCAGTCCTGCGAGCAAGTGGTAAGGGCATGCTTTTTTCTTTCAGTGAGCGCAACTACTGGAATGGGCGATCCGTTGCTTCGCACGGCAAGAGCGGGGAGCTGATTTTCACCAATGTTGCGGTAACGGCAGGCATTCCGGATGTGACACGCAGGTACGAAGGCGATCTGCCGTTTGGCCTGCAATGGGAGGACGACAGGACGAAAGCACGCGAACGGCTCGTTACGTCGGGGTTCGGGGACAGCTTGCACGCCGGCAGGCGCGACGCGTGGTGGCTGCCTGACTACCGCATCCGTCTGACGTATCAGTCTCAATGCATCAAGCAGGCAGGAGCGTGTGGGATCTTTGATATCAGCTTGGGAATTCCCATGCGCCCATTGGCTCGCACACCGGCAACGCGCGAGTACCCCTCAGCGGAGCAGGTAGTTGCTGCCCTCGGCAGATCGACCGACGATGCTCATTTTCAGGCCGTGTTCGGGGAATTTGGGCTTGCAAGTCTGATTGCGGAGGCGAGCGGGGAGATCGTTGACAGGGCCGACGAGCATGGCTTCATTCTCTACTTCGACAGCAAACGGCGCACGCTCGGTGGGCGTCCGGTATGCACCGGTATCAGTTTCATCCACGATCGACTGGGAAACTCAAGAGCGTGGGCTGGATCGTTGCCATTCGGTCTTCAGTTCGATGATCCGCCTTCCATTCTCGAAGAACGCATTGGCCAAAGAGCCAGTCGTTGGCACGATGAACGGACATTTGGCAGCGCTAGCTGGATGCGCCCTGGTCTTCAAGTGAACGTGAATTTTGACAGTCTGGATAACTGTCTTGAGTCTGTCCGTGTGATTACTGATGGACGTCACACGTCCAACTGCCAGCCGCACGGCTGATCTTGCCCGCAGCACAAACTTGCCCGCAGCACAAAACAAAACACCCGCCGGATCATTCCGACGGGTGTGAAAGATGCGGGGAGGGAATGCCGGCCAGCGGCCGGCATTACCGCTTACCAGTTGTACTTGATCCGCCCGTACACATACGCGCCATTGAAGCCGAACGGCGAGTAGTTGCTGTACGGCAGCATGCCGAAGGTCGAGTTCTGCAGGTCTTCGGTGCGATCCGGGTACTCGTCCAGCAGGTTGTCGGCGCCCACCGTCAGCGTCCAGTTCGCACTCGGCTTGTAGCTGGCCGAGGCATCCAGCACCCACTTGTCGCCGTAGGTCTGGTCGCGCGCGGCGGTGGCCGAGTTGCGCACCGTGAACTCGCCGTAGCGGGTCGCCGCCAGGCCCAGTTCCCAGTGATCCGAACGCCAGGTGCCACTCAGGATCGTCTTGTCACGCGGATAACTGTCCTCGATGCGGCCGATTTCATCGCGGCCGATCAGCGACTGGGTCAGGCCCAGTGTGCCGAACACCGCCGGCGTGCCACCCACGCGCTGCACTTCGGTGTCGTTGTAGCTGTAGGCCGCGGTCAGTTCCAGGCTGCTGGCGCTGAACGGCACGGTGTAGCTGGACACGAAGTCGACGCCGCGGGTGCGGGTGTCCAGGCCGTTGGTGAAGTACGAGAACGCAGTCACCTGCGGCAGGCCGAGCGTGGTCAGCAGCGCGCTGCTGGCGGCATTGGTGCTGATGCTGGACGACAGCGCGATGCGGTCGTCGATGTCGATCTGGTACGCGTCGACGGTGATGTACAGGCGATCCACCGGCTGCAGCACCAGGCCCAGGCTGTAGGAGGTGGAGGTCTCGGCCTTCAGCGGCGACGCGCCCAAAGCCTGTGCGGCCGGGCTGGTGGTCGGGAAGGTGCCGCGTTCAACGAACACGCCGTTGAGGAACTGGCTGGTCACCGCCTGGTAGCCCTGCTGGGCCAGCGACGGTGCGCGGAAACCGCTGGAGGCGGTAGCACGCAGCGCCACCTTGTCGGTGAAGGCATAGCGCGCCGACAGCTTGCCGGAGAAGCGGTCGCCGAAGTCCGAGTAATCCTCGTAACGACCAGTGACACCGGCGGAGAACTTCTCGCTCAGGTCCGCTTCCAGGCCCGCGTAGACTGCGTAGTTGTGGCGGTCGGTATGCACTTCGTTGGTCGGGGTGAAGCCGCCGAAGCCCTGCGCACCGGTGCCGGTGTAGGAATTCAGCTCGCCCGGGCTCTGGTCCCACTTCTCGCGACGGTACTCACCGCCGAAGGACAGCGTGACCGGATAGGCCAGGCCCCAGTCCAGCGACTTGGTCAGGTCGGCGTTGAAGATGTCCTGCTGGTACTTCAGCGTGCCGTCGTAGAACGAACGCGGGCTGGTCGCGCCCAGGCTGTAGTTGATGCTGTTGCGGGTGTGGAAATCCAGGGTGTTCTCGCCCGCAACAGCATCAACTACAGCC
>Ga0308161_1003633_pt1 | contig 14829 bp, 3 predicted proteins | sample PhyFR2_FD_201034 | JGI IMG/M metagenome (GOLD analysis project Ga0308161, IMG submission 201034) | Phyllosphere microbial communities from UC Gill Tract Community Farm, Albany, California, United States - DLSLF.R2 | ecosystem: Host-associated > Plants > Phyllosphere > Unclassified | place: USA...
TGGCCTATTTGATGCCACTGCGCATCCGGCTGCAGGGGCCGCTGCACGTCCCGGCCTTGCGCCGCGCACTCGATCACCTGGTCGCCCGGCATGAGCCATTGCGCACGCGGATCGACGTGATCGACGGCAGCGCGGTGCAACAGATCGCGACGGCCGACATCGGATTCGCACTGACCGACATCGATCTATCGCGGCATACCGCGCACGACGAGGCCATCCAGCAGCACGCCGAACGAGAGACGACGACCGCGTTCGATGGCGCCGATCGCGCGCTCGTGCGCGGGCGTCTGCTGCGTCTGGCCGATGCGGATCACGTCCTGCTGCTCACCGTGCATCACCTGGTGGCCGACGGCTGGTCGATGGGCGTGCTGGTGCACGAACTGGGCACGCTCTATGCCGCCTTCGTGGAAGGCCGAACCGATCCGCTGCCGCCGCTGCCGATCCAGTACGCCGATATCGCCGTGTGGCAACGCCGTTGGCTCAGCGGCGAGGCGCTGCAGGGTCAGCGCCGGTTCTGGGTCGAGCACCTGCACGCTGCGCCTTCCGTGCTGGAACTGCCAACCGATCGCCCGCGCACCGCAGCGCAGGACTACCGCGGCGACAATGTGCAGATCGCCTTGGATCCCGGCCTCACCGCCGCGCTGACAAACCTGGGCCAGCGCCACGGCAGCACCGTGTTCATGACCCTGCTGGCCGCCTGGGGCGTGCTGCTGGGGCGCCTGGCCGGCCAGGAGCAGGTCGTCATCGGCACGCCGATCGCCAACCGCACCCGCAGCGAACTGGAGCCGCTGATCGGCATGTTCGTCAACACCCAGGCGCTGCGGATCGACCTGCGCGGCAACCCCTCGTTCGGCGAACTGCTGGGCCAGGTGCGCACCACCGCGCTGGCCGCACAGGCGCATCAGGACCTGCCGTTCGAACAGGTCATCGAAGCGCTCAACCCGGCGCGCGACCTGGCCCATCACCCGGTGTTCCAGGCCATGTTCGCTTGGCAGAACGCGCCGACGCCCACCCCCGCGTTGCCGGGTTTGACGGTGCAGCCGATCGTCGTTGCTGAGAGCTCGATCAAGTTCGATCTGCAACTCACCCTGCAAGTGCAGGATAACCGCATCGTCGGCGGCCTGAGCTACGCCACCGCGCTGTTCGACCGCAGCACCATGCAGCGCCACCTGGCCCAGTTCGTGACGCTGTTGCAGGGCATGGTCGCCGACGACCACGCATGCGTTGCGCAACTGCCGATACTGCCTGCCGACGAACACGCGCAGTTGCGAGGCTTCAACGCTACCGCCACCGATCTCGACGGCATGGGCTATCTGCACCGCGCCATCGAAGCGCAGGCGCAGCGCACGCCCAACGCCATCGCCGTGGCCGACGACCACCGCACACTCAGCTATGCCGACCTCGCCAGCCGCTCCAACCAGCTCGCCCATCATCTGATCGGCTTGGGCGTGGTGCCGGAAAGCAGTGTCGCCGTGTGCCTGCCGCGCAGTATCGACCTGGTCGTCGCCCTGTTGGCGATCCTCAAGGCCGGCGCCGCCTATCTGCCGCTGGACGTCGACGCACCGCCCGCGCGCCTGGACGGCATGCTCGCCGATGCGAAGCCGTGTGCATTGCTCGCCCATCGCCTCACTGCCGCCATGCTGGCGCGACGCGACGCGCTACACACCGTGCTGTTGGATGCCGAACCCGCTGCTTGGACCTCTGCCCCCACACACGCTCCGATCGTGACCGCGCTGCGCCCCCAGCATCCTGCCTACGTCCTCTACACCTCCGGCTCCACCGGCACGCCCAAGGGCGTGATCAACACCCATGCCGGCATCGACAATCGCCTGCAGTGGATGCAGCAGCACCTGCAGCTGCAACCCGAGCAGCGTGTCCTGCAGAAAACCCCGATCGGCTTCGACGTCTCGGTCTGGGAACTGTTCTGGCCGCTGCGCGTCGGCGCGCGCCTGGTGCTGGCGCAACCCGATGGCCACAAGGACCCGGCCTATCTGATCGACCTGATCGAGCAGGCCGGCATCGATACCGTGCACTTCGTGCCCTCGATGCTACGGGTGTTCCTGAATGTCTTGCCCGAAGGCGCATGCACCAGCCTGCAGCGCATCGTCTGCAGCGGCGAAGCCTTGCCTGCGGATCTTGCCCACGGCGTACGCCAGCGCCTGCCACACGCCCGCCTGTACAACTTGTATGGCCCGACCGAAGCGGCGGTGGATGTCAGCGTCTGGGAATGCACCGACGCCGACACCCACAGCGTGCCGATCGGCCGACCGATCGCCAATACCAGCCTGCACGTGCTCGATGCGCATGGCCAGTTGACTCCGATCGGCGTGGCCGGCGAACTGCAGATCGCTGGCGTGCAACTGGCGCGCGGCTATCTCGGCCGTCCCGATCTGACCGCCGAACGCTTCGTCCCCGATCCGTTCGCCGAGCAGCCCGGCCAGCGCATGTACCGCACTGGCGATCTGGCGCGCTGGCGTGCCGATGGCGCCTTGGATTATCTCGGCCGCAACGACCACCAGGTCAAGTTGCGCGGGGTACGCATCGAACTCGGCGAGATCGAAGGCGCACTGCGTGCTTGCGCCGGCGTGCGCGATGCGACCCTGGTGCTGCGCCAGGACAACCCCGACGAACCGCGCCTGGTCGCCTACGTGGTCGGCGAGGCCGAGGTGCTCGCCGCCGAGACGCTGCGCACGCAACTGGCCGCGCGCCTGCCCGACGCCATGCTGCCCAGCGCCTACGTGCACCTGGACGCGCTGCCGCTGAACGCGAACGGCAAGCTCGACCGACACGCCCTGCCCGCACCGGATGCCGACGCGCTGGCGACGCAACCTTACGTCGCCCCCGACGGCGAGCGCGAAATCCTGCTCGCCACCCTGTGGAGCGACCTGCTCGACATCGAGCAGGTCGGTCGTCACGACAGCTTCTTCGCCCTCGGCGGCCACTCGCTGCTGGCCATCGCCTTGATCGAGCGCCTGCGTCAGCACGACCTGACGCTGGAGGTGCGCACCCTGTTCGGCCACCCGCGGCTGCTGGACATGGCCGCCCGGCTACATAGCGGACAGGTGACCGTCCCGCCCAACCGCATCGCCGCCGACTGCACCCGGCTCTCTCCCGACCTGCTGCCGCTGCTGCAGCTGACGCAGGCCGACATCGACACCATCACCGTTGCGGTGGATGGCGGCGAGGCCAACGTCCAGGACATCTATCCGCTGGCGCCGCTGCAGACCGGCATGCTGTTCCATCATTTGGCCAACGCCGGTGCGGACGCGTATCTGCAAACGAGCCTGATGGCGTTCGACACGCGCGAGCGTCTGGACCGTTTCCTGGCTGCACTGGATTGGGTGATCGCGCGCCACGACATCCTGCGCACCGGCTTTGCGTGGAACGGCCTGCCGCAGCCGGTCCAGGTGGTCTGGCGGAATGCGCCGGTGCAGGTGCACACGCATGCGCTGGACGGCGCGAGCGACGTGGCGGCGGCGCTGCAGGCCATCCTGTCGTCCAGGCACTACCGGATCGACCTGCAGCGGGCGCCGCTGCTGCAGGCGCATCTCGCCTACGATCCCGTGCAGGCATGCTGGCTGTTGAACCTGGCCCATCACCATCTGGTCATGGATCACACCACGCTGCAGATCGCGATGCAGGAAATCGACGCGTACCTGAGCGCCCGCACGCGTGTCCTGCCAGCCCCCGTGCCGTTCCGCAACTTCATCTTCGAGACAAGCAACGGCGTCCCGGAAGCCGAACACGCGCGCTTCTTCGCGCAGACGCTCGGCGACGTGGACACGACCACCGCGCCCTTCGGCCTGACCGACATCCACGGCGATGGCGCGCGGCTGCGCAATGCGCAACAAGCGCTCCCGACTGCACTGGCAACGGCGATCCGTCGGCATGCGCGGCGGCTCGGCATCAGCCCTGCGGCGGTCTTCCACCTCGCCTACGCGCTGGTGCTGGCCAGCGCCAGCGGCCAGGACGACGTGGTGTTCGGCACCGTGCTGTTCGGCCGCATGCGCGGTGGCGCAGGTGCCGACCGCGCCATGGGCATGTTCCTCAATACCTTGCCGCTGCGGCTGCGCCGCGACGCCACGCCGGTCGAACAGGCGCTGGCGCAGACCCATGCGCGCCTGGCCGCCCTGGTCGGACACGAGCATGCGCCACTGGCCCTGGCCCAGCGCTGCAGCGGGTTGGACGCGACGCAGCCGCTGTTCTGCGCGCTGATGAACTACCGCTACAGCGGCGACAGCGATGCCGTTCGGCAGGCGGCCGACGCTGGGCCACACGCGCTGGCGTTTTGGGAGGGCGTGCAGACGCTGGGCAAACGCGACGTCAACAACTATCCGCTGACCCTTTCGATCAACGATCGCGGCGAGGGGTTCACGCTGGACGTGAGCCTGGACCAGAGCGTGCCAGCCGAACGCCTGTGCGACCTGATGCAGCACACCCTGGCGCACCTGATCCAGGCGCTGGAGCAGCGTCCGCAGGCCCCGTTGCATACGCTGCCGATCCTGCCTGCGTCCGAACGCGACGCCGTGCTGCACGGGGCCGGCTCTGCGCCGGCCAGCACCGCAGCGCGTTGCGTGCATGCGGCAGTGCAGGCCCAGGCGCAGCGCACGCCGCTGGCGCTGGCGCTGGTGCAAGGCCAGCAGTCGTTGACATACGCGCAGCTGGACGCCCAGGCAACGCGGCTGGCCCGGCAACTGCAGACACTGGGCGTCGGGCCGGATACGCGGGTGGCGATCTACCTGGCCCGCAGCAGCGCGATGGTGGTCGCCTGGCTGGCCACGCTGAAGGCTGGTGCCGCCTACGTGCCCCTGGATCCGGCCTATCCGCCCGAGCGCCTGGCCTACATGCTCGACGACTGCCGGCCGCGCGCCGTGGTGACCTGCGCCGCGCTGGAAGAGCAATTGCCGAGCTGCCGTGCGATGCGCAGCGCACGGGTGCTCACGATCGACCCCTCGCAGCCGACCGAGGCAGCCGAGCCGACGACGATCGCCGCCAGCACCGTCGCGGACGCCGCGCTGGCCTATGTGATCTACACCTCCGGCTCCAGCGGCCGTCCCAAAGGCGTGATGGTCGAACACCGGCAACTGGACAATCTGGTCCGCTGGCATGGCGAACGCTTCGGCCTGCAAGCGGGCGTGCACTGCAGCGCCGTGGCCGGCCTGTCCTTCGACGCCGCCGCCTGGGAGCTGTGGCCTGCGCTATGCCATGGCGCCAGCGTGCACCTGGCCCCGGCCGACGCGTCAGCGGACCCATCGGCGCTGCTCGCCTGGTGGCAGGCGCAGACGGTGCAGATCGGCTTCCTGCCGACGCCGCTGGCCGAACTGGCGCTGCAACAGGCGCAGTGGCCCGCTGGCCTGCGCACCCTGTTGACCGGCGGCGATCGGCTCGGTCCGCTACGCCAGCCGCTGCCGTTCGAGCTGATCAACAACTATGGCCCGACCGAAAGCGCGGTGGTCGCGACCTCGGGGCGAGTCGACACCGGGGACACCCTGCCCGACATCGGCAACCCCATCACCGGCGTGCGCGCCTATGTGCTGGACCGCTGGGGCCGGCCGGTTCCGCTCGGTGCGCTCGGCGAACTGCATGTGGCCGGCGCCAGCCTGGCCCGCGGCTACCTGGGCCGCCCCGGATTGACCGCCGAGCGCTTCGTGCCCGATCCGTTCGTGGCGCAGGCCGGGCAGCGGATGTACCGGACCGGCGATCTGGTCCGCTGGACATCCGCGCGCACACTGGACTTCGTGGGCCGCAACGACCAGCAGGTCAAGGTGCGCGGAGTGCGCATCGAACCGGGCGAGATCGAAGCGGTGCTGCGCAACGCGCCGAGCGTGCGCGAGGCGGCCGTGGTCGCCCATCCGGCGCCAGAAGGCGGCATCCGCCTGATCGCCTATGTGACCGGTCAGGCGGAGATCGAGGCGTTGCGCGCGCATGCGGCTGCGCAGCTTCCCGAGGCGATGCGCCCGGTGGCGTACGTCGCGGTGGATGCGCTGCCGCTGACGCCCAACGGCAAGCTCGATCGCAACGCCTTGCCGGCGCCGGACGAGCACGCCTTCGGCGTGCGCCCCTACGCGCCCCCGCAGGGCCCGGTGGAGGAATCTCTAGCCGCGCTGTGGAGCGACTTGCTGGGCATCGAGCGCATCGGACGTTACGACAACTTCTTCGAAATCGGCGGGCATTCGCTGCTGGCCATGCAACTGGCCTCGCGCGTGCGCACCGGCTTGCATGCCGAAATGCCGCTGGATCGCTTCTTCGCCAACCCACAGCTGCATGAACTCGCGCAACAAGTGCTCGCCAGCCGCCTGCAGCGGCGTGCGCAGACAGATGCCGACACGCTGCTCGCCCGAGCCAAAACCTGAGCCTGACCGACCATGCCATCGTCCCCCGCACTGCCTGCCGACCTGTCCGCGCTGAGCGCCGATGAAATCGAGCGCCTGTGGAATCTGTTGGAGGACGCCGATGCGGCCGATGCGGACAGCGACAGCATCCCGCGGCGCGACCCGGATCGGTCGATACCGCTGTCGTTCGCCCAGCAGCGCTTGTGGTTGCTCGCGCAACTGGATCCAGGCAGCGCGTCGGCCTACCTGATCCCGGCCGGGGTGCGCCTGCGCGGCGCGTTGCAGGTGACGGCATTGCAGCGGACGCTGGAACGGATCGTGGCCCGGCACGAGGCCTTGCGCACCCGCATCGTGACGGTGAACGGCGCTGCCGAACAGTTGATCGATCCGATCGGCAGCGGCTTCGCACTGACCCACGTCGATCTCTCCCGGCACAGTCCGGAGGAGGCCCAGGCCGAGGCGCATCGGCATGCATTGCAGGAAGCCACCACCCCGTTCGACTTGGCGCAAGGTCCGCTGATCCGCGGCCGTCTGCTGCGTCTGGCCGCACACGACCATGTGCTGCTGTTGACCATGCACCATATCGTCTCCGATGGCTGGTCGATGCAGCTGCTGATCCGCGAACTGGGCACGCTGTACACCTCATTGGCGCAGGGGCTGGACGATCCGCTCCCGGCGTTGTCCCTGCAATACGCCGATATCGTGACCTGGCAACGGCGCCAGGCCGAGGGTCCCGGGTTGCAGCGGCAGCTCGATTTTTGGCTTACGCATCTTCGACAAGCACCGACGTTGCTCAGCCTGCCCAGCGATCGCACACGCCCAGCGGTGCAGGATCACGCAGGCGATCGCGTGGAGATCGTGCTCGATGCCGATCTCGGCAGCGCACTCGCCGCGCTGAGCAAGCGCCATGGCGTGACGCTGTTCGTGACCCTGTTGGCGAGCTGGGCCGTCTTGCTGTCGCGGCAATCCGGCCAAGGCAGCGTGGTGATCGGCAGCCCAGTGGCCAATCGCCATCGCGCCGAGTTCGAGCCGGTGATCGGGTTTTTTGCCAATACCCAGGCGCTGCATGTCGATCTTTCCGGCAATCCCACCGTCACCGCGTTGCTCGCCCAGGTGCGTGCTCTCGCGGGAGCGGCGCAGGCACACCAGGACCTGCCGTTCGAGCAACTCGTCGAAGCGCTCAATCCGGCCCGCGACCTCTCCCGCCATCCGCTGTTTCAGGTGTTATTGAGTTGGCAGGAGGGTGCGCCGGAGACGCTGGCCTTGCCCGGACTGGAGCTGGAACGTTTCAGCACCGACCATCACAGCGCGAAGTTCGACCTGGAACTGTCGTTGCGCAATACCGGCGGGCGCATCGCCGGCCAGCTCACGTACGCCACCGCGCTGTTCGAGCGCAGCACCATCGAACGCCACCTGGCCCAGTTCGTCGCGCTGCTGCGTGGCATGGTCGCCGACGACAGCGCCCGCTTCGATCGGCTGCCGCTGCTGAGCGCGCCCGAGCGCCAGCAATGGCTGCAGACGCTGGCGCAGACGCAGCGCGTGTTCGCCGACGATGCCTGTCTGCATACGTTGTTCGAACAGCAAGTCGCGCAGTTGCCGCACGCCATCGCCGTGGTGCACGACGACCTCGCGCTCAGCTATGCCGACCTCGACGCCCGTGCCAACCAGCTCGCCCATCACCTGATCGCCCAAGGCATCGGTCCGGAAGATCGCGTGGCGCTGTTCCTGCAGCGCGGCGTCGACCTGGTCGTGGCCATCCTGGCCGTGCTCAAGTCAGGCGCCGCCTATCTGCCGATGGACCCGGCCTACCCCGCGCAGCGGCTGGCCTTCATGCTCGACGATGCGCAGCCGCGCCTGCTGCTCGCCCATCGCGAACTGGCTGCCGCGCTGCCCACCGACGCCCGCATCGCCACCGTGTGGATGGATGCCGAGGCCGACGCCTGGGCGCAGCAGCCGGCGCACGCACCGCAGCGCACCGACCTGCTGCCGCAACATCCGGCCTACGTCATCTACACCTCCGGCTCCACTGGCACGCCCAAGGGCGTGGTCGTTGCCCATGCTCAGGTCGTGCGCCTGCTGCACGCCACCCGCGCCTGCGTCGCACCCACCGCCGAGGATGTCTGGACCCTGTTCCACTCCTGCGCCTTCGACTTCTCGGTCTGGGAACTGTGGGGCGCGCTGGCCCACGGCGGACGCCTGCTCGTGGTGCCGCAGCACATCGCGCGCGATCCGGCCGCGTTCCATGCCCTGCTCTGCCAGCAGCGCGTGAGCGTGCTCAACCAGACACCCAGCGCCTTCCAGGCGCTGCTCGATGCACAGCGACACAGCGACTTGCAGCACAACCTGCGCCTGGTGATCTTCGGCGGCGAAGCGCTGCAACCGGCCACCCTGGCGCCGTGGTTCGCCCAGCATGGCCAGCGCACCGCCCTGCTGAACATGTACGGCATCACCGAAACCACGGTGCATGTCACCGCCCATGCGCTGACTGCACAGGATGCACAACGCCCCGGCCACAGCCCGATCGGCGTGCCGCTGGCCGATCTGCGCGCCTATGTGCTGGCCGCCGACGGCCAGTGCCTGCCGATCGGCGTGGCTGGCGAACTGCACGTGGCCGGCGCCGGCCTGGCACGCGGTTATCTGGGCCGTCCTGGCCTGACCGCCGAGCGCTTCGTCCCCGATCCGTTCGCCGAGCACCACGGCGAGCGCATGTACAAGACCGGAGACCTGGCGCGTTGGCGTGCCGACGGTAGCCTCGAGTATCTAGGCCGCAACGACGAGCAGGTCAAGCTGCGACGGCGTGCGCCAGGCCGCGGTCGTCGTGCGCGAAGACAATACCGGCGACAAGCGCCTGGTCGCCTACCTGGTCGGCGACACCGATATCACGCTCAACGCCGACGCATTACGCACCCAGCTCGGCGCCCGTCTGCCCGACTACATGCTGCCGGCCGCCTATGTGCATCTCGATGCGCTGCCGCTCACCGCCAACGGCAAGCTCGATCGCCGCGCACTGCCGGCGCCCGATACCGACGCGCTCGCCACTCAGGCCTATGTGGCTCCCGAAGGCGAGCGCGAAACGCTGCTGGCCGACCTGTGGCGCGAGCTGCTCGGCGTCGAACGCGTCGGTCGCTACGACAACTTCTTCGCTCTCGGCGGACATTCGCTGTTGGCGGTGCGGCTGATCTCGCGTATCCGCACCTCGCTCGGCCTGGAACTGCCCTTGGCTACGGTGTTCGCCCAACCGCGTCTGGCCGATCTGGCCCAGGCCCTGGACAGCGTCGCCGCCAGCGCACTGCCGGCCATCGTGCCCGCCGACCGCGGGCAACCGCCGCCGCTCTCCTTCGCCCAGCAACGCCTGTGGTTCCTCGCCCAGCTCGATGCCCAGGCCGACCTGGCCTACCTGATGCCCAACGGCCTGCGCCTGCACGGCACATTGGATCGCCAGGCCCTGCGTCAGGCGTTGGACCGCATCGTCGCCCGCCACGCCACCTTGCGTACCCGCATCGCCCTGCACCAGAACGAACCGGTGCAGATCATCGACGCCGACAACGTCGGCTTCCGGATCTGCGAGCACGACCTCAGCACCTCTCCCGATCCAGAAGCCCAGGCACGGATCCACGCCGAACAAGAAGCCCAGACCCCCTTCGATCTGGCCCACGACACCCTGGCACGCGGCCAGTTGCTGCGCCTGGGCGAGGACGACCATGTCCTGCTCGTCACCCTGCACCATCTGGTTTCCGATGGCTGGTCCATGAGCCTGCTGGTCCGCGAACTGAGCACCCTTTACGCCGCCTTCGCGCTTGGCCAGCCCGATCCGCTGCCACCGTTGCAACTGCAATACGCCGATATCGCCGTGTGGCAACGCCGCTGGATCGGCGGCCAGATCCTGCAACGTCAGCGCGACTTCTGGGTCGAGCACCTGCATGACGCACCGCCCCTATTGGAACTGCCCACCGATCGGGCTCGCCCACCGAGACAGGACTATCGCGGCGCGATGGTGGACTTTGTCCTCGACGCCGAGTTGACCGCGGCACTGAAAACCTTGAGCCAGCACCACGGCGCCACGCTGTTCATGTCCCTGTTCGCGGCTTGGGGCGTGCTGCTTTCGCGCCTCTCCGGCCAGGACCAGGTGGTCATCGGCACCCCGGTGGCCAATCGCCATCGCAGCGAGTTCGAACCGCTGATCGGCCTGTTCGTCAATACCCAGGCCCTGCGTATCGACCTGCGCGGCAATCCCTCGCTTGCGGAGCTGCTGGCCCAGGTCCGTGCCAACGCGCTGGCCGCGCAAGCGCATCAGGATCTGCCCTTCGAGCAGGTCATCGAAGCGCTCAACCCCGAACGCAGCCTGGCCTACCACCCGGTGTTCCAGATCATGTTTGTCTGGCAGAACACGCCCGACAGAGACATCGTCCTGCCGGGGCTGGAACTGCACCCAATGCAGCAAACGCTGGCCGTGGGCAAGTTCGATCTGGACGTGACGCTCGAAGAACGGCACGGTTGCATCGTCGGCAGCCTGGGCTATGCCACGGCGCTGTTCGATCGCAGCAGCATCGACCGTCACCTGGCCCAGTTCGTGACGCTGCTGCGCGGCATGCTCGCCGACGACAGCGTCCGCGTCGCTCGGCTGCCGCTGTTGCCGGCTGGCGAACATACCCAGTTGCAAGGCTTCAATGTCACCACGAACGACCTGGGCGGCACCGGCTATTTGCACCGCCAGATCGAAGCGCAGGCGCAACGCACGCCGCAGGCCATCGCCGTGGTGGAAGCGCACGTGGAGCTCACTTACGCCGAGCTCGACGCGCGCGCCAATCGACTTGCCCATCACCTGATCGCGCTGGGCGTAGCGCCCGAGGACCGTGTGGCGCTCTGCCTGCCGCGCAGTCTCGATCTGATCGTGGCGCTGCTCGCTGTCCTCAAGGCAGGCGGCGCCTATCTGCCGCTGGAGACCGACGCACCGCCCGCGCGCCTGGACGGCATGCTCGCCGATGCGCGGCCAAGCGTCTTGCTAACCCGTCGCGATACCGCTGCAACGCTGGCGCCACGCGACGACCTGCACACCGTGCTGCTGGATGCCGAACCGGCTGCATGGACCTCGGCTCCCGCACACGCTCCGATCGTGACGGCGTTGCACCCGCAGCATCCGGCCTACGTCATCTACACCTCAGGCTCCACCGGAAAGCCGAAGGGTGTGATCAACACCCATGCCGCCATCGACAACCGCCTGCAGTGGATGCAGCAAGAGCTGCAGCTGCAACCCGGGCAGCGCGTCTTGCAGAAAACCCCGGTCGGCTTCGACGTGTCGGTGTGGGAGCTGTTCTGGCCGCTGCGCGTGGGCGCGCGTCTGGTATTGGCACAACCCGACGGCCATAAGGATCCGGCCTATCTGATCGACCTGATCGAGCAGACCGGCATCGACACCGTGCACTTCGTGCCCTCGATGCTGCGTGCATTCCTCGAGGCCTTGCCCGACGGCGCCTGCGCCAGCCTGCGGCGCATCGTCTGCAGCGGCGAGGCGCTGCCGGCGGATCTGGCGCGTGAGGCACGGGAGCGCCTGCCACAGGCGCGCCTGTACAACCTCTACGGCCCGACCGAAGCAGCGGTGGACGTCAGCGTCTGGGAATGCACCGAGGCCGACACCCACAGCGTGCCGATCGGCCGGCCGATCGCCAATACGCAATTGCATGTGCTCGATGCACAGCGGCAACGCTCGCCCATCGGCGTGGCCGGCGAACTGCAGATCGCCGGCGTGCAGCTGGCGCGCGGCTATCTGGGCCGTCCCGATCTGACCGCCGAACGCTTCGTCCCCGATCCGTTCGCCATGCAGCCCGGCCAGCGCATGTACCGCACTGGCGATGTGGCGCGCTGGCGTGCCGATGGCGCGCTGGACTATATCGGCCGCAATGATCACCAGGTCAAACTGCGTGGCGTGCGTATCGAACTGGGCGAGATCGAAGCGGCCTTGCGTGGCTGCGACGGCGTACGCGAGGCAGTCGTCATTGCCCGCGACGACACCGGCGAACAGCGCCTGATCGCCTATCTGGTCGGCGACACGCTAGCCGTGACCCCTGCGCTGCTGCGGACCCAGCTCCGCACACGCCTGCCCGACTACATGCTGCCGGCTGCCTACGTGCAACTCGATGCCCTGCCGCTGACCCCGAACGGCAAGCTCGACTCCCGCGCCCTGCCGGCGCCGGACGATCAGGCGCTGGACCTGCACGTCTATGTCCCCCCGCAGGACGAACTCGAACACGTGATGGCTGTGCTCTGGAGCGAACTGCTCGGCGTCGAACAGGTCGGCCGCCACGACGACTTCTTCGTCCTGGGCGGGCACTCGCTGCTGGCAGTCAAACTGATCGAACGCCTGCGTCGGCTCGGCTGGCAGTTGGACGTACGCAGCCTGTTCAGCACGCCGACCCTGGCGAGCCTGGCGGCAGGCTTGGCGGCGGCGTCCGAGGTGATCGTCCCGCCCAACTGCATCGGTCCAGCCTGCACCCGCATTACCCCGGACCTGCTGCCGCTGGTCGAACTGACCCAGGCCGAGATCGACACGGTCGTGGCCACCGTCGCCGGCGGGGTGAGCAATGTGCAAGACATCTATCCGCTGGCCTCGCTTCAGGAAGGCCTGCTCTTTCATCACCTGGCCAATCCGCTCGCCGACCCCTATCTGCATTCTGTCCTGCTCAGTTTCCCGTCCCGCGACCAGCTCGATGCGTTCCTCGACGCGCTCGATCAGGTCGTGGCCCGGCACGACATGCTGCGCACCGGCTTCGCCTGGCAAGGCTTGCCTGCACCGGTGCAGGTGGTCTGGCGCCAGGCCACGCTCGCGCGTCGCCTGCATGTCTTCGACGGACCCGACCCTGCCGCTGAGTTGCAGGCCTGGATGCACGCACCGGCCGCCGCGCTCAGCGTGCAGCATGCGCCGCTGATCCATGCACACCTGGCCGACGACCACGCCGCCGGACGCTGGCTGCTCGGCCTGCAGCACCATCACCTGGTGATGGACCACACCACCCTGGAACTGGTCATCGAGGAAGTGCAGGCGCACTTGAGCGGAAGCCAGCTGCATCTGCCCGTGCCACTGCCGTTCCGCGATTTCATCGCCCACGCACGCAACGGAATGTCCGAGCAGGACCACCAGGCCTTCTTCACCGAGATGCTCGGCGATATCGACACGCCCACCGCGCCCTTCGGCGCGCTCGCTCCGGTGCACGGCCCAGCCGCGCTGCAACGGATCCAGCGGCCGCTGCCCGCAGCGCTGGCCAATACGTTGCGCGCACAGGCACGACGCCAAGGTGTCAGTGTCGCCAGCATCTTCCATCTGGCCTACGCGCTGCTGCTGGCCCGCAGCAGCGGCCGCGACGAGGCGGTGTTCGGTACCGTGCTGTTCGGACGCATGCATGCCAGCGTCGGCGTGGACCGCGTGCTGGGCATGTTCCTCAACACCTTGCCGATCCGCCTGGGCGGCGCACACGACAATGTGCTGCAGGCTGTGCGGCATACCCAGCTGTGCCTGGCCCGCCTGCTGCACCACGAGCATGCGCCACTGGCCCTGGCCCAACGTTGCAGTGCGGTGGACCCGACGCTGCCGCTGCTCAACGCCATGCTCAACTACCGTTATGCCGGCGGCAGTAACGTGCTGGACGACGAGGCCCATCCGCACCACGATGCCTTGCGTGAGGTACAGCAGCTCGGCGGGCAGGAACGTACCCATTATCCGCTGGCGGTGTCGGTCGACGACCGCATTGCCGACGGCGGCTTCCACTTGGATGTGCAATGCGTGGAACAGATCGGCAGCGAGCGCGTGGCGGCGCTGCTGCTGCAGACCTTGGAGGCGCTGGTACACGCGCTGGAGCATATGCCGGAGACGGCATTGCATGCGCTGGACTTACTGCCCGCCGAAGAGCGTGCGCAGCTGCAGCGCTTCAACGCCACCGCCACCGATCTCGACGGCACGGGCTACCTGCACCGCGCCATCGAAGCGCAGGCGCAGCGCACGCCCGACGCCATCGCCGTGGCCGACGACCACGGCACGCTCAGCTATGCCGACCTCGATACCCGCTCCAACCAGCTCGCACACCATCTGATCGGCCTGGGCGTGGTGCCGGAAGGCAGTGTCGCCGTGTGCCTGCCGCGCAGTATCGACCTGGTCGTCGCCCTGCTGGCGATCCTCAAGGCCGGTGCGGCGTACCTGCCGCTGGACAGCGACGTGCCGGCCGCGCGTCTCGACGCCATGCTCGCCGATGCGCTGCCCGGCGTGCTGCTCGCCCATCGCCAGACCGCGGCGCTGTTGACGCCACGCGATGATCGGCACAGCGTGCTACTGGACACCGACGCCGCGTTGTGGGCCTGCGCTTCCACGCAAGCGCCCACTGTGGCACTGCACCCGCAACACCCGGCCTACGTCATCTACACCTCCGGCTCCACCGGCACGCCCAAGGGCGTGGTCAACACCCATGCCGCCATCGACAACCGCCTGCAGTGGGGACAACAGGCCATGGAC
>Ga0308161_1003634_pt1 | contig 14828 bp, 13 predicted proteins | sample PhyFR2_FD_201034 | JGI IMG/M metagenome (GOLD analysis project Ga0308161, IMG submission 201034) | Phyllosphere microbial communities from UC Gill Tract Community Farm, Albany, California, United States - DLSLF.R2 | ecosystem: Host-associated > Plants > Phyllosphere > Unclassified | place: USA...
AAGGACCTGGCCGACCTGGTCGCCGACGGCCGCTTCCGCCACGACCTGTACTACCGCATCAACGTGATCGAACTGCGCGTGCCGCCGCTGCGCGACCGCGGTGGCGACCTGCCGCAACTGGCCGCGGCGATCCTGGCGCGGCTGGCCAAGAGCCACGGCCGGGTCACCCCGCTGCTGTCGCCGTCGGCGCTGGACGCGCTGAACCGCTACGCCTTCCCCGGCAATGTGCGCGAACTGGAGAACATCCTCGAGCGCGCCCTGGCGATGGCCGAAGACGACCAGATCAGCGCCGCCGACCTGCACCTGCCGCAGCCCGGCAACAGCGCCCGCGCCGCGGCCGAAGCCGCCCCCGCACTGCCGCCCGGCGTGGTCGACATCGACCCGGCCTCCTCCGCCCTGCCCTCCTACATCGAGCAGCTCGAACGCGCCGCGATCCAGAAGGCGCTGGAAGAGAACCGCTGGAACAAGACCCGCACCGCGGCCCAGCTCGGCATCACGTTTCGTGCGCTGCGCTACAAGCTCAAGAAGTTGGGGATGGAGTAGAGGAGCGGGGATTGGGGAGTTGGGATTGGGGATTCGTAAAAGCGGCGGCGTCCCATTCCTCGCCTAATTCAGCCTAGGTAGAAAAGCCGGATCGGGCATCGGGAGCAGCCGCGGCTCCGCTCTTACGAACCCCCAATCCCGAATGCCGAATCCCGGCCCATGCCCAGTTCGGTATAATGGGAAAAGCACGGCCCCGAAGGGATCAGCCATGAAAAAGCTCAAGCGCGAGACGCTCGTTCTGCACTACCACGCGACCCGCCGGGAAAATTTCGCCGCCAGCCAACGGCTGGAAGGCATCAAGACCACCGCCACGGCGATGGACAATCTTGCCCCCCTGCCCAGCAAGGACGCGCTGCGCAAGAAATACCTGGTGACTGCGCCGCGCGGATGAGCAGCAAGTACGCGGTTTCGGACGACCCTGCCTGCTATCCCGGCACCGGTGTTCTAAGAAACAAGCTGAACATCATCGACCCCGACACATTGCAAGCAGCCGAAGCAGCGTTTGCTGCCACTGCGCTCGAAACCATAGAGATCGACGCACCACCTTTCGATCTGGCATACCTATGCAGCCTACATCGCCAATTGTTCGACGAAGTCTACGAATGGGCAGGCGCGCTCAGGACCGTGGACATAGCCAAGGGCACGACAAGATTCTGCAGTAGCGCCCGTATCGAACCTGAAGCCAATCGCTTGCTAGGTGCACTCGATACAACCGATCTTGGCTCACTCTCCCGTCCCGAACAGATCCGCCTGATCGCCGAGTTCTACGGCGAATTGAACATGGTGCATCCATTCCGGGAAGGCAACGGACGGACCCAGCGCCTATTTTTCGAGCACTGGCTGCTGCTCAATGGATTAGCCGTTTCATGGCGACGCATCGGCGCGACCCAATGGGTCCAAGCCTGCATCGCAGCCGTCTCCTGCGACTATGTTCCGCTGCAGACTGTGTTCGACGCATGCATCGACCAGATCGATCCGCAAGAAGCCGATCCGGAATTTCGCTGACGCCCGCACTCAATCCTTGGTGACGCGATTAATCTCAGCCAGGCTGGTGATGCCGGCGCGCGCCTTGATCAGCGCCGACTGGCGCAGGTCCTTGACCCCGATCTTCTGCGCCGCATCGGCGATGTCCATCGCGTTGCCGCCCTGCAGTACGATCGCCGCGATCTCGTCGTTCATCGGCATCACCTGATAGATGCCGGTGCGGCCCTTGTAGCCCTCGGTGCACTCGTCGCAGCCCACCGCCTCGTACAGTTGGATGCCGGCGGCGATTTCCGCTTCGGTGAAGCCTTCCTTCAACAGCGCGTTCTCCGGCATGGCCGGGGCAAGCCGCTTGCAGTTGTTGCACAGCCGCCGCGCCAGGCGCTGCGCGATCACCAGCGTCACCGAACTGGTGATGTTGTACGGCGCGATGCCCATGTTCATCAGGCGCGCGATGGTCTGCGGCGCATCGTTGGTGTGCAGCGTGGACAGCACCATGTGGCCGGTCTGCGCCGCCTTGATCGCGATCTCGGCGGTTTCCAGGTCGCGGATTTCGCCGACCATGATGATGTCCGGATCCTGGCGCAGGAACGAGCGCAGCGCCACGGCGAAGGTCATGCCGCGCTTGTTGTTCTGCTGCACCTGGTTGACCCCGGGCAAGCGGATTTCCACCGGGTCTTCGGCGGTGGAGATGTTGCGGGTATCGTCGTTGAGGATGCCCAGCGCGGTGTACAGCGACACCGTCTTGCCCGAACCAGTGGGGCCGGTCACCAGCACCATGCCGTAGGGCTTGTGGATCGCGTCCAGGAACAGCTTCTGCTGCTCCGGCTCGTAGCCGAGCTTGTCGATGCCCAGCTTGGCCGCGCTGCCGTCGAGAATACGCAGCACGATCTTCTCGCCGAACAGCGTCGGCAGCGTGCTGACGCGGAAGTCGATCTGCTTGCTCTTGGACAGGTTGAGCTTGATGCGCCCGTCCTGCGGCACGCGCTTCTCGGCGATATCCAACTGCGACATCACCTTCAACCGCGCCGCGATGCGCTGGTTGAGCTTGACCGGCGCCTTGGCCACGCTCTTGAGCAAGCCGTCGATGCGCAGCCGCACCCGGTAATCGTCCTCGTACGGCTCGAAATGGATGTCCGAGGCGCCGCGGCGGATCGCATCCACCAGCATCTTGTTCACGAACTTGACCACAGGCGTGTCGTCGCCCTTGGCATCGACGCCGGTATCGCCGCCGCTGCCCATGTCTTCGTCGCCGGCCCCGACCTCGAGGTTGCCCATGCCCTCGTCGTCGTCGCCCAAGCTGTTGCCGATCGCATCATTGCTGGCCTGCCACTGCTCCAGCGTGCGCCGGATCTGGTCCTCGTCGACCAGGATCGGTTCCACCGTCAGATTGGTATGGAACTTGATGTCATCCAGCGCCCGGGTCTGGGTCGGATTGCTGACCCCCACGAACAGCCGGTTGCCGCGCTTGAACAGCGGCAACACCTGATGCTTCTGCAGCAACTCCTCGCTGACCAGCTTCATCGCGTTCTGGCTGGCATCGAACACCGACACGTCCAGCAGCGGCATGCCGAACTCGACCGCATTGGCGGCGGCCAGCTGCGCCGCGGTGACCAGCTTCTTCTCGGAGAACCACTGCGGCAGCGGGATCTTGGCCTCGGCGGCATGCGCCATGGCGGTGCGCGCGACCGCTTCCTCCAGCGCGCCGTCCTGAACCAGGCGGCGAGCGATGCCGGTGATGCCAACCAGGTTGGCCGAGACAGCTGCGTTCATGTGAAAAGCCCCCGTTCTTACGGACCAAAGATACTGCAAATCCCGTGCAACCGCCTCCGGCATAGCAGCAAGCGCCGCGTGGCGTCGCTGCGCGCCAAGTATCCAACCGCGACTGGGATTACCATAGCGGACGGGGAACTAGGGGTCGACCTTTGGACAAGATCAGCATTATCCTGCCGGCCAAGAATGAAGTGGCCGGTCTGTCGCGCACGCTGCCCCGGCTGCGTGAGGAAATGCCAGATGCCGAGATCATCGTGGTCGACGACGGCTCCACCGATACGACCGCTCAGGTCGCGCGCGACCATGGTGCCCGGGTCATCGGCAGTCCCTACTCGATGGGCAACGGTGCCGCAATCAAGCGCGGTGCCCGTGCCGCAAGCGGCGACATCCTTGTCTTCATGGATGCGGACGGGCAGCACGACCCCGGCGACATCCAGAAACTGCTTGCCAAGCTCGGCCAGGGCTACGACATGGTAGTCGGCGCACGCGACAGCAGTGGTCAGGCCAGCATGCATCGCGGCCTTGCCAACCGCTTCTACAACTGGCTGGCGAGCCGCATGACCGGCTTCGAAGTAAAGGACCTCACCTCCGGCTTCCGCGCTGTCCGCGCGGACAGGTTTCGCGAATTCCTGCATCTGCTCCCGAACGGGTTCAGCTACCCCACCACCAGCACCATGGCCTTCTTTCGCAGCGCCTATCCAGTTGCCTATGTGCCGATCCTAGTGGCCACTCGGGTCGGCAACGGTAGTCATATCCGCCCAGTGAAAGATGGCATCCGCTTCCTGCTGATCATCTTCAAAATCGCCACGCTGTATTCGCCGTTGAAGTTGTTCGTGCCTATGGCAATGGCTTTTCTCATACTGGGACTTGGATACTACGGCTACACGTTCGCAAGCATGCATCGCTTCACCAATATGAGTGCATTGCTATTCAGCGCCTCTGTTATTATCTTCCTAATTGGCCTGATTTCAGAACAAATTACAATTCTGACCTACAAAAAAGAAGATTGACCAAGGATATTAAAGACGGCAAGCCGACGCCGACAACATACTCGAATCGCGCATGAATCCCTATATCCCCACTACGACCAATGTCTGCGCTATTATCATTACATTCAACCCCAAAGAAGGGTTGTCAAAACTCATCCAAATACTATCGCCTCAGTTTCAAAAAGTATTAATTGTTGACAATGGATCCAGCGTCTTTCCTCCAATTGAAAATAACACCGCACTAAAAGTGCGCCGCAACAAATGCAACCTCGGCATCGCCACAGCACTCAATCAAGGCCTTGATGACGCGTTAGAATCCGGCTACGAATGGGCTGTCACGTTTGATCAGGACTCTGAACCCTCCACTGAATTCCTCGATCAGATGATTCGCTCCTGCATGCAGATAAAGGCAGCAGAATTCCTGCTCGGAGCCAATTATTACCACGCGCACCGCGGCCAGATTGCACATCTGTCACCCAGCCAAAGCGTTAATCCATTCAATAGAACCACCCTAATTACTTCAGGCATGCTCCTGCGCCTTGAATTCGCGCTGGCAATTGGCGGATTCCAGGACAGCTATTTCATCGACTCTGTTGATCATGAATTTTGTCTACGCGCATCTCAGCATGGGGCCAAGATATTGATCACTAGCACCCCATTGATGCAACACCACATCGGCGTACATCGTGCAGGTAAACGTTGGACCCTAGCGCTGTCCTCATCGCATGAACCGGTGCGGAAATATTACATCGCACGCAACACACTCTGGACTGTGCGTACTTATATCTGGAAAAATCCCGCTTGGTGCGTGCGCCAAATTGCTCGCCTCGCTGCTGAATTCGCAGGCATTATTTTTTTTGAAAGCCATCGCATGGCCAAAGTATCCGCTTTCGTGCGAGGATTAAAAGACGGGCTACGCCGCCACGGGATCAAATGACCCACTATCGACAAAAAACAAAAGATAAAGGATTTTCGGTAGTCGGCGTTCATACTGCCAGCGAAGCCTATCCAAACACGCTCTACGCCCTTGAAGAGCTACGGCGTGATTTTTGCCCATCTGAAATCAACATTCCACTATTACCTGAAACTGGCGGCGCGATCAAGCTGCGAAATAGCCGCTTCAGTTCGGCGCTCAAGTTCCTGACTTCTCACGTAGGCGTGCTATTGCGTGCCTTGAGCGTACGTCAGCAGAAATGCGTATATGTTCCGTATCCAAGTACTTTTTTGCTCCTCGCATGGTCATTTTTTCCAAAGCGAATCCGTCCGCGCAAGATTGTTGCCGACGCATTTATCTCAATCTACGATACCGCCATAAATGATCGCAAGCTCATAAGTCCGGGTTGCTACTTTGCCAAACTTCTGAAAAGCGCCGAGCGCCGAGCTTTCCGTACAGCCAATGTCATTATTGTGGATACACCACAGAATGCTGAATTCTATACAGAAATTTTCCAGCTTCCGCACCAGTTGTTCACCCCCATCCCCCTATTGACCAATGAAAATGATTATATTAAAACCGCATTGCCAAAAAAAGGAATATGCAACATCCTTTTCGTAGGCACTCTCATACCCCTGCACGGCATCGATGTGATCCTGGCTGCCGCAAGTTTACTGGCTTATCGAAAGGACATAATTTTCACCATTGTGGGAGATGGGCAGGAAGCTCACGCAGTGGAAAACGCGATCATTAACGGAGCTTCCAACCTAATATGGGAGCGCAAGTGGATGCCCCCTGTACAGCTGGCTAATTATATTGCGGACTCAAGCATTTGCTTGGGCATCTTTGGCAAGACCTCGAAAACCGATCGTGTGTGCCCTTATAAGGTCTATGCATATGCCAGCGTCGGACGACCGGTGATCACTGCAAATTCGTCCTGGTTAAGGCAAGCGACAGAAGACTATGGGCAGCAACCCTTTATCGGCACGCCCCCCGGCAACCCTGCAATGCTTGTCGAAAGCATCATATACCTGGCGGACAACGCCGAACTGCGGGAGCAGATGTCTGAAGTGGCTAACCGCTTCTACGCAGCGTATCTCTCCAATTCCGCAGCCTACTCCCGACTCCGCAGGTGCCTTCTAGAAAATGGCGCAACATGATGCCTTCCACAATCATTGGCTTGACGCTTCACTACCGGGATGCCGAACGTACGGCAACCTGCATCAATTCGCTCTTGTCACAGAACGCACATCACGTTTTCGTCGTGGACAATAGTGCCGATCAAGGCTGCAGCGCTGCTTCCCTATGTCTGATGATGAAGTCAAGAGACCGATTTAGCATTGTTTCACCGACATGCAACCTCGGCTTTTCCGCAGGCGTAAACAGGGGACTTGAAGAGATCGACGCTAGGTTCCCAGGCAGTCAGGTCCTTCTCATCAATAACGACGCCGTCCTGCTCCCTGGCGCGCTCGGCCTTCTGAGCTCACAACTACAACTCAATCCTAATGCAATGCTCGTTTATCCGAGTATCGACCACGGAGGCTGGGTTCGAGGCACCGTTCATTACCACCGCCTTACGGGCTTGATCACTGATATGCATCTGCCTGGATCATTTCCTTACCCCAGCGGATGCTGCATTCTGATCAATCTCAACTCGGCTGACACCAAGCTATTCGACGAAGATTTCTTCATGTACGGGGAAGATATAGAGCTGGGCGCCCGTCTTGGAGTTATTCCAGGCGCGATGATTCATTTACCGCAATTGCTGGTGCAACATGAAGGAGCCGCGAGTAGCGGCATGGCAACGCAATTCTACGAAACAAGAATTGCGCAAGCGCATATTATGCTAATAAAAAAACTAGGCCGTGGCAAAATCGAGAAGCTGCTTATGCTGCTTGGCAGAGCGTTCATTCTACCTGCAAGAGCATCACTTCGCTGCATCCGATACAGAAGTATTACGCCATTGAAAGCACTTTATCAGGCCCTTGCCTAAACTTGAGTCCATGGCCGCTTGGCGAATATTGAGTCAAGCCCTTCCCAAACCTGCTCAATCGTCACCGCATCAAGACATGGAAATGGTGCACCGCCAGCAACGCTAAATCGGCAATTCCAATCGCAACAAAAACAAGGCATTAGTTTAACAGCCATTATTGGCACTATAGGGAATACTGGATTTTCTCGACCCGATGGATAAGGCAGGCAATGCCCGTAGGTTGCACCATTCATGACCACGACACCAGGTACACAACAAGCTGCAGCAATATGAATAGCCGCCGAGTCATTACCCAATACTGCTACTGCGCCGCGTATGCAGGCCTGCAGCTCCTTGAGTGAGTTCCGTCCAGCCAAACTCGTTGCGCGTTCGCCAATGTCAGCGCTCATTGCATCGATCCACCCAGCCTCGGATGGAGCGCCTACCAGAGCGCAGGAAAGATCTGGATATTCCAATATTGCCCGCTTCGCAATCGCTACGAAGCGGCTGATCGGCCAAGTCTTTTCGGACCTGCTTGCTCCTGGCGAAATCACAAAATAAGGAGCATTCGGATTCGCCGAATGCACTTGACCCAAAGGCAACGGCTCAGGCTCCTTGGGCGGAGAAATCCCCGCTGCTGCTATCAGCAATGCATGGCGCTGCGCTCGATGCAGGCCAGGAGAACACAGGACAATGTCCGTATAGTGCCTGCGTGCCATCCAACCATCCATCGCCGCTCTATCGGAATACTCGTCCCGATAACAGAAAGACCGCGAAGCAGCCACCGCTTTCATGCAGGCGTCATGCACGAGACCATCGCGTGGATGCGCGGCACATATTGCAACGGAGGCGTGCAGTCCACGCAAACTACGCAGAACGCTCACCCGATAGCGAAGATCATGCGTGAGCCTATACACGTCGATGCCAATGATGTGATCAGGATGTAAATCGCCGATCACTAGCTCCTGCCACGCGACATTGCAAACCAAGACGATACACAGATTCTCATGTCGCCATTTTTCGAAGCATGCGCGAATGTAGGGCTTGCACAGCTCATAGTCGCCAAGAAGTTGCGCACAAACGAATACTGCCGAGTTACCTGGAGCAGGCGGCGGCATCCGCAAAGCCACCCCATCGAATATGCCATAGGCCATCCATTCGGCCACTCGCTTGCATCGCTTCAATTGAAGCCGGGTCCACTGCCGAAGTGTGAAGCTAGTTGTGCGCAATGACTTCCAACTCCCAATCGAATGTCTTCGGCAACGGCCTAAGGTCGCCTAGCATATACACTGCGAGATGAAGTAACCGGTTCAACTTCCATCGAACCCGATTCAGCATGCGGAACATCATTCCAACAGGGTGGCGCAGTGACCAGAACAGTTCCGGGGGATTCTTCCGCACCAATATCCGGTCGGGCAAGAAGCCGGCGCCTTCCAGAACCTGTAGCATTGAGCGCTCATTGAACGCTACAACGTGAGTAAAATCACCTTGGCAGTGATATCCGAATGCCAATGCATTAGCATTAGGGGTACGAATAGCAAGGCAGCCACCCGGAGTTAACCTTGAACGCATATTGCGCAGCAGATCCAGAGTCTTATCGCGGGGCACGTGCTCAATTACATGGTGAAAAAGAATTACATCATAATTACTCTTTTCCTCTTCCAAGAAATTAACAAGGTTCATATTTTCGATTCGAATATTCGAGCCGAGACGCGCGCGAGCAACAGAGCACATCTCATCGGAAACATCCACCCCTACGATGTTGCGAAAACCCTCATTCCAGAGCACTGACAACATATATCCGTCGGCACAGCCAGCATCCAGCACACGGACATCACGAGACATCGTCAACATCCACCTAGGCAGCCGGTCCTTATGGCGCGCTTTGGCAAGCGCAGGATCGATGAAGTACGGTTCGAACCCGGCCCGATAGTGACGCCCATAACTGTTGAACAACTCGTCAGGATTAGCCATTCTCATCTGCTCCTATCCATAAGCCAAGCCACTGAACCGCCATGACGACACTCTCCGATATATATACTGCAAGCACTGCCCCCGCAATGCCTAAGTGAGGTACGGCCAAGACATTAGCGGCCACGCCAGCCAGCGCAGCCGCTACAAACGAATATCCTGTCCACTGCAGGCGCTTTTCCGCAATTATCCGAAAGTTGATCAGATTACGACAGCACTGGAATGCAGGCAAAAAAGCGAGCCAACGCAACGTGTTTGCTGCCTCAGAGAAATCACGACCCAGCACATGCGGGAGCCACGGCGCTAGCATCCAGAGAACGCCCCCCATCGACAACGACATCGCAATCAGCACCAATATAGCGACTCTGTGCGTTGAGCCTGTACCGCCAGCCGCATAAAGACGCGGCCAGAGAGCTTCCTGCATCGCCATAAGCGGCAGACTGATGAGATCCACCATTCGCTGCGCAGCGCTGAAGTTCCCGGCGAGTTCAAACCCCTGTCTAGCCAGTACCGGCTTATTGAATTCCGCTTGCAAACGCATGGACAGGGCGGCTGCAGCGAAGGGTAGCCCGTCCCTAACCTCAAGACCTCGGCCACCTTTCCTGAACACGCTAGGCACGCCCGTCCACCAACACAAAAGAATCATATATAACGCGCTGCTACCAGCATATGCCCATAGCCAATATTCAATTGACAGAGACTCGTTGAGCATGCAGCATCCGAGAACTGCTAGACGGACAAACGGAAGCCCCGCATTGATGGCACCAAATCGCCCAATGCGCTGTCGTGCCTGTTCCGAGCGCGCCACCAACTCGGTCAAAGAGACACTTGCCACTTCGATTATAACGAAGATTGGCACCACTCGCCAAGGCAGGCCATCTGGCAGCAAGAACCAAGCCAGCGCAACAGCAGAGATAGCACAAATTGCTGTAGAGATGCCCCACAACTTTAATGCTTGAAGTAAGAAGACGCGCGCGCGCGCAGGTTTACGGGCGCCATTTCGAAGAAGCACGCCGGACAATCCAAGTCCCGCAAGCGGCGTCAGAAACGAAGCAGTAGCAACCATGGTGACAAATCGTCCATAGCCTTCCGCTCCCAGCAAGCGCGAAAGGATGATGACTATTATGGACTGAATCGCAGCCCGCATGAGCAGCCAAAAAAACAGCTTGCCGATACCACGAAGGTATGCGCCAGGGCGCCAACACAGCATTCTATTGAGGACAGAATGCAAAGTCACATTCGCGTCAATCCGCGCATCCTGCCATAGAAGAGCCCTGCTCCGAGAGAAATCGTTGTCATCACCAAGCAGAAAATAAAAACTCTGGTAGGATACGCACCCTTTTCAGGCACTTAGTTACTTAGCCAACGCCATAGCCATATCTGGATCACCCTTACTTACCAGACTCGCCATAAGCTGCTCCATGAATTCCAATCTTTGCTTAGACGGCGTTATAGCAATTGCCTTCCGATACTCCTGAAGAGCAAGCCCTCGATCCCCGAGTCGGACACGGGCAAAATTGGCATAGTAGATATGCAAATCCCTGAGATCAGGACGCCGGCTAACTACCAGTTCACTCAAATCATGCAGTCGCGCATCTGGCAAAGAGAGTCCCGCAATCCGCTCGGATATTAATGTAGCGTACGCGCTTTGCTCCTGAGCCCCCATCCCACGCTCGCGGAATTTTTCCATAAGAGCCGCCCACCATTCATCTGGCACTTCCTGCCCGGCTTTGGCATTTACAATGATCATTGCCTGCATCGGCAACGGCGAGGCAGACTTCATTTTTGAAGCCCGCATAAGGTGCATCATACCCAATCCATAAGCGATGGAACCAACATCTCCGCCTGAATTTTGAATCATCAACACACCAAGAGTGTAGGCAGCTCGTGGCGATTCTGGCGCTTCCTTCGCAAAACTGTTAGCGAGGATGATTGGATTCGCCCAAGTTAGAGCCCTTATCGTCGTTGCCGTCCCCAGCAAGATTAGAATCGCAGCAACAAGCGTCGCCAATATAGAAACAGATATCCGTGCCGAGACTAAGTACACCACGTCGCAGACGGCAATTACAATTCCTAGCAGGGCAATATAATTCCTATGCTCGAATGCCAAATCCAATGCAATGAAACTACTTGTAAGCACATGGGCCGCAAAGAAAAAGAAGACTCCAAATGCATACATAGGCCGAATTCGGCGTAGCAACACTCCGGATATTCCCAACGCAATAAGCAGCAATCCACCAAGCCAAGTAGTAGATGGCGAGAATAGCGATGATGAGGGCTCTATCCAGTCGTAGTAAAAAACTAATGAAGAGGTTGACGGCCAGAAAATTTGGCCAAGATACATTGGCAATATGCGCAATTGAGTGAGCAGCCTTTCGAGCATACTGAAATTACGACCGACATATGCGGCATTAGCATCCGGAATAGTCAACACCATGGCCAGCGCAGCCAAAATTCCAGCGATACCGTATAAAGCAAGAAGCAGGCGCCGATCCCGGAGCCGAGCTGCAGAAAACCGCAATATGCACAGCTCCAACCCAAACGTGTAAAGCGCCGCCAAGATAGCGCTCTCTTTACACAGCAATCCGGTAACGGAAAATATTGCAGATGCCACAATTAATGGCCATCCACGCCCCCCCTGAATCATCTGGGCACGGCCTTGCAAGTAGAAAATCATAGCTGCGAGAACAAATCCAGCAGCCATTATTTCCATTCGTTGAACCACATACAGCACCGAAGATACTTGGATTGGATGAATTGCCCATACCAAGGTGGAAATTACTGCTGCCAACTTCACCCAGCGATTCGTGACTCCCAGCCATACCTGCTTATACAATAGCTGCAATAAAAAAAGAACCAAAATGGCATTGACTGCATGCAGCAATAAGTTGATCACTTTATAACCGAGGGGATTCTGGCCACCCAGCCAATAGTTAAAAGCAAAGCTCAGTGTCGGTAATGGGCGGGCAATGGGACCATCATACGCTAACAAAGCACTCTTGATGGATGACATATCCCACTGCTGAAGATGCACCTTCTGATTGAATACTATGTTTCCATAGTCATCAAAAATGAAACCCCCATGCACTCCAGCCCACATGAGCAGTACGGGAATAGAGGCTACGAGAAATGCAACAACCAAGTTGAGCCAACCAACCCTACTGACGCCAAGCATGCCGCCACCTCTCAGATACACATTTATTCCTATTTCTCATCCAAAGAAGCTTAGTTAGGGTCACTCAGCCTGAAATACACTCTGTCGGCAGATAACGCGAAGACATGTCGCCCTTACATCGCCATGCGCCATTTTCATTCCGATCCAGCCGGATAACTTGTCCCTGCACGCCACTACCTCCGTTCAATACGCAAGTAATTGCCTGGGTAGTTCCGCTGCTCGCCGGAGGCTCTACAGCAATACTTGCACAACGTACAGTCACATCCCGGATGCCTATCCCGCCAGGAGAATAATCTGAGCGCGAATGATCGCCGGCCACCAATGCTTCGTAGCCAGCCTTGCCTATGCCGATATCAGCCAGTCCAGCCACTACTTGAGTACGGCCAATATAAGCTACGTAGACCGGCATAGCTATGGCGACTAATACGGCTATGATTGCCACCACGATCATCAGCTCGATCAAGGTGAATCCTCTGAATCGCACCATCGCCCTTCCCCAAGATAGGAAATGCGCTTTTTAATAATGAACAACCCCGCCGAAGCGGGGTCGTCATGTTACACGGTGATCGGCTAGCCAATTGCCAATCAGGAACAACCGGCCGGCTTGTACTTGGCATCCAGGCCGCCACCGCTAACACAAGTCCAAGTACCGGTCGCCGCATCGCGATTGAGGCTGATGGTCTTATTATTGATCTTGGTAGCGTTGCCCTTCAACGTACAGGTAATGCCGGTGGCCGCCACGGCTACGGCACAACGCGCAGTCGGCGTCGTCAGGCCGATCTGGGTAGCAGTAGTGGGAATCGTACCTTCATTCACCAGCACTTCGTATTGGGTCTTGCCGGGAGTGATTTCGGCCAGACCAGCAGTCGCCTGCGACTTGGCGACATAGTCCTGATACATCGGCAGCGCGATGGCGGCCAGGATGGCGATGATCGCGACAACGATCATCAGTTCGATCAGGGTAAAGCCCTGCTGCTTCTTCATGGTGAATCCCCTAGAGATGGTGTGTAAGTTGGCAGACACTCGGCCCGCGGAGCTTGCTACCCCTCGAGCGCCGCGCGGCAGAGCGCCACGTGCGGGTGATACAAGCAGGCCGCGTGCCAACTTCCCCACGCGCGCCCTATGCCCCCCAGGACGCATGATGCCCCATCGAATGCTGCTCGACACGGGCAAAGAAAGGATTTGCGACGGGCCTTCCCCTCTGCCGGGATAGGTCACAAAGTGACGCAAAACGTCACCCCATCGGGATTTCGGCTCCTAGCGTCCTGGCGCTCGCCGTGACAATTGCCGCTGATGCCAGACGACACGGAAACCGATACCATGCCGGTCATGTCCGCCTGGGGATGGCTGGACGGGGAGCACACCTGATGTCCGCAACTCGTAGCGCAGTACCCAAAGAGCCCGTCGCGCGCAATACCAGCCAGCAGCTGCCGTTCGTCTGGGAAGGGACGGACAAGCGCGGCGTGAAGATGAAGGGCGAGCAGACCGCCAAAAACGCCAACTTGCTGCGCGCCGAGCTGCGCCGCCAGGGCATCACGCCGTCGGTGGTCAAGCCCAAGCCCAAGCCGCTGTTCGGCTCTGCCGGCAGCAAGATCAGCGCGAAGGACATCGCCTTTTTCAGCCGCCAGATGGCGACAATGATGAAGTCGGGCGTCCCCATCGTGGGGTCGCTGGAGATCATCGGCAGCGGGCACAAGAACCCGCGGATGAAGAAGATGGTGGACCAGGTCCGCACCGACATCGAGGGCGGCTCGTCGCTCTATGAAGCGATCAGCAAGCACCCGATTCAGTTCGACGAGCTCTACCGCAACCTTGTCAAGGCCGGCGAAGGCGCCGGCGTGCTGGAGACCGTGCTGGAGACGGTGGCGACCTACAAGGAAAACATCGAGGCGTTGAAGGGCAAGATCAAGAAGGCCTTGTTCTACCCAGCCATGGTCATGGCAGTCGCGCTGCTGGTCAGTTCGATCCTGCTGGTCTGGGTCGTGCCGCAGTTCGAAGAAGTCTTCAAGGGCTTCGGTGCCGACCTGCCGGCGTTCACACAAATGATCGTCGCCGCATCCCGCTTCATGGTTTCCTATTGGTGGATACTGCTGATTGTCCTTCTCGGCAGCATCGTCGGATTCATCTTTGCCTATAAGCGCTCGCCGTCGATGCAGCACGGCATGGACCGGCTGATCCTGAAGGTACCGATCATCGGCCAGATCATGCACAACAGTTCCGTGGCACGCTTCGCACGAACCCTTGCAGTCACCTTCCGCGCCGGCGTACCCCTTGTGGAGGCGCTAGACATCGTCGCCGGCGCCACCGGCAACAGCGTCTACGAGAAGGCCGTGCTGCGCATGCGCGACGACGTCTCGGTCGGCTACCCAGTCAACGTGGCGATGAAGCAAACCAACCTGTTTCCGCACATGGTCATCCAGATGACCGCCATCGGCGAAGAGGCCGGTGCGCTGGATGCGATGCTGTTCAAGGTGGCCGAGTACTTCGAGC
>Ga0308161_1003635_pt1 | contig 14825 bp, 14 predicted proteins | sample PhyFR2_FD_201034 | JGI IMG/M metagenome (GOLD analysis project Ga0308161, IMG submission 201034) | Phyllosphere microbial communities from UC Gill Tract Community Farm, Albany, California, United States - DLSLF.R2 | ecosystem: Host-associated > Plants > Phyllosphere > Unclassified | place: USA...
GTCGGTGACCAGGCTGACGAGGCCGAAGCCCGCCACGGTGCCCCAGGCGCGGTTCCGCCGCGGAACGGGGCTGCCTCCCGGGGCCCGGTTCCTCGGCCGCGGGTGTGTCCCGCTCGTGGCGGCCGGTTGAGGATCCGGCGGGTCCGGTGCTGGGCCTTCCATGGCATCAGAATCGCCCACCGGGAGCCCGGCTACAAGGGCTCCCGTGCGGCGCGGCCGGGCTTACAGGTGCCGGGCCGCGGACGATGGTGAGAGTATGAGCAACGATGACTGAGCCCCAGAACCACTTTCCGCCGCCCGGGCACGATGCCGGGCCGCCGCGCGTCGCAGCCTGGCAGCTCGAGGAGATGACCGGCGGCCCGGACGGGGCAGCTTCCTGGTGGGAGGAGCAGGAGGCGCGCGCACCGCGGGAGTCCTTGGGGTGGCGGAGTTCCCGGGCCGCGGGCCGGGTGCTGGGGCTGCTGTTCCGGACCGTCGCGGTGGTCAGCGCCGCGGTCCTGATCGCCGCCGGCGCGTTGTACCTGCACGGTGACCTGTCGCCGTCCGGATTGTTGGGACGTTTCCTTCCCGGACCGGCGGGGCAGCCGCTGCCGAAGGCCGGCGCCGCACAGGGGGCCGCCCAGCCGCCCGCCGCCCCTGGAGCCGGTGCCGCTGACGGCGCGGCTCCTGCGCCGCGGGCCGTAACGGACCACCCGCCGGGAGGCCTGGAGGAAAATGCATCCCCGCTTGGTTCCCCGGCCCCGCTTGCCCGCACGTCGCCGTCGTACGCGTTCCTGCACAAGGGGGACGACGGCAAGCCGTACACCTACGACCCGTGCCGGCCGATCCACTACGTCACCCGCGCCGCAAACTCGCCGGCGGACGGGCCGGCGCTGATCCGGGAGGCCGTCGCCGCAGTCTCGCGCGCCACTGGGCTGGTCTTCATCGACGACGGCGCCACCTCCGAGGCGCCCGCGGCCGAGCACAAGTCCTACCAGCCGGAGCGGTACGGTAACCGTTGGGCGCCGGTGCTGATCGCGTGGGAGACGACGGCGGAAGAGCCGCGCTTCACGAACAAGGCCGTGGGCACGAACGTCATGGGCCTGGGCGGCAGCGAAGCCGTCAGCATCGGCAACTCGGGCTTCACGTATGTCAGCGGCCAGCTGGAACTGAACGGGCCTGCGATGCAGGCCATGATCGGCCGCGAGGGTCCGGCACAGGCCCGCGGCGTGATCGAACACGAGCTGGGCCACGTGGTGGGGCTGGACCACGTCCAGGATCCCTCGCAGCTGATGAACCCCACGGACTCGATCGGCGTTACCACCTACCAGGCCGGCGACCTCACGGGCCTTGCGGCGCTCGGCCAGGGTCCCTGCCGGCCTGAGATTTAGGAGCGCAGGGCTCTCACGGAAGACGCCCAGCGCCGTCGAGTAGGCTCTGGTGCCTATGTGGGGTTCTACGTACATGTTGAGGGTGCCGATGGGCAAGGCCTGCGCGGTGCTGACGGTCGCGCTGCTGGCCGCCGTGGCCGCCGCGCCGACTGCCGGGGCCGACGACGCGCCTCCCTCCGGGTACCCCTCGTGGACTGACGTCCAGGCCGCCAAGGGCAATGTCGATGCGAAGGACGCCGAGATCCAGAAGATCAACGGCCTCCTGGACGGGTTGGAGCAACAGGCCTCCTCCCTGGGCGCCGCGGCGGTGCGGGCGGGACTGGACTACGCCGTGGCGCACAACAACCTTGAGGCCTCGACGGCGAAGCTGGCCTCCCTGAAAGAGAAAACCGCAGCAGCCCATGCCACCGCCGACAAGCTTCACCGGCAAACGGGTGCCCTCGCCGCCCACGACTACATGGGCGGGGCCACGGACCTCGGGCCGTTCTCGGTGATGGACACACTCCAGAGCAAGGACGGTCTGCAGAAGCTGGACGTCATGCAGTTTGTCGCCCAACGGACCACGGACCTGTACAACAACTCCCGCGCCGCCGAGGCGGCTGCGGCGTCCCTGGATGCCCAGCAGTCGGTTGAGCAGGCCGAAAATCAGCGGCTCGCCGATGACGCCCAGGCCAAGCTGGCCGCCGCGCAGGACGCCCAGCGGGCCACCCAGGAGAAAGTCGACGAGGAAACCAAATACAGCGGGACCCTCACTGCGCAGCTCGCAACCCTCAAGGACACCAGCGCCGCGGTTGAGCAGAATTTCCGCGCCGGGCAGGAAGCCCAGGCCGCCTACGAGGCCCAGCAGGAAGCCCGCCGGCAAGCAGCTGCAGCGGCAGCGGCAGCGGCGGCCAGAGCTGCTGCAGCGGCTGACGCTGCGGCGGCCGCGCGGACACCCGCGTCCGCACCCGCGCCGGCCCCAACGGTGGTGACCCCGGAGATTCCGGGCGGCGCCGTCAACGACCCTGCCGGCGCCCAGGCGTTCGCCTCCAGCCAGCTCGGCGCCCACGGCTGGGGTGGAGACCAGATGGGATGCCTGGTCAAGCTCTGGAACCAGGAATCGAGCTGGATGACCAACGCCACCAACCCCTCCAGCGGCGCCTACGGCGTCGCCCAGGCCCTGCCGCCGGAGAAGTATTCGTCCACCGGACCCGACTGGCTGACCAACTACCGGACCCAGATTTCCTGGGGGCTCGGCTACATTGCGGGCCGGTACGGGTCGCCCTGCAACGCCTGGGACCACGAAGTGTCCAACAACTGGTACTGAGACGGACCGTCCCTCCGGACTCCGCCAGAATGATGAACATGCCGAGACCTGCCGAGAGCCGCGTCAAGAACGTCACCGCACAGATGCTCCCGCACACCTACCGCGAGGGCTGTCCGGTAGCCCTGTCGGACCTCCGCGCGGTCAGCTTTGATCACCTCGGCTTCGACGACGCCGTCCACGAGGGCACACTCATCGTCCACCGAATGATCGCAGCACCCATCCTGGAAGCCTTCACCGCCGCGCTGGAGATGGGCTTTCCCCTCCGGCAGGCCATCCCGATCGACGATCCGGCCTTCAAGGGAGACGACTTCGTTTCCATGGCAGCCAACAACACCTCGTGCTTCAACTACCGCACGATTGCCGGCACTGACAGGGTGTCCATGCACTCATGGGGCCTGGCCGTGGACATCAACCCGGCGCTGAACCCCTACCTGGCTGAGGACGGAATCTGGTACCCGGACGCCTCAAACGTTGACCGCAGCGCCCGGCCCGGAGTCTTCACTTCAGATCATCCCCTGACGGAACTCCTGCAAGACCTTGGTTTCGAATGGGGCGGCTCGTGGGCCCAACCGGATTTCCACCATTTTCAATGGCGCCAGGGACCGCCAGCGTAATTTCTATCGGTAGCCGGGGCCCCGCCTACCAGGCGACGTCCTGACCGTGCCGGGATGACCACCCCGGCCCAAGTGCACAAACGTGCACTTTAAGTCTTTGACGCGGAGCTCTTACGGCCAAACGGCAAAAACTGCTGCACGAACGTTCAAAATGTCACCGACGCGAAGGTCATCCTGCCAGCCTGAAATAACCAGTGTGATCCGAATCACGCCAGGCCGGACAGGCCACACCATCGAACACAAGCCCTCGCCGAGGAGGGCCCAGCGGAAGAGGAAACCATGTCTGACGGCAGAAACCAATCCGGTTCGAAACGAGCTAAAGCCCTATCCGGGGCGGTGGGCGCGGCGATGCTTCTCTGCGCATCTCTCATCTCTTCACCCGCGGCCCAAGCCGACACGGTCGATATTTCCCCGCCCGGCGCCAACGACTGGTCCTGCAAGCCGACCGCCGACCACCCCTTCCCGGTCATCCTGGTTCCGGGAACCTTCGAGAGCATGGCGAAGAACTGGGCCACGATGGCACCCGTGCTCAAGAGTGAGGGCTACTGCGTCTACTCCCTTAACTACGGTTCGACGAACGGCGTTGACGCCACCGGCCCGATCGCTGACTCCGCGGCTCAACTCTCGCCCTTCGTGGACGCCGTACTCGCCTCCACCGGGGCGGAAAAAGTCGATCTTGTGGGGCACAGCCAGGGCGGGATGATGCCCCGCTACTACATGGGCTTCCTTGACGGCGCGAAGAAGGTCAACGCCCTCGTGGGTATCGCTCCGTCCAACCACGGCACCCAGGGCTTGATCGTTCCCTCTCCGGACGGGCTGCCCTCAGCAACGACGGCCGGCGGCTCCAGCTGCCAGGCCTGCTCCGATCAGCAGGCGGGCTCACCGTTTCTCGCCAAATTGAATTCGCTGGGTGACGCCCTCCCCGGGCCGGCGTACACGGTCATCTCCACAACCCACGACGAGGTCGTAACCCCGTACCAAAGCCAGTTCCTGGCAGGTCCTGCGGAGAAGGTTACCAACATCACCATCCAGGACAAGTGTCCGGCGGACCCGATCGAGCATGATCAGACTCCTAACGACCCTGTCGTTCAGCGGTTGGTCCTGAATGCGCTCGGACGTCCGGCTGGGCAGCCCGGGGACCCCGCGTTCCAGCCGAACTGCGTCTAGGGCACGGCCCGGGCTGATAGCTCAAGGGAAAAGCAGAACCCCGCGCATTCCTCGGAATGCGCGGGGTTCTTTTCGAGCTTCCTATCAGAATCGAACTGATGACCTTTTCATTACGAGTGAAACGCTCTACCGACTGAGCTAAGGAAGCACCGCGTGAGCCTCCGGCGGACCGGGCGGATCATGCAAGAGTCAACTGTAATGGAGGGTCCGCGCCCGGGTCAAAATGACCGGAACGGGCGCGGACACAGCCCCGGAACGGCCCTAGCAGACGGTGTTGTCCGCCGGGGTTTTGCCGTCCACGAGGTACCCGTCCACGGCGTTGCCGATGCAGCTGTTGGACCGGCCGTAGGCGGTGTGGCCCTCACCCTTCCAGGTCAGCAGCGAGGCCTTTCCCAGCTGCTTCCGCAGCGAACCGGCCCACTCCACCGGCGTCGCGGGGTCCCCGGTGGTGCCGATGACCACGATGTCCGTGGAGCCCTTGTACTGCACCGGCGCGGGGGTGCGCTGGCTCTTGTACGGCCAGTCCTTGCAGCTGGTGGCGCCGTAGGCGAAGTAGTAGCCCAAGGTGGGGGAGAGTTGGCGGAGGCGCTGGTCCTCGGCCCGCATCTCGGCGGTATCCGCGTCCATCGGGTAATCCAGGCAGTTGACGGCAGTGAAGGCAAAGGTGGAGTTCGCCGAGTAGGTCCCGTTCGGTTCCCGGTCCGCGCCAAAGTCGGAGAGCCGCAGCATGGGGGAGACATCGCCCTTCTTGGCGCTGTCCAGGGCCTGCGTGAGCAGGGGCCAGTTGTCGTCGTTGTAGAACGGCAGGATGAAGCCGCTGACGAACATCGAGGCGTTGACCACCCGGCCGTCCTTGGCGGTCTTCGGGCTTGCTTCCACGGACGCGATGATGTCCTGAATCTCCCGGATGGCGTCGTCGGCGCTGCCGCTGAAGGGGCAGCCGCTGTTCTGCAGGCAGTGCGTGACGTACGCGCGGATCGCCTTCTCGAACGCCTTCGCCTGGCCGGCGGTCAGCTCCTCGTAGTTCAGTGACGGATCGAGCGCCCCGTCCAGGACCATCCGGCCCACGTTGTCCGGGAACAGGGAGGCGTAGGTGGAGCCCAGGAACGTGCCGTAGGAGTAGCCCAGGTAGTTCAGCTTCGCGTCGTTGAGCACCCCGCGCAGCACGTCCATGTCCTTGGCGGCGCTGACGGTGTCCACGTGGCCCAGGACCGGGCCGGTCTTCTCAGCGCATTTGGCGGCGATCGCCTTGTTGTCAGCGAGGGCGTCGGCCAGGCCGGCGTCGGTGTCCATCTTGTAGACCTTGGCGCGGTTCGCGTCCCGCTCCTGGTCGGTGAGGCAGGTGACCGGTGCGGAACGCTTGACCCCGCGCGGGTCGAAGCCGACGACGTCGTAGTTCGCCCGGACCTTGTCGGAGATGTTCGTGGCGCCGGCGTCCCGCACGAAGTCGACGCCGGACCCGCCGGGGCCGCCCGGGTTGACCAGCAGGCTGCCCTTCTTGTTGCCGCCCTTGGCCGCCAGCTTCAGGATGGCGAGGTCGATGCTGCCGCCGTCGGGCTTGCTGTAGTCCACCGGGACCTTGACCTTGGCACACTGGAAATCACCCTCGCAGCGGGACCAGGTCAGCTGCTGGGTGTAGAAGCTGCGCAGTTCCGCCGGAGCCGCGGCCGCGATGGACGGATCGGCGGGCCCGGGGGCCGCGGAGGACTGGTTGTTGCCCGACCCGAACAGCGTGCAGGACGAGAGCACCAGGGTCAGCACCAGGCCCAGTGCCAGGGCGCCGGCCGAGCGCAGGCCGGACCACGGGGGTCGGCTGCCGGCGGGCCGGGATGGTGCTGACGTCATGCGGTTCTCCTCGGGACAGACAATCTAAAAAGAGCGGGACAGAAGCTGGGGGTCAGATGAGGCTGGCGGCCATGGACTCCACCGCCAGCAGGGGAGCGACGTTGGAGGTGGTGATCCGTTGCCGGGCGGTATTGATGGCATCCATCCGCGCCAGCGTCACCTCCGGGGTGGAGCGGCCGGCGAATTCCTGGAGCTCGTCGCGGAGTTCGAGGTTGACCAGGTCCACGGCGTTACCCATCTGGATGATCAGCACATCGCGGTAGAAGGACAGGAGATCCGTCAACGTCCGGTCCAGCGAGTCCGTGATGGAGCGCTTGGCCCGCCGCTTCTGGTCATCCTCCAACTGCTTGACCTGGCCGCGCATCGCCGGCGGCAGCGGCCCGCTCTCGGGGGCACCCAAGGTGGCCAGCAGCGCGGCCTTCTCGGCGGCGTCGCGCTCCTCGTTGGAGCTGGTGGCCTCCTCGGTGGCGATCTTCACCAGCTTGTCCGCCATCATGACGGCGGCGGTGACGCCGCGCAGGTGCAGCGGGAACCGCACCGTGTCCAAGCGGCGCTGCCGGGCGTCCGGGTCCCGGGCCAGCCGGCGGGCGATCCCCACGTGGCTTTGCGCGGCGCGGGCGGCGCGTTCGGCGACGTCGGGTGCGATCCCGTCCCGGCTGACCAGGAGGGCGGCGACGTCGGCCGCGGGCGGCAGCCGCAGGGCCACGGGGCGGCAACGGGACCGGATGGTCACCAGCACGTCCGCGGGGGAGGGGGCGCAGAGCATCCAGATGGTCCGCGGGGTGGGTTCCTCGATGGCCTTGAGCAGCACATTGGTGGTCCGCTCGGCCATCCGGTCCGCGTCCTCCACCACGATGATCCGCCACCGCGCCGAGGACGGCCGGTTCCCGGCGGTGGCCACCAGTTCGCGGGCCTCGTCGATGGTGATGGTGACCTTCTCGGTGCGCACGAACGTCACGTCCGAGTGCGTCTCGCCGACGATCGTCTGGCAGGCGTGGCACTGCCCGCAGCCGCGCCGGGTGATGTCGTCCTGGTCGCAGTTCAGGGCAGCGGCGAAGGCCTTCGCGGCGTTGGAGCGGCCGGACCCCGGCGGACCGGTGAAGAGCCAGGCGTGGGTCAGGCCCTCGCCCTCCGCGGCCTGCCGGAGCTGGTCGACGACGGCGGGCTGGCCCTGCAGGTCATCCCAGACACTCATGCGGAGCTGCCTTGCCGGAGCGCCAGCAGCGCGTCCACCCGGTCCAGGATCTGCGCCGCCAGGTCATCCACCGGCAGATGCGCGTCCAGGACCAGGTACTGGCCCGGCCGCGCCGCCGCGAGCTCGAGGAAGGCGCCGCGGATCCGGGCGTGGAAGTCGTCAGCCTCGGATTCCAGCCGGTCCTCGGCGGCATCCCCGGCGGTGCGGCGGCGGCGCCCGTCCGCGGGGTCGACGTCAAGCAGAACGGTCAGGTCCGGCCAGAGCCCGGCGGTGGCCCACTCGTTGATCCCCCGCACCCGGTCCGTGCCCAGATGCCGGCCGGCGCCCTGATAGGCCACGGACGAGTCGATGTAACGGTCCGTCAGGACCACGTCGCCGCGTTCCAGGGCCGGCCGCAGGACCTGCTCGGCGTGGGCTGCGCGGGAGGCAGCGAAAATCAGCGCCTCGGTCCGGCCGTCGATCTCGCCGTGGCCGTGGTCAAGCACCAGGGAGCGCAGCTTCTCGCCAATCGGGGTACCGCCGGGCTCCCGGGTGCGCAGGACGGTGAGGCCGCGTGACTCCAGCGCCGCGGCCAGCGCTGCCGCCTGCGTGGACTTACCGGCGCCGTCGCCGCCTTCGAAGGCGATCAATAGGCCGGGGAACGGCCCGCGGGCAGGGCCGGGAGTCTGGGAAGTCACTGCTCTAGCGTACCGACAACCACGGACACTCTGCTGGTGCGCCGTAACGCCCAGCGGGTCCCGCGCTGCCCCACGTACCCTGTCAGCATGAGTCTCTCCGAAGATCAGGCCGCCGCGCTGTCCGCCGAAACCGTTGTGGTCGCCGCGGGCCGTCCGCCGCGCGAACGCGATGCCCCGGTCAACCCGCCGCTGGTGCTGTCCTCCACCTACTTCGGCACCGGGCCGCTGGGTCCCGGCGACCGCGGCTACGGCCGGTACTCCAACCCCACCTGGGACCCGTTTGAGGAAGCCCTGGCGCAGCTGGAGGGAGCCTCACTGCCCGGGCTGCTCTACGCCTCAGGGCTTGCGGCCGTCAGCTCGGCGCTCTCCCTGGTCCCGCCGCAGGGCGTGCTGGTGATGCCCTCGCACAGCTACGCCGGTTCACTGGTGATGGCTACCGAACTGGCCGAGGCCGGGGCACTGGAATTGCGGACCGTGGACATCGCGGACACCGACGCCGTCCTGGCCCAGCTGGCGCCCGCACAGGGCAAGCCGGCCAGCGTGCTGTGGCTGGAGAGCCCCACCAACCCGATGCTCGGCGTCGCGGACATCCGCGCCCTCACCGCCGCCGCCCACGACGCCGGGGCGACCGTCATCACGGACAACACCTTCTCCACCCCGCTGGTGCAAAAGCCGCTCTCCCTGGGCTCCGACGTCGTGCTGCACTCGGTGACCAAGTACCTCGCGGGGCACTCCGACGTCGTCCTCGGCGCCCTGGTGACCTCGGATGAGGCGCTGCACGCCCGCCTGCTGCACCACCGCACCATCCACGGCGGGATCGCCGGGCCGTTCGAGGCCTGGCTGGCGCTGCGCGGGCTGCGCACCTTGGCGCTGCGGATCGAACGCTCGCAGGCGTCTGCCGCCATCCTCGCGGAGCGTCTGGCCCGTCATCCCCGGGTGGGCAGCATCCGGTACCCGGGCCTTCCCACGGACCCCGGCCATCAGCGGGCCAAGGAGCAGATGACGGGCTTCGGCTCGATCCTTTGCATCGAAATGGCTCCCGCGGGCGGGCTGAGCGGCGCTGACGCGGCGGACCGGATGATCACCGGCCTGCGGCTCTGGCTGCCCGCCACCTCCCTTGGCGGGGTGGAATCCCTGATCGAACGGCGGCGCCGGCACACCGCCGAGCCGCTCAGCGTGCCCGAGAATCTGGTGCGCCTCAGCGTCGGGATCGAAAATGTCGAGGACCTGTGGGCCGATTTGGAGCAGGCCCTCGCCACTTTGGACGGTTAGGCTTGGGACATGGACGGACGCTTGCTGATTGACTTTGCCGACAGGGGAATCTACTTCCTCCTCGCTCTGGTGGCCCTGGGGCTCGAGGTGTGGGCATTCTTCGACTGCCTGCGGCACAAGCCCAACGCGTTCGAGGCCATGTCCAAGCGCACCAAGACCTTCTGGCTCGCCCTCACCGGCGGCGCCCTGGCCATCGGACTGCTGTCCCTGCTGGGCGGCGGCGGTGGCTTCTTCGGCCCCCTGGGTCTGTTCGGCCTCGCAGCCGTCACCGCGGCCTCCGTTTACCTCGCGGACGTCCGTCCGGCCGTCCGCGACGCCGGCCGCGGCGGCAGCCGCAATATGGGCCCTTACGGCCCCTGGTGACCCCGGCGGCCGCCCTCCGCGGCTGGTAACCCGTCGGGGGCTACGGCGGCCCAGGCCACGGACAGTTCCCCGAGCCGCCAACGGGACGGCCCGTCCAGCACGGGCCAGCCGGCCTCCCGCAGCGCACGGCAGGTTGCCACCCAGCGCTGCCGGTGCCCGAAGGAAGCCAGCGGCGCCGCCTCCAGCCAGGCCTTGTCCAGTGCCTGCAGGAAGGTGTGCACCTTCTCGCCGGGAACGTTGCGGTGGATCAGGGCCTTCGGGAGCCGTTCGGCAATCTCGGAGGGCAGCTCCACGGACCCGAAGCGCAGGGACAATCCCAGGCTGATCGGACCCCCGGCGTCGAGCGCCACCCAGGTGACGTTCCGCCCGATCTCGTCGCAGGTCCCGTCGACGAAGAGTCCGCCGGGAGCCAGCCGGTCCTGGACCAGCCGCCAGATCGCCGGGACGTCGGCCTCCTCGTACTGGCGGAGCACGTTGAACGCCCGCACCAGCACGGGCCGGCCGGGTACCGGCAGTTCGAAGCCGCCCAGTTGGAAGCTCAGCCCGGGCCGTTCCAGCGCCTTCGCCTGGCGGACCCGTTCCGGTTCGATCTCGATGCCTACCAGACGGACATCCGGGCGGACGGCGGAGAGCCGCTGGAAGAGTTCGACGGCGGTGGCGGGGGAGGCGCCGTAGCCCAGGTCCACCACCAGGGGGTCGGCCGCGGTGCGTAGCCGCCATGCCTGCGGCCCGGCCAGCCACCGGTCCACCCGGCGCATCCGGTTGGGGTTGGTGGTGCCGCGGGTCACGTTGCCTACCGGCCGCCCGGCGCGTGTTCCGCCCCGGGGTCCCGGGGACGCCACCCGCTCAGCCTTCTGCACCACGGCTTAACCCTAGCCTCCGGCGGGGAGGCCCAATGCAGAAGCCTGGTGCAGTAGCCCCGGTGTAACGGACAGCGCCGCCGGCGGGGCCTCGGCTAGGATGACAACCATGACTTACAAGCTGATCCTGCTGCGCCACGGGCACAGCGAATGGAACGCCAAGAATCTGTTCACCGGTTGGGTGGACGTGGACCTGAATGACCAGGGACGTGCCGAGGCGGTGCGCGGCGGCGAGTTGCTCGTGGAGAACAACGTCCTCCCGGACATCCTCTACACCTCGCGCTTGAAGCGGGCCATCAACACCGCCAACCTGGCCCTCGACAAGGCGGACCGCGGCTGGATCGACGTCAAGCGCGACTGGCGGCTGAACGAGCGCCACTACGGCGCGCTGCAGGGCAAGGACAAGGCCCAGACCCTGGCCGAGTACGGCGAGGAACAGTTCATGACCTGGCGCCGGTCTTACGACACCCCGCCGCCGCCCCTGGCCGATGACTCCGAGTTCTCCCAGGTGGGCGATCCGCGCTACAAGGACCTCGGCGACGAGATGCCCCGCACCGAATGCCTCAAGGACGTCCTGGTCCGCCTCCTGCCCTACTGGGAATCGGACATCAAGGAAGACCTGAAGGCCGGCAAGACCGTGCTGGTCACTGCCCACGGCAACTCCCTGCGCGCCCTGGTCAAGCACCTGGACGGGATCAGCGACGAGGACATCGCCGGCCTGAACATCCCCACCGGCATCCCGCTGGTCTACGACCTGGACGAGAACTTCAAGCCGCTGAACCCGGGCGGAACCTACTTGGATCCGGAGGCTGCGGCAGAGTCCATCAAGGCCGTGGCGAACCAGGGCAAGAAGTAGCCCCGGAACCTTCCCGGAAACGTCGACGGCGGCCGTCCACCCCCAAGGTGGCCGGCCGCCCTCGTTTGTTCTGATGCTTTTGCGATCAAGCGCCGCTAGCTGTGCTCGATGCTGTTCGGGTGCCAGGCACCGGTGACCAGATAGGTCACCTTCTGTGCCACGGACACGCCGTGGTCGGCGAAGCGCTCGAAGTAGCGGCTGGCCAGGGCCACGTCCACGGTGGTGGCGGCGGACTCGGCCCAGTCGGCGCGGGCGATCGCCTTGAACACTGACAGGTGCAGGTCGTTGACGGTGGTGTTGGCCTTCAGGATGTCCCGGGCCACCTCCAGGTCGCGGGTCTCCAGCAGGATGGTCAGCTTTTCGGCGATCTCCAGGTCAGCCTTCGCGAACTCCCGGAACGTGTCCTGAAGCGGCGCGGGGATGACGTTGGCCGGGTAGCGGAGCCGGGCCAGCTGGGCGATGTGCCGGGCGAGGTCGCCCATGCGCTCCAGCGAGGCGCTCATCCGCAGCGAGCCGACGATCATGCGCAGGTCGCTGGCCACCGGGCCCTGGAGGGCCAGGATGTCGATGGCGCGTTCGTCGAGGCTGTTCTGCAGGAAGTCGATGCGGGCATCGGCGGCGATGACGTCCTCGGCGAGGTCGACGTCGGCACCTTCGAAAGCGGTGGTGGCCTTCTCGAAGGCCTCGCTGACCAGCTTGGAAATCTCTACGAGCTGTTCACCGACCTGGGCGAGCTCTTCCTGAAAAACCTTACGCACGGGGCGTCCTTTCCTCGTCGACGTCGCGGACGGCCGCTGGGCCGGCAACGTCTGGTTTCGCCGTAGCGGCGTTCAACCTGCCACCCTGCCACTCGTCGGTGAACTGTTGCGCCCCACTAGATGAACGTTAGCTGAACCAGCCCCGGAACCGCACACGTTTTCAATTGAGCCGCCCGCGCACCGCATAAGCTGGAGCCGTGGATCCAATGCTCATCGGTGTGATCGCGGGCCTCATCGGCCTGGCGCTCGGCGTCTTCGGCGTGCTCGCGTTCCGCCTCAGCGAACAGCAGCGCCGGATCAGCGACGTCGAAACCGACGAGCCCTCCCTGCCCGAGGGCGCCGCCGAGGTCCTGGCCGTCCTGGGCCGGGCGTTCGTGGTGGTGGACGCGATCGACGGCGTCGTCCGGGCCAGTCCCGCCGCCTACGCCTACGGTCTGGTCCGCGGCCACACCGTGGTCCACCAGCAGCTGCTCGAGCTGACCGCCAAGGTCCGCCGCGACGGCGTGATCCTGGAGAAGCAGCTCGAGCTGCCCCGCGGCCCGCTCGGCCAGGGGACCCTGATCGTCCAGGTCCGTGCGGCCATGCTCGGTGAGGAATACATCCTGCTCCTGGCCGATGACCGCACCGAGATCACCCGCACCGAGGAGATCCGCAATGACTTCGTCGCCAACGTCTCGCACGAGCTGAAGACCCCGGTCGGGGCGATCTCGCTGCTGGCAGAGGCGCTGGAGGCCTCCCCGGATGACGAGGAAGCGGTCCGCCGCTTCGCCAAGCGGATGCACAAGGAGTCCACCCGGCTCGCCGCCCTGGTGCAGGACATCATCGAACTCTCCCGGCTGCAGGGCGCCAATGTCGCCCAGGCCGCGCACCCGGTGGACATCAACACCGTCGTCGCCGAGGCCGTGGACCGCTCCCAGCTGCCGGCCGAGAGCAAGAACATCGACATCGTGGTCGGCGGCCGGACCGACGCGATGGTCTACGGCGACCAGGACCTCCTCGTCACAGCCCTCCGCAACCTGATCGACAACGCCATCCGCTACTCGCCGGAGAACACCCGCGTCGGCGTCGGCGTCCGCTCCCGCGACGGGCTGGTGTCCGTCTCCGTGACGGACCAGGGGGAGGGCCTGAGCCCGGAGGACCAGGAACGCGTGTTCGAGCGCTTCTACCGGGTGGACTCCGCGCGCTCCCGCCACACCGGCGGCACCGGGCTGGGCCTGAGCATCGTCAAGCACGTCATGGCCAACCACGGCGGCGAGGTCACGCTCTGGTCCCAGCCGGGCCAGGGATCCACCTTCACCCTCCGGCTGCCGGAGATGGAAGGCCAGGACACCCCCGCCGGCGATCCGCGCCGGGCACCCCACGGCGAACGACCCGAACGACGCGACGCCGCCGGCGTCCATGAACAAGGAGCTAGCGCTTGAGCCGGATTCTTATTGTCGAGGACGAGGAGTCCTTTAGCGACCCGCTGTCCTTCCTCCTGGGGAAGGAAGGATTCGAGGTGGAGGTCGTGGACAACGGCCTTGATGCGATCACCGAGTTCGACCGCAACGGCGCGGACTTGGTCCTCCTGGACTTGCAGCTGCCCGGGCAGTCCGGCACGGAGGTCTGCCGGCAGCTGCGGCAGCGCTCCTCCGTCCCGGTCATCATGCTGACCGCCAAGGACGCCGAGATCGACAAGGTGGTGGGCCTTGAGCTCGGCGCCGACGACTACGTCACCAAGCCCTACTCCTCCCGCGAGCTCGTCGCCCGCGTCCGGGCCGTGCTGCGCCGGCACGGCGAACCGGAGGAACTGGTCTCCAACACCGTCCAGGCGGGCCCGGTCCGGATGGACGTCGAAAGGCACGTGGTCAGCGTCCAGGGCGAGCAGGTCTCCCTGCCGCTGAAGGAGTTTGAACTGCTGGAGATGCTGCTGCGCAACTCCGGCCGCGTCCTGACCCGCGGGCAGCTGATCGACCGGGTCTGGGGATCTGACTACGTCGGCGACACCAAGACCCTGGACGTACACGTTAAGCGGCTGCGCAGCAAGATCGAGCCGGACCCCTCCGCGCCGCGGCACCTGATCACCGTCCGCGGCCTGGGCTACAAGTTCGAGCCCTAGACCTACCGAGTGCGGGCAGCGGTTCCGGCAGACACTGCGCCGGCATAACAAAGGTCCTGTATATCAAAGGAGCGGCACCCCGCGAGGGGTGCCGCTCCTTTGTGTTGGTGGTTCCTGGTGCCGGTTAGCGGCTGGCCGTCGGGGACGGCGTCGCGGATTCGGAGGCCGACGACGACGGCGAGGCCGAGCTGGACGCCGAGCTCGAGGAGGTGGCCGTCGGGGTCGGGGTCGGGATGTACTTCTTGTAATCCGCGATGGTGCCGTCCAGCACCGGCATGTTGAACTTGGCCTTCATGTTGGTGGCGCTCTCGGAGAGCGTGACCTCCACCAGCGAACCGGGCTTCCCGCCGGTGGTGCTCAGGGTTGCCGAGTCGGTGCTGTCGTTGAGCAGGACGTAGGAGTTCTTCTTGACCGGCACCTGGGTCTGCGAGCCGCTGGCGCCGT
>Ga0308161_1003636_pt1 | contig 14825 bp, 12 predicted proteins | sample PhyFR2_FD_201034 | JGI IMG/M metagenome (GOLD analysis project Ga0308161, IMG submission 201034) | Phyllosphere microbial communities from UC Gill Tract Community Farm, Albany, California, United States - DLSLF.R2 | ecosystem: Host-associated > Plants > Phyllosphere > Unclassified | place: USA...
GGTAACAACCTATATATATTCCGATTAATCAAAAAAGCACTCTTCAGCCCTCAGGTTTTTTGTTCAGCGGCTGACCAGGTTATGTTGCTTTTTTATGCCTCTGCCGATGTTAATTCACTCTGATAATGGGTCTTACTCTATTTATCTCTGGCGTGGTAAGACCTCTCTGTATTTAAGTCCCTCCTTATAGTAGAAACCGTACGGCTTATTTAGAATAAATTCCTTACTTAGTCAGAGATATTTCTCTTTCAGGAAAAGCGTATTCCCAGGTGACTGGCGTGTATTCTTTTCACTCTATCAACAACAATAGTGGACTTAATTTCATCCTGATTACAACGGAATATAATTATGTCTACGACCCCTTTGCATAATAAATGCACCAGGGTAACGCTGCGCCCGCTGATATTGGCTCTCTCATGTGCTGCAGCATGTCCGGCAACGGCAGAGCAGGTAATGACCGTAACCGCCCCGGTAAATAATCCGGGCCATCTGGTGACCTCTACTCAAACGCCGCGCCAGCCTGTTCCGGCCAGTGATGGTGCAGATTTACTGAAAACAATCCCGGGCTTCTCGATACTGCGTAGCGGGGGCAGCAATGGCGATCCTGTATTGCGCGGCATGTTCGGTTCCCGGCTGAATATTCTGAGCGATGGTGCCAGTACGCAGGGGGGGTGTGGCTCCAGAATGGATACCCCGACTGCCTACATCACCCCCAAAAGTTACGACACGCTGACGGTTGTCAAAGGGCCACAAAGCGTTACCCACGGGCCGATGGCCTCGGCGGGCACGCTGCTGTTTGAGCGTCAGCCCGAACTGTTCAGCGAGCCGGGGATTAAAGGCTCGGTTAACCTTCTTCAGGGGGCGAATGGTCGCTCAGATCAGAACGTCAATACTGTGTTGGGTAATCGTTCGGGCTATATCCGTTTAGACGGCAACCGTTCGGAAGCGGAGGATTACCGGGATGGCGACAGCAATCGGGTGCCAGGCAAGTGGCGTAAATGGAACAGTGGCGTCACCCTGGGGCTGACGCCGGATGACGATACGCTGGCGGAACTGAGCATGGGGGCCAGTGACGGCGAAGCCCGCTATGCGGGACGCATGATGGACGGCAGCCGTTTTGCGCGCAAAAGTGCCGCATTGAAGCTGGAAAAATATGCGTTAAGCGATAGCCTGAGAAAAGTCAGCTGGCAAAGTTACTACAACGACACCGACCACATCATGGACAACTACAGTCTGCGCCAGACCGTTGGGCCAAAACGCAAAAGTGAAGTCGGTGGGGTTACGATGGGAACCCGGCTGAGTACTGTCTGGGAGTCTGACGCTAATCAGCTGACGACCGGCACCGACATGATGCGTAAGACTCACCGCAGAAAGAATGCGGCAGGCTGGCGCGATGACGCGCAGTTCATTCAGGCAGGCATTTTCAGTGAGCTCCAGACGGAATTAAACAGCGACAATAAGTTCATCACCGGCGCACGTCTGGATCATGTCAGGGTTGACGACAAGCGCTCATCAGATTTCGCATCACGCAGTGACGTACTGCCCGGTGCCTTTATGCGCGTTGAGCATACACTGCCGGATGCCCCGCTTACACTCTACAGTGGCGTAGGTTATACCGAGCGTTTCCCGGACTACTGGGAATTTTTTTCCGGCAAAGCCGGACAGGCCAGTTTCAAAACACTGAAGAGCGAAAAAACGCTCCAGTGGGATAATGGTCTGAGCTTTAATGGCGAGAACGTCAGCGCGTGGCTCTCCGCTTATGTCGGACGGATTTCCGACTATATTCTGTTCGATTACAGCCAGACGCCGTCGCAGGCAAGCAACACCAACGCTGTCATTATGGGAGGGGAAACCGGAGCGCGCTGGAAGATTGCACCGAACTGGTTGCTGGAAACTAGCCTTAATTACGCCTGGGGAGAAAATCGTTCCGACAGCCAGCCGCTGCCGCAGATGCCGCCACTGGAAGGGCGCGTCATGCTTAATTACTATCAGGAAGACTGGAGCACAGGCGTGATGTGGCGAGCCGTCGCTCCTCAGCATCGCACCGCTAACCAAAAAGGAAACGTAACCGGGCAGGACCTGAGCAGCAGCGCAGGGTTTGGTACCCTGGCCTGGAATGCAGATTATACGTTCAGTCAGCAGCTAAAGATGAGTGCGGATATTGATAACCTGCTGAACAAAGCTTATAGCGAACACCTTAATATGGCTGGTGTCAGCGAATTCGGTTATTCCACTCATCAGCAGATCACTGAACCCGGTCGCACGTGGTGGCTGGAAATGGAATATGTTTTCTAGATGGCGACAGGCAACGCTGATGCTTTAATTTATCCGGACGTGATCTGGGGAGGTGTTTTCCGCGCCGCCTGCGCCAGGAGCGTTTGATGATCTCCCCCGATCAACGCAGGGCAAATAATATAGCAGCCGTTCCTCAGTGCAAAATGATTCTGCCATGCGGCTGTCTCTTAAGGGTAAATAAGTGTCGTCCGGTCACGCCATAAGAGAATTATTAATAGTGAGGTTCAAATAGCAATATCGAACGCCTGCGTTTTTGCCAGCACACAATAGAGCTGGCAATCGTTACTGACGTTGAGTTTCTCCATGGCTCTCAGCTTATGGGCGCTGACGGTCTTATTACTCAGGTTCATCTGCTGAGCGATCTGGGTCAGATTAAGCCCCTGACACATCATACGCAGCACGTCAATTTCGCGCGGAGATAGCTCCCTGCTGGCTTGATTATTGTTCTGAAAAAGGGCGTTCATGAGTTCGCGTTCAATGTAAACCTCATCGTTGATGACTGAACTCAGCGTCCGGCTCAGCGTTTTCTCGCAGGTATCCCGGCTGATATAGGCTTTTGCCCCAGCTTCCAGCGTCATACGGATGAGCTGGGTATTTTTATAAGGAGAAAGGACGATCATTTTTAACTTTGGATACTTGCGGTTGAGCCACTTAATCAGCAGCACGCCATCCATGCCACTAATGGGATTTGGGCCTGGAGTGGTAGCCAGCGAGAAGCCAAGAAAAAGAATATCAACCGTCTGTTCAGTCAGCAGTGACATGAGGCCGGAAGGCGAGGCTGTATCCCCTGTGACTTTAATTTCGGGGCGGGAAAAGCTGTCACTGGGCAGAGCCGGCGCATTCATAATCATCGACATAACGCCGCGACGAATAATCGTATGCTCATGGGCGATAGCAATATTGATACTCATAGTGGTTTCTCCGAAATGATGATGGCGCTCTGGATGACGTCACCTGATGTGAAGAAATATACTGATCCCACAGAGAGTATTCTTTAGTACTTGTCAGATAATTCCGCTTGCGCGCTGTCCAGGCGTAGCAGGCTCTCTTGCATTAATGCCACGAAACGTTCTGCGAGCGGTGAAAGCTGTAACTCATCGACAAGACCCGCCCGGAGGAGTTCAGGGAGAGCCTCCATTGCCTGGCAGAAACGGGTTGCTTCTCGCATGGAAAGCAAGCTCCATGATGCCTTGAGACGGTGCGCCAGCTTACTCAGCGCTTCGGCCGAGTGGCTGGAACACCGGAGCTGCCGCAGGTCCTGCTCAAGCGCTTCCCGCATCTGATCGCGCATCAGGGTAATCACATCATGTTGTCCCTCTGCAAGTTGATAAAGCCCTGTAAGATCACAGGTCTCGACGAGGGGACTGGCATGCTGCGCCAGTGCCTGCTGCAGTTCATCCAGAGTGAGAGGTTTACGCAACAGACCGTCCATGCCGGCATGGCGTGCCCTGTCATTCTCTTCCAGCAGCGCATTGGCCGTACAGCCAAGCAGGATAGCCGGTGCAGGGGCCAACCCCGCGATATCTCTTACCAGCAGCAATGTTGCGAGTTGATAGCCATCTATTTCTGGCATCTGGCAGTCAGTAATCAGTACCTCTACCGGATCGGTAGCCAGCCGGGCAAGGGCATCGCAGGCATTGGTACAGCCAATCACTTCCTGTCCCAGTTTTTCCAGCTGCAGTCTCAGCACGGTTAAGTTAGCGGGGAAATCATCGACAATCATGATGCGGCGGCGCGGAAGCGGTGCGAACGCTGATTCGGTGATGACTCTGGTCTGTTCATCGACAGGCTGCAGAGGCAACGAAACCGTCACTTCAGTGCCCTGAGCTGGCACACTACTCAGGGTGAGTTTACCGGCCATCAGCTCAATTAACTGATAGCAAATCGCAAGCCCAAGTCCGCTGCTTTGCGGCATGGCAGAGTCACACTGGAACCACGGCGTACCGATTGATGGCATGGCATCTGGCGGGATGCCTATTCCGGTATCCGTGATACGTAATTCAAGTTTTTGACCCTCAAGCCTGGCGCTAAACGTCACCTTTCCCTCAGGGGTATATTTGATGGCGTTACTGAGCAGGTTAGCAATTACCTGGCTAAGCCGGGACTTATCAATATAAAACAGTTGATGGCGCGGAACATCCAGCGCGGCCTCCCACTGCAGCATTTTAGCTGAGGCGCTATGAGCGAAGATCTCCCCGTTGGTATGGAGGAGTTGCCAGAGAGAGTGTTGCGCCAGTTCCAGTCGCAACTCTCCCGCTTCGATGCGAGAGAGGTCAAGAATATCGCCAATCACGTCACGCAATGAGCCTGCGCTCTGCCATGCCACCATGAGGCTATTGCTACGCTCTTTTTCCAGCTCCAGCAGCCCAAGCAGGGCATTAAGCGGTGTGCGGATGTCATGGCTCATACGGGCGAGAAAGTTTGATTTCTCCAGGCTTGCGCGTTCGGCCTGACTAAGCGCAAGATTCAGCGCGGCAGTCAGTTCGGCTTTTTCACTGATATCAACCCAACCGCCAATAATGCCCTGAGGTCGTCCAACATTATCGGTATAGCTGCACAACCACCAATAGAGTGTGGCGTCTGCCTGGGCGATACGCGTTTCTCCAGTCAGGGGATCGGGTGCGTTAAGTAGCATCAGGCGTCTGGGGAGAGCGAATTGCTCTGCGAGTTCACCCAGCGGCAGGTTGACAAAAAAACTGCCTTCTTCCGGCTCGTTCGCCAAAAGCGGGGAGTTTACAAACGCGTCGTTATAGCGAGTCAGGCGACCAGAGGGATCGCAGACAAACAGCGGCACCGGGACATTGTTCATGAGTGTTTGCCACAAGGACAGGGCATTATGCAATGCGAAAGTATCCTGTTCCCGCTGACTGCGCCGGCGTTGTGCAATCTTCCAGATGACCAGCACCAGAATCGCGACACAAAAGAAGATCGCAGCCATCAATGCAGTCCACAACGTGCGGTTTAAAGAAGGTTGCTGTTTGTTAAGGACAGCCAGCGGTCTGGCCCGCTCGCGAAAGACGCTGGCGCGGGTTACAGATGCCAGTATGGCGTTGACCCGTTCTTCTTTAACCGGGTCTGAACTCTCTGCGATAAACCATAACGGCGTACCCGGCAGATCGAGCGGCATAAGCTGCAGTGAGGTATCTTCACGTTGCCGCAGAGCATAGTTCAGCGCATAAGCATCTCCCGCCAGTCCGTTGGCTCCTCCCGCATTCATTAATTCAAACCCCTGAGAAAGCGTCTTCACCCGTACAAGGTTTTCCGACGGTAGCTTATGTCGCAATAGAGGAAGGAGAGGGGAATCCTGGAGCACCGCGATGCGCCGATGTTTCAGCCCGGGCAAAACGGCAGGCAGCGCATGCTGAATGGGGCTGACCAGACCCCAGGCGAGTTCGTCAAAATGAATCGCGTCTGGCGCTGGCGACGTCTGGCTGGCCACGATCTTTATGCGAACGTGCTCACTCTGCATAAGCGGGGGGAGTGATGCCGGGTTCATCCCAAACGTAAGGCTGAAGTGGGTGGCGGGGAACAATTTCGAAATGAGATCGTACCAGACGCCGCGAATCTGCCCATCGGCCGAAAGCTGTACAAACGGGGCGGGAGACAAGGGAAGGACCACCTGTAGCATCAGGCGAGGGGCCTTTTCGCTGGCTGGCGAGTTTCTTGCACTGAATACGGTGCCGTTCGGGAGGAACCATTTTTCCTCAAGCCAGTGCGCATCTTCAGGAGCCATGGTCCGAATATGCGCATTGATCTCTTCCAGCGCATCGGTGCGATCGGACATTGCCCAGGCATAAAAATGCAGTGCGGGCAGCTCCTCCTCTGTATCGAGTGACAACGTGGTTGCTGGCGCGTGAGCCATCCAGCTGCGCAGAATAAATTCCGGAGCGATAAAGCGGCTGGCTTCGCCACGAACCAGTCGCTGAATATTCTCTTCCGTTGAGGCGGTAGTCGCTGACACCGAGCAGGATGCTGTGATGTTAACCGGAAGGTTGTGAAAGCACAGAGTGCCACCGGTACCATTTTGCAGCGTCACAGAAGCCAGAGAAAAAGTGACAATAGGGTCACTGGCTTGCAAAGCGCTCTCTGGCGGCTGGCTGGCAATGATGACATCAACGATGCCCTGTTTCAGTGCTTTCACGCTCTCATCCGCAGAGACAAAACGGTGAACCTCCGGCCTGGGGTTATGAATGAACAAAATTTCAAGTTCATCATCCAGCAGACTGCTGGCTTTATTTTGTGAGACGAACGGGGGCGCAATAATCAAACCGATCTTCAGCTCAGCCGTCGCGGATGGCGTGTTGATCAGTATCAGTAGTAGCAGAAGAAGAATCCACGCGCCCTGGCGCATGTTACGTGCCTAGCCCAAGACTCTGAGCAAACTGGAACAACTCAAAGTCGCTTGAGGCGCCGAGCTTGCGCATAGCGCTGATTTTTTGTGTGCTGATGGTTTGCTTAGTGCGCTTAAGCTGACCACTAATCTGGTTCACGGTTAAGCCACGAAGCAGCAGGCGCAGGACTTCAGTTTCTCGCTGTGTAAGATGAACCTCCGTTTTTACGGGAGCCATATGCCCCTGGCTCGTACTGTGTAAACTCTGGATCAGATTTGTCGACAGGCTCGTTTTATTCAGCACGGCGTGAACGCCGCAGCGGCGCAGCGAGGCGAGGAGTTCGGGGTTGGTGATCATTGTGACAACGACCACCATACTTTCCGGATAACGTCGGGTCAGCGTCTGGATCATGGTCAATCCATCCGGGAAGCGCTCGCCGGGCATACTTAAGTCAGTAATGATGATATCCACAGGCGAGTGTGCAAGCTTGTCCATGACCTCGTCAGCGCTCAGCGCTTCATGAACAATATGATAGCGATCATGGCGTGTTTGCAGGAGGGTACGTAACCCTAATAAATAGACGGGGTGATCATCAGCAATCAGGACGGTTTTTTTCATCACATTTCAGTCATGGAAAGGGAATGGGTTCTGAGAGGAAAAACGTCAGCAGGAGCCGGGTTTAACGGCGTATTAAGTAGAGTGTAAATCAAAGTAGATTCCTCTGCACAAGTCGCCTGTTTGCCTGTAACACCAGATAATTTTAAGAAGAATACTATTTATGCGGCTGAGCGAGAATGGCGCAGAATAAATTAATTCAGTCTCTTTTAGCATTCATTATTTTGGTAATCTCCTGATAAACATGAGATACAAGACATGCGTTGATAATCGACATTCGTCAGGAGCTGTCTGGTTGAGAGGAAGGAATGCTAATAAACGGTTAACCGCAAGCTGATTGAGAATTTTCCAGGTTATGCCGCTTAATATCTGATGAACTGTTCAGTTATTCCACTGTTTTATTAAAAATGAATTACATACTCTTAAAAGCTGAATGTTCATTGCACTATTACAAAGCGATTATCGCCAGCGATACAGCCAATAATGTTGCCATTCCGGGACTGCCTGTTACGAAGACTATTTCTCAAACGGATGACGAGAATGGCAAACAGCATCGCAGCTTTTACGCCGGGTAAGACTTGTGCGTCAGGCGATAAGGCGTTTTACGGCGGCCACCTTTACCGCTTACTGAACGTGCCTACCGCAGACAGCCATCGGGCACCGGATGCAGCGCTTAACCTGCTTTCTGCTAATTATTAATTTATTTCTGGCTCCGCTGGCAGGGTTTTTTTTAGATAACACTGAATTTTATAGGTAAATGTTATGATATCCAGTTCTTTAAATGTTGCGCGCTATGATCGCTTCACGCGCATTCTTCATTGGGTTGTGGCGGTGATCATCATTTATGCGATGTGCGTGGGATACATTCTGCATGCGCTGGAAGGAACAAGATGGTTTTACTTCTTCTCAGAATTAAATATGTCGCTGGCCACTATTGCTACGCCTGTCATGCTGGTGCGTTTTATCTGGCGTTTTTTCCGTCCGTCGATCGAACGGCCTGCAGGTATATCCTTGCGTAAAAAGCAGATGGTGGCTTTGGTGCACGAGGTGTTTTATCTGACCATTTTTGCCGTGCTGGTGAGCGGTTTCCTGATGCTGCATAAGGATTATCACCTTTTTGGTCTTCTGCATGTCACGCGTCCTGTAGACGTTCCGGTTATCAATCAGTTCTTTTTCACGGCTCATCGCTATAGCTGCATGGTGTTAGGCATCATTCTGGTGATGCACGTAGCCGCCGTACTGAAATATACCGTTACCGGTAAGCCGGAGATCCTGCGGCGTATGTTGTAAGCCCCCGGCTTATTACGGGCGATCATGAGAGGGATTGAACGTGCTTATCCCGCCGGTGAGTGAAGGGTCGCCGGGACGTCGCATCATGGTTAACAGGCAGCACGACTGTTGACCATTGAGTCGTTGTATCGTCAATCTTTTTTCGAACAGCGGTTCTTCACCGCGGGTGTACCAGTCAATAAATGCTGGCATAAAGGGTGCATCGCAATGGGCCTCAAGCAGATCGAGAGTACTGATGCTCTGATGTTCACCGGGGAAAAACGTCTCAGTATTACCCTGCCAGTGCAGCGTACGTTGTGGCACATCCAGCCGGAAAAAAAGACTGCTGCCGGTAAGCGCAAAGCGGGAAAGTAGCGTCTCCGTGTTTTTCGCCTGCTGCTGCTGCTGCTGTGTCCGGCGCTGATACTGGTGCAGGCAACCAGCAAGTATCGACGAAAAGACGAGGTAACAGTAAGCCTGCCATATCGCAGGCAGTCGCACTGGCATCAACTCAAAAAAGATCCCCTTACTCTGATGGGTAGCCAGTACCACGATCAGGTATTGCACTAACAGTAACAGGCCTATGCCGCGTCCTGACAGCATGAACACACTTAACAGCAACAGCATAAGCTGTAAAAAGAGCAGGTTAAGCCCCTGTTGCAGAGGCTCAAGCGGAGAGAAAAACAGCCCAAGCTGCAGTAGCGTATTCGCACCAATCACTATCCATGTCTGAACATTCCCCACCGACTGCCGAAGTGAGAGGGGAGACTCATCCTGTTCGTGCAGGAAGGGGAGTATGGCCAATACACCGGTGAGGGTAGAGAGCGACCAGTAGAGTAAATGCTGTGTCGAAATGGGGTATCCGGCCATGAGCAGACAGAGGCTGAGTACCGCGCTACCGCATAAGGTAAACAGGAGAAGCAGCATTACCCATACCAGCTCGCGCGCAATGGGGCGATGGCTCAGGGGATGCCACAACAGGGGAGCGCTGTAACGAAAAACGAGTATGGTCAGGGGGTAGACAGTGATTTCGAACAGGGTGAACAGGCTGGCAAGTGCCAGTGAGTGACCAATCCAGATGTCGATAAAAAGATGCAGGAACGCGGTTGTGACAAGCCACACCGGCCAGTCACGAACAGAGGTTAACCAAAGGACAGCAAACAGCAGCGAGGCGGGGAACCAGCAGGTTGTAGAAAAACTCCAGGCGTCCTGGCTGCGCAGGCTTAACAGCGCCAGCAGGCTATAGAGGCCTGAAAAAAGCACCCAGCTAAAGATAGTGCGGGTCATTGATGTTTTGCCCCTGCCGTTATCATATCGTTCATTAAATCGAGCAATATTCTTAGGATACCCGGCTTCTCGCGGTTGTGGTCTGCAAATGCGATTTAACCATTCCAGAATGGTGCGTAAAAAAGGAATCTATGCAAATTATTTTCTTTATTTTAACCGGTGCCATATTTGGCAGCTTCAGTAACGTTATTATTTACCGTCTTCCGCGAATACTTAACGGTGAGGCGATGTCGTTATCCTGGCCTTGCTCACATTGCCCGGGCTGTAAACAACCGGTAAAGGTTTATCACAATATTCCGCTGCTGGGCTGGTTGTTGCTGCGTGGCCGCTGTGCCGGATGCGGGCAGGCCATTTCACTGCGCTACCCTCTGGTTGAGGCCGTGATGGCAATTTTATACGGCACGATCATCTGGCAGCAAGGCGTGACGCCGCAAAGCATTGTTGACCTCTTTGTGGTTACGCTGCTGGTGCCGCTTTTCTTTATTGATTTGCAGACCATGCTGCTGCCGGACAGGCTCACACTGCCGTTGCTTGTTGTTGCCCTGTTGTTTGCGGCCAGCGGATACGGCGCCGTGACACTTCCCCAGGCGCTTATTGCCGCCGGTCTGGGATTTGGTATCCCCTGGCTGCTCTCTCTGTTATTCCGTCTGTTACGCGGGCATGAGGGGATGGGGCGAGGAGATATGAAGTTACTGGCGGGATTAGGTGCGTGGGTGGGTCCCCTGCCGCTGCTGGACATTGTGACGGCTTCCAGCTTACTGGCTCTGCTGTCAGGCGTGGTTTTACTGCGGGTGAAACCCGGTTTACCCTTTCCCTTTGGGCCTTATCCTGTTATCGCGGCAATGGGCTGGTTGCTGATAGTACGCTGAAATATCAAATAAAAAAGACACCGGCAGCGCGCTGTCGGTGTCAAACGAGGGCATTAAAATATTATGTTCCGCCCGTCACGCGGGCGGTTTTATTTGTTTATTGCTGTATCCATGCAGGGGCTGTGCCTGGCGCATTGTTCTGAGCAATCCACTGACTGGCTCTCCAGGTTTTGCCAGCATGGGTAACCAGGTTACCGCTTTCGTAAACCATCGTAGACATCCACGCGACCGGTTTAGCATTTTCGTACAATTTCCAGTCGCTGCCTTTGCCCGGTTCAGACCTCGTCCAGTTACGGGCAATGTAGTTAATGCCCTTCCAGCTTACTGTGTTTCCGGCGGTGTATGTGTTGCCGGAAACCCAGGTCGCATAGCCGCTGGTAGCTGGCTCTTCTTTTGCGGTGACTTTCAGGTTAGTGGTTCCGGTCGCGGTGCGCTGGCCGTTATCCAGCTCAGCGGTCACTTTTACCTTATAATCGCCTGCCTGCAGACCGGTAATGACATTACCATTCTGATCGATACCGGAGACTTCGCGGCCATCTTTGAGCAGCGACCATCGGTAGCTCACGCGACCCTGATCGTAATCAAAGTTGGCTTTTGCCGTGAACTTTCCGTCTTTATCCGAAGCGATGTTCGCCGGACCGGCTGGAGAGACGTCTGGTGCAATCACATTGACTTTCAGCGTGGCTTTACCTGCATGGCCATTGGCGCTGGTGCCGATCAGTTCGAAGGTGGCCGTTGCGCCGCCTTTCACGCCACCGGCAACGCTGATCTGCGTTGTTGCCTGATTTGCCGGATTTGCGGTGATCTGTGTATCGCCTGCGACATGCTTCCACTTCCAGCTCACACCGGCTTTGTCGCTGCTACCGGTCACGGCATAGTTGTAAGTGGCACTGGTGGTGGCAACCGGAGAAATAGTGTAGCGGTTAAGTGTAATCACCGGTGTCTGCGCATTACTCACAATTTCAATGGCATAACCATAAATGCTATTGCTGACGAAGACCTGGTTGCTCAGCGGAAGCTGTTCGTTAAAGCGAACGGTGCCATCAGGCTGTTTTTGACCAATCTGTAGCTCATTGCTGTGATCGCGATTCAGTAGCTGACCCAGCTCAACAACCCACTGGTTGTTACTGATGTTCTGTGCGGTGATCGGCAGAGTAACGTCAATCAGGTTGTCGCCACGGGTTCCCCCCATCAGGCGAAAACGGACTTTTTCACCCACGGCTGGCTTATGAGCCTGGGTAATGAAGTCGCCTTTTTCCGTCCAGCTGCTCTGGATAGTTTCCTCTTCTTCACCCCCACCAGCCGGCGCTTCTGAGCCGTCACGGGCTTTAATATTCACATCGCTGCAGTTATAGAAACCCTCCCCTACAGGGTCAATTCGCTGCCAGCGGGTAAAAATGATCGCTTTGCCCTGGCGGTCTGCCGGAATGGTGACGTTTACAGTATGACGAACGCTGGGATCACCAGCGGCAATATCAAATTTCTTCAGCAGTTCTACGTCATCCCAGCCCAGCGCTTTTTTCGTGATGTCGACATCTTTCTTGTTGATATAAAACTCAATGAAAGACGGCGTGTGTCGCGCGGTATAGTAGTAAGTCATGCCGACCTGACCATGACTGTCAGGCTGGATGGTCGTGGCAGTCCAGTCTGCACGCGGCAGATTAAAGCCCGCGTAGCCCGGGTTACTGCCGCTGCAAAGCATACCATCGCGAACATCAGTCAGAGTGACCGCGTGCGGGGGTTTGGCAAAACCCGTAAAACCATTCCAGTTGACGAACGCATTTGGGCCTGCAGGACTGTTTTCAAGCGCGGCTCTGCAGGCGGCGCTCTTCATCGAGCCCGGGTTCCACATGCCGCCCTGGTTATTGCATTCCCATTGACGGGCTCTGGGATTTTCCATTGCGCCATGGCCAAATGCCGGGCCCGACAGGGCGGATACTGCCAGGCCACCCATCACGACAGCCAGAACTTTTTTCTTTGTAGAAAGCATAATCGCTTACTCCTTATTCAGATTGAATCAAAAATAACGGAGTAACGGTAACGACCCAGAAGAAAGAAAGGTATGAGATGATCGGGCTGTGCATTAAGTAATTTCTATATATTGACTAATTTGAAGAAAAATATTGTCAAATTGCACAAAACTCTCTGGTCTGATTGATTTTATACGGGGCTGAAGCGGGTGTCCGCGTGCATTGAGCATCGGAATAGCCTGCACGGATGTGTTTATTCACCGCCCGCAGGCTGCAGGCAGAGGAGCCCTGGGATCGGTATCGACCTTAAATGCCCAATCATAATAACTACTGGCCTTTGAAAACACTTCGGCATCGTGACGGAATCCCGCTTTACGGCGCGGTTTACCGCTGCCCAGGCTGCGTACACCAACCCAGCGTCCCTGAGCGTCGTAAATAGCCCCCCACGTTTTATCGTTTGTTAAGGGATCGACCCAAACCTGACGAAGGTGATAGCGCGGCGCGGGTCCACGTTTGTCGATTAACAGCTGTTCAGCGCGCACGGGAAAACAGCCGTTGCCTGCGGCGCGGTAGGCGGCAATCGCCGCACGATATTGATCACCGCGAAACAGCAGTTCTGCTTCCTGCTGTTCCGTGTGGCGCATCTGTACGTCCTCCTGACTTTTCAGCAGCGATAACGCCAATGCCGACAGGGCAACCAGCAGTAACAGATAGGTGAAACCGCCTTGCCGTTTACTGTAGGGCATATTAAGACCCTCTGGATGCGCCGACAGGTGCAGTAACATCGAGTATCTGTCCATTATTGTCGGTTTTGACTTCCCAGCTATCCCGGCGATTGGTTACCGGATCCAGCGGCATTTCCCGCAGATAGCCCGCTTCAATCAATTCGTCCATGCTATAAGGCCCCACAATGCGATCGCGACGGAAATGATCGATAGCGTTGCGCAGGGTATTCAGATTGTGCGCCTGCACCACCACTTTGGCCTGGTCCGCCTGCTGGAAGAAACGCGGCGCGACCAGCGTCAGCAATGTTGCGATGATCGCCATGACGACGAGCAGTTCAATCAGGGTGAATCCTTTTTCACCATTGCGCATAGGGCACTCCATTCAGGCCGCTGCCAGTACTGCTGCTACTGACGTCAAACACATCTTTACCGCCACCGCTGAAGTCACCCGGTGGCTGCGTTGATGCCCGTAGTCGCCAGGTATCCTCGGCCCGTCGACCCGGACAGTCACACATCGGATCTCTGGGTATTCGTCGCAGAAAATAAAGCCGATTCCCGTTGGGGTTAGTGATATCGATTGCGCCTTCAGTCAGCTGTTTAAGCGCAGGGGGATAGCCCGATTCGCTGGCTTTCTTCTCAATCTTCCCGTCCTTACCAGCCTGATACCAGGCGTCGATTGCGGTACGCAGGGTACGGAGAGACTCCCGCAATTCTGCCTCCTGCTGCTGCTGGTGAAAGCGATTTATCAGCGGTGTGGCAGCCGCCGCTAAGGTGGCGAGGATTGCCAGTGTCACCATCATTTCTATCAACGTAAAACCGCGCTGGCTGTTCATTAATGCGATCCATTCCGCGCGAAATTGTCATCCAGTACGGGGGGTGGCAGGGTGCTGGTGCGTGCCGGAAATTGTGCAGGAGGCGCAAGCTCTGGCGCAGTGTAACGCTGTCCGGTATCTGACTGCGGCAAGCTGCGAAGCTGAATGCTGTCGCCAGTAAGATCGTCAGTGCCCATATCAATGGTACTGATATGGCTGCCCGGCAGATCGAGGTTTTGGTCAATAGTCGGCGTGATCAACAGCACAACTTCGGTTCGCTGCTTATTGTGTGATTTACTGCCAAACAGCCTGCCGATAACAGGAATACTGCTCAGTACCGGGGTACCGCTATCAATGACGCTTTCTTCCTGTTTAATCAGACCAGCCAGCATTTGTGTCTCGCCGTTCAGGCTGCTTAACGTCGTATTCGCCTCGCGCTTGTTGGTGCGGTAGTAGACGGTACCGTGCTCGCCCCTCTCTGCCGTGCCCAGGCTGCTGAGCGTAAATTTCACGTCCATCAGGATATTGTTATCCACGCTGATGTCCGGCGTGACCTCAAGCTTAAGCCCGACATCCTGATACTCGACTTTTTGCTGAGAGAAACCGTCCTGCACATTACTGGTCAGAACCGGAATCGTTTCGCCGATATCAA
>Ga0308161_1003640_pt1 | contig 14813 bp, 11 predicted proteins | sample PhyFR2_FD_201034 | JGI IMG/M metagenome (GOLD analysis project Ga0308161, IMG submission 201034) | Phyllosphere microbial communities from UC Gill Tract Community Farm, Albany, California, United States - DLSLF.R2 | ecosystem: Host-associated > Plants > Phyllosphere > Unclassified | place: USA...
TCGCTGCCGGCGTCGTGGGGGAGGGGGCATGGGCCAGCGGCCGGCGGCGTATCGTCGATACCGCTATCAGTCGAGTCCAGCTCAGGCTGATGAAACCCGCCGGCCTCCAGCCAGGCCTGGAACTGGCGCTGGGCCTGCGCGTACCATCCTGCCCGCATCGGTGACTGGTGTTCGAAGCAATGCACATGCGGTATGTCACCACCGCGCGTCCAACGCGCCAAGGCGAGCCGGGTGGGGAAAATTGCTGCAAATTCCTGAGCCACCTTCGTCTCGCCGCTCTTGGCAGCGGAGGAAGAAGAGGTGCTGTGGTTCTGCTTTTTTTCGATCTGCACTTTTGCCTCGTGGTTGGGGGGTGGATCGGATGGGCCAAGCGATGCGGCCCACCTTTAGTCCTACACTCAGTAACTGTAGGGCGATTCCTAATCAGGTTTCAGTGTATCAATGAGCCCCCATCAACTCTTGAGATGCGTCAAACGAATTATTGCTTGCGGTTGAAACTGCTGAATTGCTGAACTTTCACGCTTGCGTTCCATCTGCTACAGTTCGCCCCATGAGTAAATTATCCCTCGACCGCGTGCTGCAATCGCAAGGCTTCGGCACGCGCAAGTATTGCCGGGCCTTGATCGAAGACGGCGACGTGGCAATCAACGGCATCGTCCACGACAACTACAAGACGCCCGTGGAAACGGACGGCCTGGTGCTGACGGTGTTCGACGAAGAATGGACCTACCGCGAGCACGTCTATATCGCGTTGTACAAACCCTCCAACTTCGAGTGCTCGCGCAAGCCCAGCCATCATCCTGGCGTCCTGACCTTGCTGCCGGAACAGTTCACCTGGCGCGACGTGCAGCCGGTCGGCCGGCTCGACCACGACACGACGGGGCTGCTGCTGATGTCGGACGACGGCCCGTTCATCCATGCCCAATCGTCGCCCAAGCGCCATGTCCCGAAGGTGTATCAGGCCACGACGCAGGAGCCGGTCACCCAGGCACTAATCGACCAGCTGCTGTCGGGCGTGCAATTGCACGACGAACCCGCACCGTTGGCCGCGCAGTCCTGCGTGCAGCGTGGCGAGCACCAGTTGGAAATCGTGCTCGAACAGGGCAAGTATCACCAGGTCAAACGCATGCTGGCGGCAGCGGGCAACCATTGCGTGGCATTGCACCGATCGCAGATCGGCGGCCTGACGCTGGAGTCGCTCGGCCTGGAAGAAGGGGAGTGGTGTTTTCTGGAGCAGGCGCAGCTCGATTTGCTGGTGCCGGGCTGACGGCTGCGTTTCTTCGATTTCTGGACGTAGCAAAGACGTCCGCACGGTAGATATACCCGGGATGCGGCCTCTACGGCCGTGCCCGTTGCGGCCGCGAGGACGTTTCGACGTCGCGTGTTCGGAATGCGTTCTGAAAAAAGAACGACTGTGCGCTCCCGTGCGACACGGGCGGCGGTTTTGCGCGACACTCATCATCTAATCTTGTCAATATTTCATTGACTCGAAAAATAATCTGATGACGACGATGCCCGCAACACACTACCGCCTCCTTTCTCTCGCTTCTCTTTTTGTTCTGAATCCTGTCATGGCGCAGCAGGCCGATCCCGGCCTGGCCGGTTGTGCGCGCATTGCCGACGCCGGGCAGCGCCTCGCATGCTACGACAGCCTCGCAAGGGTCGCGCCTGCCGCAAATGCAGCGGTCACACCTGCTGCATCAGCCGTACCGATTGCATCGGCTACCCCGGCTGTACCCGCCGTGACGCGTACGTCGCCCGACATGGCGGTCGCGGCATCGCCGGACCAGACCGCATCCGCCGCCGCATCCGCAAAGGCGGCCGCCGCCGCGACGGAACCGGCACCGGTGCCGGCCGCGGTCGACGCATCGCCGCAAGCGACACGAGGTTTCAGCCTGGCCGACCACTGGGAGCTGGACCAGGAGCACAAGCGCGGCGTCTTCAATTTCCGCCAGCACCAGGTGAACTACCTGATGCTGACCCGTACCGCCCACCCCAACAACGAACCGTACCGTCCGTTCCGCCGCATCGCCGACCTGACGAGCGACCTCGCGCATTCGGAACTCGTGTTCCAGCTGGGGTTCAAGATGAAGCTCGTCGAAAGCGCTTTCGACAAACCCGTCGATCTGTGGTTCGGCTATACCCAGAACAGCTTCTGGCAAGCCGGCAATCACGAGGCGTCCAGCCCCTTCCGCGAGACGAACTATCAACCCGAGCTGATGGCCGTCACTCCACTGCACTTCAGTGTACTGGGCATGAACGCGCGCTTCCTTAATCTGGGTCTGGTGCACCAGTCGAACGGCCAGACCTCGACGTTGTCGCGCAGCTGGAACCGCGTGTACGCGCAGGTCGGCCTCGAGCGGGCAGGGTGGACCGTCACGGGCCGGGTGTGGAAGCGTCTCAACGAATCGGCTGCCAACGACGACAACCGCGACATCATCGACTACATGGGACGGGGCGATGTCGCCGTCACCTATCGCAACAACGGCAGCGATTACTCTGCCTTACTGCGTCGCAACTTCTCGACGGACCGGGGGGCTGTGCAGCTCAGCTGGGCGTTTCCGCTGGCGGGGCATGTCAAGGGGTATGCGCAGGTGTTTTCGGGGTATGGGCAGAGTTTGATCGACTATAACTACTATCAGAACGTGGTCGGTGTAGGTCTGCTGGGTACGTTCTGATCGCGCCCCGGAAGGTATGGTGTATGCTCCGTAATAGCCGTACCACCGTCGCGTCGAGCGAAGTTCAAAGAGCTCGTCCGCCTTACCCAACAGCCCAGCCTACCTTGCAGACCAGCTGAGCGCTGCACGTTTTTTCAGTCGTATCGCTGAGTCACGGGCCACCGACCCGGCGCGACCGCATTGTCGGTTGGCGCCCCTACATCCGCAACGAGGCTGTTGCAAATTCTTACAAAAATTCACTGATTTGTAAGTCTACCTACGTAAATTACCTAACAAAAAGACGAAAGACCTCATCTTGTGCTGTAACGTCGGGATTACCCTCATCAGAGTGTGGCAGATCTGTCCAGCTTGTTATTTTGCATAGCACAATTTATGGTCGCACATACAACAAAAGATTCACACCCTCGATTGCCCTAAGTTAAAATGTCGGATTGCTCCACAGGCCCTCTCGCTCCACACCACTAACGCCCAATGTTCAAGTTCACCAAGAGTTTTGCGGCTGTAGCCATGGCTGCCGCTTCCGTTGTTGCCTCCGCGCAGGATATGAACAAGTCTGATCTTTTCAATCAGGAGCCGACCAGTACATCTTCGTACAACTCGGGAAATGTTGGCGATTCCGCATTTTCCAACGGCTCGAACAGCGGGGGCACGCGTAGAACGCGAATCACTAATGGTCAAGTGAACGGCGTCGATGCCAGTGTCGACGCAGACACGCTGCGTGACAGCAGAAGAGGGAGCAGTCGTGCAGGCTCTGGTAATTCCCGGGACAATCTTTCTGATCGTAATTCATCGCGGCGCTACGACGCAGAGCGGCTGCAAAGAAGGAGCTCTAATGTCCGGGACCAAGAGGAAGAGCCGAGCGAGTTCCAGAAATTTATTTATGACAACACTGGGAAGCTCCTTCCTGTTTTCGGTACAGAATTTTTCGCTAACGCGCCGTCGACGTTTGCCCCCGTTTCGAATTCTCCTGTCCCATCCGACTACCCTCTGGGCCCGGGCGATGAGCTGATGATCCGCGGCTGGGGAACGATCGATATCGACTACCGGGCAACTATCGACCGCAATGGAACCATTTCGATTCCCACGATCGGTAACATCCAACTGGCGGGCGTGAAAGCCTCTGACGCGCAAACCGTCATTCGCAATGCCGTCGGGAGGCTGTACAAAGGGGTAACTATCAATGTAACGTTCGGTCAGTTGCGCGCAATTACCGTGTATGTCGTGGGTCAGGCGAACCGGCCAGGCACCTATACAGTATCGAGTCTGTCGACGTTGGTGACGGCCCTGTTCGCCAGCGGCGGCCCGAATGCCAACGGCAGTATGCGTCACGTGCAGGTCAAGCGCAGCGGCAAGGTCGCGGCCGAGCTGGATCTGTATGCCTTCATCGCCAAGGGCGACAAGTCGGCGGACATCAAACTGCAGGATGGCGATACGATCTATATCCCTCCGGCCGGCGGCTTTGTCGCCCTGACCGGTAAAGTCAATTCCCCGGCCGTGTTCGAACTGAAGACGGGCACCGACACGATCGAGTCCCTGCTCGACGTGGCCGGTGGCCTGCCGGTCGTGGCCGATCCCCGTCGCGCTTTCCTGGAGCGTATTGATCCGTCGCGCAATCGCCCGCGCAGCGTCGAAGAGTTCGCGCTCGAAGGATCGGGACTGAAGCGTACCCTGAAGAATGGCGACGTGCTGAACATCACTTCAATTACGCCGTCGTTCTCCAATGCCGTGGTCTTGCGCGGTAATGTCGATCAACCCGTACGTGCACCCTTCAAGAACGGCATGAGGGTGAGCGACTTGATTCCCAGCCGCGAATACCTGATCAGCCGTAAGTCGACGCGCCGCCAGAATAACGTCGTCGCCAGCATGGACGAGGAGGCGCGTACTTTCGACATGAACAGCAGGAGCGGCAATAGCGACATCAATGACAGCTTCCAGAACCCGAACGCCGGAATCAATGCCGGCGACCGTCTGGCCAGCGCGTCCAAACGCCAGATGGCGCGCAACCGGAACGGGATGAATTTGACGGCTGGCGATGACCGCGGTACGAACCTGGAAGCGGAATCGATCGCGGCAAGCATCGGTGGGCTGATCGACCAGATCAACTGGGACTATGCGGTCATCGAGCGTGTCAATCGTTCCGATCTGAGCGTCAAGTTAATTCCATTTAACCTCGGCAACGTATTCACCAACCCGAACGGTCCGGATAACGTCCAGTTGCAGCCTGGGGATACCGTCACGATCTTCTCTCAGGAAGACGTCGCGGTGCCGATGGACAAGCGCCAGGCTTTCGTACGTATCGAAGGCGAAGTGAAAGTGCCTGGCGTCTACCAGATGACTGCCGGCGACACGATCCAGACCCTGCTTGCCAAGGCCGGTGGGCCGACTTCCAATGCCTACCTTTTCGGTACTGCCTTCTACCGTGAAGAGGTACGCAAGGAGCAGCAGCTCAACCTGCAACGTGCCGCCGACCGGCTTGCGAACCAGATCCGGGTCGAGCAGTCGGCCCAGATGGCAAACCTGCGCGCGATGTCGCCGACCGAGGCTGCGGCAGCGACGGCCCAATTCGAAGCCGAACGCCGTAGCGCCGAAGAGCACATTGCCCGCTTCCGCCAGATGCAGTCGAGCGGCCGTATCGCGTTCGGTCTGGACCCGAACGAGCGATCGTTTGGCCGCCTTCCGCAAGTCACGCTGCAGAATGGCGACCGCCTCGTTGTCCCGTCGAAACCGGCCTTCGTGCACGTCTTCGGTTCGGTCAATATCGAAGCGTCATCGCTGTGGCGTCCGAACAGCCGCGTCAAGGATTACCTGAAGCTGGCCGGCACGACCTCGGATGCCGATATCGACAATGCGTTCGTGATGCGGGTCGACGGCACCGTGGTATCGAGCGACTCGCAAGGCTGGTTCTTCGGCAAGATCGGCGGTCTCGAAATCATGCCGGGCGACACCATCGTGGTGCCAGAGAAGGTGGACAAGACGACTGCCTGGAGTCGTTTCACCCAGGGGGCGCGGGAATGGACCCAGATCCTGGCCAACTTTGGTTTGGGTGCCGCGGCAATCAAGACGCTCAAGGACTAATGCAATGAACACCGGCGTCGAGGCGCCGGTCAATCATTTTATAGGTAAGACAGCAGCATGAATGAAACGCATCGCAGCACGACGGAATTTGACTCGGGCCACGGTAAGGACGCATCGGGGTTGGTCGAGATGTTAATCGTCTTGGCTAAACGTAAAAAAACAATTCTTGGATGGGTTGTGGCAGCCGCTTGTCTTTCGGCCGGCGTGACCATGATTTTGCCTGAAAGTTACAAGGCGACCGTAAAGCTCCTGCCCCCTCAGCAAGCCCAGAGTAGCGCTTCCATGCTGTTATCGCAGCTTGGCGGCCTTGGTGCAGTAGCTGCAGGCGCTGCCGGCCTAAAAAACCCGGCTGACGTTTATGTTGGTATGCTGAAAAGCCGTACGATTGCGGAGCGCTTGAGTGAGCGCTTTGCCCTACAAAAGCATTACGAAGCCGATAGCAAGGAAAAGACTTGGAGCCGACTCGACAGTAATACTGCGATTACGGCCGGGAAGGATGCGCTCATTACCATTCAGGTCGAGGACCGGGACCAGAAGCTCGTTGCATCCATTGCCAACGGCTATGTCGAGGAACTCATTCGCATGACCAAGACCTTAGCTGTTACCGAAGCGGCGCAAAGACGAATGTTTTACGAGCAGGAGTTGGAGCGCTCGAAAAATAATTTGGCCAAGGCTGAGATGTCCTTAAAAGGAGCAATTGACCAGCGCGGCGTTGTCAGCGTGGACACTGAAAGCCGGGGGCAGATCGAAATGATTGCTCGCCTACGGGCTCAGCTTTCGGCCAAAGAAGTTGAACGTGATGCGATGAAGGCTTTCGTTACGCCGAACCATCCCGAGTATCAGCGTGCGGAAGAATCGCTGAGCAGCCTGCGCGCTGAATTGTCGCGTCTGGAAAATGGGCGGCCGGCATCGCAAAATACGGCACCGGCGAGCGGACAAGGTCTCCAGAACATCCAGCTGCTGCGCGACGTCAAGTATTACCAGATGTTATACGAACTGTTGGCGAAACAGTACGAAGCTGCTCGCCTCGACGAAGCGAAGGATGCTTCGGTGATCCAGGTGCTTGATCCGGCAATCATGCCTGAACATCGTTTTGCCCCGAAACGCTCTCTCATCGTCGCTGTTTCTACGCTGCTTGCCGGTCTGGTCGCCATTGCGGCAGTTCTGTTGGCAGAGGCGAAACAGCGTTGGCTGCGATCGCCTGCTTCGGCCAATCGCTGGAGCGAACTGAAATCGAGTCTGCGCTTTAAATAAGGCCTCTGCGGCCTAAGCGCGACATGCACATCGGGAACGGGCGCCGGGCGCTTGCTTGCCGTATGGCTGTCCAATGTTTGAACGTGCATGACTAATAAAAATATACTCAATACCCTGAAGAAACATCAAATGAATGAAAAGCGCGTAATCCCAGTGGTCCTCGGCGGCGGTGCGGGAACAAGGTTGTGGCCACTTTCCCGTGCAGGTTTCCCCAAGCAGTTCCTGTCACTGGTTGGCGACGACACCTTGTTCCAGCAAGCCCTGATGCGCCTAGACGGCCTGCGCGACGCAGATATCGCAGTCGACCGCCCCATCGTGGTTTGCGCGGAGGACCACCGCTTCCTGGCAGCCGAGCAGCAGCGCGAAGCTGGCATTGAGGCTGGCGCGACCATCTTGGAGCCGGCGGCACGCAATACGGCGCCCGCCTTGACCCTGGCCGCGCTCCAGGCGTTGGAGCAGGACGAGAATTCAATCTTGGTGGTCAGCCCTGCCGACCAGGCGGTGACCGACCGCGCCGCCTTTACCCGCGCGCTGCAGGCGGCTGTCCGTCATGCCGCCGAGGGCCATGTGGTCATCCTGGGCATTTGCCCTGACCGTGCCGAAACCGGCTATGGTTACGTCAAGACCGTGCAACAGACCGTTGCGCCGCAGGATGCGGCGAGGGTTGCTCGCTTCGTCGAGAAGCCCGATGCCGCAACCGCCGCGCAGTTTCTGGCTGAGGGCGGGTATTTCTGGAATGCCGGCCTGTTCGTACTGAAGGCGTCAGCCTGGCTGGAAGCGCTGCGCAGTTTCCGCCCGGACATTTACGAGTCGACCCTCATTGCATGGCAGACGCGTAATGTGGATGGCAACTTCGTGCGTCCCGGCAAGGCCCAGTTTATGGCGATCCCATCGGAATCGGTCGATTACGCGGTCATGCAACGTTGTCCGGACAGCGCGTTCCCGATCCGCATGGTACCGCTTGACGCCGGCTGGAGTGACCTGGGTGCTTGGGATGCCGTCTGGAACGTCGCGGCTAAGGACAGCAACGGCAATGCCTGCCATGGCGACGTGATCGCGATTGCGTCGAATAACAACCTCGTGCATGCCACCAGCCGGCTGGTCAGCCTGGTCAACGTCGACGATCTGGTCGTTGTCGAGACGCCCGACGCTATCTTAGTCGCCAGCAAGAATAACAGCCAGCAAGTCAAACAGGTTGTGAATGAGCTTGGCCAGCATCAGCGCGAAGAGCATGCACTGCACCGCAAGGTCCATCGTCCATGGGGCTGGTATGACAGCATCGACGAGGGCGGGCGTTTCAAGGTCAAGCGTATCCAAGTCAAGCCAAAGGCGAGCCTGAGCCTGCAGATGCATCATCACCGTGCCGAACACTGGATCGTCGTGGCCGGTACGGCTGAGGTGACGAACGGAGATCGCAAGATCATGCTCAGTGAGAACCAGTCGACGTATATCCCGTTGGGAGAGACGCACCGCCTGCACAACCCAGGCACGATTCCGCTCGAAATCATCGAGGTGCAATCGGGCAGTTACCTCGGAGAGGACGATATCGTCCGTTTCGAGGATACCTACGGACGCGATAAACAGTCTTGAACGAAGTGGCCAGCATGAAACGCCTGATTATTGACCTCGACGATACAATTTGCCGTACGACCGGCGGCAACTACGCCGAGTCCGAGCCTATCCCGGAAATCGTACAAAAACTGCACGAATATAAGCTCGACGGCTTCGACATCGTCATCCACACCAGCCGCAACATGCGTACCTATGAAGGCAACGTTGGCAAGATCGCGGCAAATACCCTGCCAGTGATTGTCGACTGGCTGCGCAAGCACGAGATCCCGTTCGACGAAATCTACGTCGGCAAACCCTGGTGCGGACATGACGGTTTCTACGTGGATGATCGCGCGATTCGTCCGTCTGAATTCCGTACGTTAAACCGCCAGGAAATCACGACTCTCCTCGAACAAGAAAAATGATACTGATTACGTCTGCAGCCTATGTAAACTCCGAATTCCAGACTGAATTCGGACGGTTGCCGCCGGCATTCCTGCCGGTCGGTAACCGGCGGCTGTTTGAACACCAGATAGAATCGTTGCGCAAGCATTTTCCTGACGAGGCGCTGGCGATTTCGCTGCCGGATTCCTACCAGCTGGCGGACAAGGACCGCCGCTACCTGGAGCGCCATGGCGTCCAGACGATCCGCAGCGATGAACGGCTCGATCTCGCCAGCGCGATCGCAAAGGCTCTTACGCAACTGCCGCACAGCGTGGCACCGCTACGTATCCTGCACGGCGATACCCTGGTGACCGACCTGCCGCGCGGTGCAGATGTTATCGGCATCGTGCGGACCACGGACGACTATGCATGGGAAGTGGAGCAGACCGATCATGCTGCGGAATCGGTCTGGTGCGGTTACTTCTGCTTTGGCGTTCCTGGACTGTTCCTGAGTCTGCTCCAGGAGGCGGGGCAGAGCTTTACGGCCGTCGTTCGACAGTATTCGGCGCTACAAGAGTTGCAACGCCTGGAAGTCGCTGGCTGGTTCGACTTCGGCCACGTCAATACCTATTTCCACAGCAGGGCGCGACTGACCACGGAACGTGCCTTCAATTCGCTGCTGATCAGCGATGGCTGCGTGCGCAAGACAGGGACGCCGCAACGCAAAATCCTGGCCGAAGCCCAATGGTTCCGTACTCTACCGGCATCGCTGCGGGTGTTTACGCCACAATTGATCGACCACGACAGTGAACAGGTCAGTTACACGCTTGAATACCTGCCGATTCCGCCGTTGAATGAAGTGTTCGTACACGGGCGCAATCCAATATTTTACTGGGACAACATTTTCCTGCGCTGCGCCGAATTCATGCAGCGCTGCCATGCCCAGCCGCTTGATGCCGAGGCGCGCAGCAATGCCATGCGCGACTTCGACGCGCTGGCGGGTGCCAAGACTTGGGAGCGGCTGGAAGCGTTTGCGAACAATGCGCAGGGGATCGACCTGGCCAATCCTAACGAGATCAACGGCATCGGCCTGCCGTCGCTGAGCGCAATCGTCGAACATTGTCTGCGCTTGTTGGCATCGACCCGACCTCTGCCTGGCCTTATCCATGGCGATTTCTGCCTGAGCAACATCCTGTTCGATTCGCGCAGCGGCCGTATCAAGGTGATCGATCCGCGCGGTCTCGACAGCAAGCACCAACTGACGAGCTACGGTGATTTGCGCTACGACATTGCCAAGCTGGCGCATTCGGTGGTTGGCCTATACGACCATATTGTGGCCGGTGCGTTCGAGCTGGAAACCGAACTAGAACCGGGGCTCAACCGATTCCAGCTCGACATCCACACCGACCAGCGTACCCAGGATATCCAGGACGTCTTCCTAGATCTGGAGCTGCTGCCAAGTGTGACGCCGCGTACGCTGATGCCAATGGTCGTGCTGCTGTTTATCTCGATGTTGCCACTGCATGCAGACCGGCCGCAACGCCAGACTGCATTCCTGGCAAATGCCCTGCGCCTCTATTCCAATTTAGATTTGTAAAGGCAATCCGTGATCGTTATTCCTATGTTGGGGATGAGCAGCCGCTTTTTCCGAAATGGTTACAGCTTGCCCAAGTACCAGCTTCCCCTGGGTGCGGAGACCGTGTTCGCGAAAGCTGTGCGCTCGTTCGAACAGCATTTCCGCGACAAGTCCTTCCTGTTCCTTGTCCGTAATGATTTTGATGCGCGTGAATTCGTCGCACGCGAAGTTGCACGCCTTGGCATCGTCGACTTCCGCATCATCGAATTCGGCTTCGAAACCCGCGGCCAGGCCGAATCGGTTTACCTTGGTCTGCGCGACTATGATCCGTCCCTGCCCTTTGTGGTCTTCAACATCGATACCATCCGCCAGGGATACCAGTGGCCGGCACCGGAGGCGTTCGCTCAGGGCTACCTCGAAGTGTTCGAAGCCGAGGGCAATGGCTGGTCCTTCGTCGAACCGGTCGAGGGCACGGATCTGGTCAAGCGTACCACTGAAAAGCAGCGCATTTCCTCGTTATGCAGCAACGGTCTGTATGGCTTTGGCTCCGTCCGCGATTTTCGCGAAGTCTATGAGGCGCAGCTGCGATCGGGCGATACGGTGAACGGCGAGATCTACATCGCGCCGCTTTACAACCGTCTGATCGAGCAGGGCAGGGAAATCCGCTTCCAGTTGCTGGCGCCAGGGGTAACGCTGCACTGTGGCGTGCCGGCCGATTACGAGGCCCTGAAGGAAAGGTTTCGTGCTGAAGCATGACGGCAAGGACACTCACTCCGCACGCCCGCCGCCTGGGTAACTACGCCATTACGCTCGCAGCGGGCGTCGGTCAGATTGTGGCTGCCATATATTTGTCACGGCAAGCATTCCACTATTTTGTCGCACAAGACCTGAAGGTCTGGTTTCTGATGCTGGCTGCGATGCCGTTCCTGGCGTTGTTCGAACTGGGGGCGACTGTCGTGTTGCCACATAAACTTGCTAAAATTCACTATGAGCCTGGCGGCATAGCGAATATAGCCAGCAACTTCATCGCTACTGTTTGCCTCGTCATCGCGACGACGTTGCTTGTAGGCGTCGTCGCTTTGGTGCTTTTTGCCAACTACGGGATTTTCACGAGACACGCAGCAGTACTTCTCGGTGCGCTGGGCCTGGGCTCCGCTATTCGTGTGTTTGCCAACGTGCTGCACGGTCTTCTCTATGCGCAGGGCGACAATTCCTATGATAAGTCCTTGCGTGTATTCGCTACCGTCGTCATGACTGTCGCGATTACTGTTGGCTTGCATATGGGACTCTCTTTGTGGGCAATGCCATTTGGATGGGTGATCGCTGGGACCACGTCCATTTGCATGTGCCTGATGCGCCAGCATACACGCTGGAACGTCAGGCTAAGTCTAAAGTATATAACTCGGGACCGTATAGTCGCTACGCTTAAGGAAGCACTAAGGTATGTTTGCATTGCTTTACCGGGCCAACTCGTTTTTAACGCAACCCCGTTCATTATTGCCTCCCGTCTCCCTGCGGAGTACGTGGTTGCTTTTGGGCTAACGCAACAGCTCATCGCTGGAATTACGCTGATCGTCAATCTGCCGGTCACGGTAGCTGCGCCTCGCCTTGCCAGCCTTTATCAACAGGACAAGGCCGGCGCGAGGGAGATGCTGCTCGTAACGATGTCAAATGTCGGTATCATCGCCGGTGGCGCCTTGTGCCTAATTGCCACCAGTGCAGACATCATTACGTCTATCTGGACTGGTCATCATGTGGCGATAGGTCAGATTTTTCTGGTCTCTTATTTTTTTGTTATGTTCGTGGAATGGCAACAAACCGCTGCGACGACTGCAACCATGGCAACAGGCAATATGCGTTTCGTAACTGTTACTTTACTCTCATCGATTCTTGTATTGGCGCTCATGCCCCAATTGATCAGTCAGGCCGGATTCGTCGGCGTGCCCCTTGCTCTGCTTATTTCACAAGGGCTGACATGCCACCCCCATAATTTTTGGAAAGCATTTAAGACTTTCCAAATCGGATTTCTCCAGTATATGAAAAATCTGGCATTACCGTTTTTGACGATAGCTGCAGTTTTCGCTATATCGGTTATCGCCCGGAAATTGCCCATCGGTTCGATACCGCAATTTATGATAGCGAGCGTAATGAGTGGCGCGCTGGCCGCAGCCGCACTTTACGCAAATATCAGACATCAACACCCATCGATGAGCAAAGAATGAAGAGTTCCTATCTCAGGAAGGCTGTTACGCGTCTCCTTGATTTTGCGCTTCGCGACCGGACCGGTTCGGGAAGATATATTAACCAGTTTCTTCTGTCACTGAATCGAAGTTCACCGTTCAGCTTCTACACGTATCATCATCGTCCAAAAAAGGCACGAGACGTTCATTTGGATGCGGTTTCGGCAACATATCAAAATCTGCCGCCTACTGCTATCGTTATTCAGGGTCCCGTCGTATGGAATGACGATTTTACTCTTGAGTCTGTGAAACTTTATCGTCGCTTAATGCCTGAAGCACGGATCATCGTTTCAACTTGGGCAGGCATCGCGTCCGAGAAAATCAATGCCTTTCGCGAAGCTGGAGCTATCGTTGTGATTTCGGAGCCTCCAGCCGTCAGCGGCGGTAATAATGTGAATTTTCAACTGGTCTCGACACGTGTAGGTATTGAACACGCCAAAACCCTGGGTTGTTCGCACGTCGTGAAAACCCGTTCCGACCAGCGGTTTTATGCACAGAATTTGCTTCCCTATCTGCATTCAATTCTGGAAGACTATCCCAGTATTGATGTGGGGCGACAACGCCAGAGAATTGTCGAACTCAGTACGAACATCTGCCGCTATCGTCCATATTCTATGTGTGACATGTTCCAGTTCGGTCATATAGATGACATGAGTATTATGTGGAATGTACCGCTTGATTCGCGTAGTTTTTCTGTTGGGGAGTACTCGAGTCAGAAGATTACGCCACGGAAGATATCGTCGGATAGAATCGCCGAGATATATATTCACCGTGCCTACCTCGAGGCCATTGGAGAAGTTACAAGAGTCGAGCTTGGCACATACTACGGTCACTTGGCAAAGTATTTTGTTGTAATAGATAAAGAGACAGTCGACCTTTTTTGGAATAAATACTCTGCTCTGGAGTATGGGTTAGCAGAAAACCCAATGTATGGGAGTTTCAGGCCGAAAGCCAGGCTTTATAGCAGGGATTGGCATATGCTTAGAAAATACGGTGTGAATTCTCTGGATACCAGCGATCAACTCCTCGACATGCCTGAGAACTGAGTATGCCCGCTTTTTATATTGTTTTCGACCGTTTTTTTACCATTGCTCGCCGGATTCATCGCCTCGTTCGCACCGTTATGTCCGCTGTGGTTGCAAAACGGTTTCGCTCAGTTGGCAAAGGTTTCTATTTCGAGTCTCCGCAGTCGTTGCTTGGACTGCGTTACGTTTCGGTAGGCAGCAACTTCAGCTGTGGCGAAAAATTACGTCTCGAGGCCTTTGATCGGCACAATGGGCACGTTTTCACTCCAACGGTAGTAATAGGGGATGATTTCAGCGCTAACCACCGGGTGCATATTGCCTGCATTAAGAGCATCATTATCGGTAATAACGTGCTGATCGGGAGTGATGTGTTCATCTCTGATCATGCTCATGGCCACAGCGATGAGGCAGCCAGTATGAAGCCGCCTCGTTTGCGCAAGCTGTACTCGAAGGGCGGCATTCGAATTGGCAACCAAGTATGGATTGGCTCCAAGGTAACGATTTTGCCAGGTGTCGAGATAGGGGATGGCGCCATCATTGGCGCAAATTCCGTAGTGTCCAAAAACGTCCCGCCGTACAGCGTCGTCGGTGGTATACCGGCCCGCGTGCTTAAACAGATGCATAAAGAATAGAATAACGATCATGACTCATATTTTTACAATTACTGCTCGCAATTACCTGGCGATCGCCCTTACTTTGGGTGACAGTATTTCGAAATTCCATCCTGAAGCCAAGTTCACGATCTGCGTGGCAGATGGGATAGAAGGCTTGGGCGATGTATTGAAAAATCCCAATCATACGTTGCTCGATGTGCCTAAAATTTTCGATAAGGCCGAAATAAACGATCTGGCTTTCAAGTACAATATTACGGAGTACTGCACATCGGTCAAGCCTGCGATCTTCCGCCATATTTTTGATACCGAAAAAGATGTGGATCTGGTCTATTATATGGACCCCGATACATGCCTGTTTTCGCGTCTCGATCCAATTACCGCTGGTGCCCCGGGGAAAACACTTTATCTGGCGCCGC
>Ga0308161_1003641_pt1 | contig 14808 bp, 11 predicted proteins | sample PhyFR2_FD_201034 | JGI IMG/M metagenome (GOLD analysis project Ga0308161, IMG submission 201034) | Phyllosphere microbial communities from UC Gill Tract Community Farm, Albany, California, United States - DLSLF.R2 | ecosystem: Host-associated > Plants > Phyllosphere > Unclassified | place: USA...
TGCAAAGCCCTCGTTGCTACAATTCTCAAGTGAATTCTTGATCTCAACAATTTCATCAAGTATTCAAGACGACACAACTACAAGGCTGAATGGGTAGAGACTGAAGGGATATGATCAGGGAAGGTCTCGAGGTCTATCTAGGCGGTCTCGAGTTTGGGAGAGCTGAGTTGAGTGAGATAGATTGGGTTGACTCGTTTCCCTGCTGATCAACCTCCCGCATTCCTACGTTGGACTCTAGCTGACCGACTTTACTTTCCCGTGTTGCAGAGTACAAGACTAAACAATAATGGCTGAACAAATGGTGAGTCTCCCTCCTTCTCTCCTCTTTCTTTGACCCCCGCTTGTAGCCGAAGCTAACCTCGGCTCCTCTATCTCAACAGGCAAAGAAGTTATGGGGAGGACGATTCACTACTGGTACCGATCCTCTGTGAGTCGACGAAGCCGAAGCACTCTCGCAGACTAAGCTGACAGTGTACGAGAGTTTCGTTCCTCGCAGAATGTGGGAATTCAACCAATGTCTATCCTACGACAAAGCACTCTACGCCGTCGACGTTGCCGGATCGAAAGCCTACGCCCTCGCACTCTCTCGCACGACTCCCCCAATTCTCACTTCGCACGAATTATCCGAAATTCATCGAGGACTCGACCAAGTGAAATCGGAATGGGAATCCGGTTCATTCGAGATCAAACAAGATGATGAAGATATCCACACTGCGAACGAGAGGAGATTGAGCGAGATTATTGGCAACGACATTGGAGGGAAATTGCATACTGGTAGGAGCAGGAACGATCAGGTTGCGACGGATATGAGGTTGTGGTTGTTGGAGGAGTTGTCGAAGGATATTGAATGGATTCAGGGTGTCGTTGGAATCTTGGCCGTGAAAGCGGAGGAATGGATCGATCATCTCGCTGCTGGATTCACTCATCTTCAGGTGAGCATCCCTCATTTCCTCTCTGGTTCGTCACAGATATATGACTGACTCGCTACCGTTATTGTACTGTTGCAGCGAGCTCAACCTATTCGATTCTCTCACTTCCTCCTCGCTCACGCTCATTCGTTCTCCGGTGATCTCGATCGATTCCGTGACCTCCTCCCGTACGTTTCAACCATTTCTCACTTAATGCGGTAGCAGAACAACTCAACCTCTTCGTCCCCTCGCAACAGCCGTGTTTCTACCCTTCCTCTCGGATCCGGAGCTCTCGCAGGAAATCCATTCTGCGTAGACCGAGAACTCCTCCGAACCGAACTCGGAATGCAACACATCGGTGGAAACTCTATGCAAGTGAGTCGCTTGTCTAGATCTCAGCTTTGTTCCTCGACTCGGGCTGATCTCTCGCATCTGGATTCACAGTCTGTCGCCGACCGAGATTTCGTTGCGGAATACCTTTTCGCTTGCTCCCTACTCATGGTTCATATCTCTCGACTAGCAGAAGATCTCATCATCTATTCTTCGAGCGAGTTCAGCTGGGTTGTCTGCGGTGATGCTTACTCGTGAGTTCCTCTGTCTCGCTTTACTCTCTGCAAGTCAATGACGAACTGATGTTGTCCGCCCGCACTCAGCACCGGTTCCTCGATTATGCCTCAAAAGAAGAATCCCGACGCTCTCGAACTCCTCCGAGGCAAATCAGGACGAACAATCGGACAAATGACTGGTTTCTTGACTACCCTCAAGGGTCTCCCCGCTACCTACAACAAAGACTTGCAAGAGAGTCAAGAACCCATGTTTGACGCTGCTGAAACTGTTGGAAAGAGTTTGAGGATCTTGCAAGGTGTAATCTCAACTTTGAAGGTACGTCGTTTCGAAGCTCTTCGACCTGTTCATTGAGGCTGACGTGTGATTGAGAACGAAACCTCGTAGGTCTTCCCCGAGAACATGAAGAAGAGTTTGACTCCCGATATGCTCGCTACTGATCTCGCCGAATACCTCGTTCGCAAGGGTGTAAGTCTCCCATCTCCTACTTTCAACCATTGTCCTCCTTCACGTACTCACCTCATCACTTTTCTTTTCAGATCCCCTTCCGAGAGACTCACCACATTTCAGGATCCTGTATCCGAATCTCTGAAGAGCAAGGCGTACCTCTCTCTCAACTCACCCTCGAACAATTCCAATCGGTCTCACCTCACTTCAGCGAAGACGTCAAGGATGTATTCAACTTTGAGACGTCGGTCGAGAGGAGGGACGCGAAAGGTGGAACGAGTAGGAGGGCGGTATTGGAACAGATCGAAAACTTGAAGAAGAAACTCGTCGAGACTGCTCAATAGGTGGTGGCGAAGTGGAGCTGTACGTATTAGTTAGATCTCATCGGGTTGAATGCAAAAATGTATAGATTTTCGTTTTCGATCCCTTGTCTTGTTCGTGGCTTTTGTTGCGCCGTCGAGAGGATGCGAGAATAGCTTTAGACCAGACCTCGACTGATCTTGACCTCCGAAGAACATAGGGAACTAATCAAAGGCCCGAAGTTTTCGAAGAGATTCGAAATCATGAAGTTGCGAACTCTGTGAGCTTTGCGTCTCTCTCTTTGATTGAAGCTCACGAGAACCTCGAGAACGATGGAAATGGAAGAACGAGGAGATTTACGGAACTCGATGCAATCCAATTTCTGAAGGGTACTACATAGCGGGGGGGAATGAGCGAAAGAAGAAAAGAGAGAAAAGAATGCGATGTAGAGCGAAGAGGGGGTGGTATCGATTCGAGACAGTACTCAGGTTGCGACCGACCGGAGCGGTCAACAATGGGGAGTAGGGTGTGAATCGAATCGATTGAGAGAAGAGAGTAGAGGAGAAGAATATCTAGGGGGTGAATAAATCGTAAAGAACATGAGAGGAGACAGTCGTAATCGTCGTTAGGGAAGGCTTCTTCAGATTGCTACGCAAGCTTCGGCATCTGCGTCCCATCGGTGAGAATCCATGCAAGACCTAGAAAAGGAATCGAGGTCAGTCAAGACACGACGACGACGATGACGAGAGAAAGGCGGAGACTAACCATGTCGTGCAGACTCCCGCTTCGCAACCGATCGCGTTGACACCGGGAAGTGATGTGCAATCCATTCCGCAAGCTCCCTATGAAAGCGAGAGACAGGTGATGCGAGGTCAGTGAGAGAAGTTATGCGAAGGAGTCTGAGCTAACGTACGCAGTTCTCGAGGTTGGACTATGGAGAGTAGTCATTGTCGAGGTCAGTTAGAGTAGTGAGAAGTGAGAGAAAAGGGGATCGGAAAACTCACGCTCAAATCCATGCATTCGAATCCGAGAGAACCACCGACTGAGCAGGCGTGGTGCCCAGGAGAACAGAGACTGCGACGAGCGATTTCGGCACGACGGGAACGAGCTCGAGCTGAAGGAACTGGACCACTGGGTTGACAAGTTTGAGTGACGGCGTCGCAAGCGAGAGGTTGACGAGCAGAAGTTTGAGTGCAGAAGAATTGGTTGTCTGAGGAACAGTCGGCGCCGATAGTAGTCCCATGAACATCACAATTCCCCGTATTGAAGTTGCAGCTGTATCGTAGAGGGGTGTAGTAGAGTGAGGAGTGGGGAGAGTCAGTATCGAGGGAAGAAAGGAGAGAAGAGGAAAAAAGTCTGTGAATCTCAGAGTAAACTCACTATCCCGTCGAACAAAATTGATTACTTTAGACGCGCGCAATAGAAGAGAGTCAGTAAAGGAGTTTGAAGAGGGAAGATCTCGAGAGCGAGAGAGACTTTTCTCGCTCGAATCGAAAAGTGAGAAAGTGAAAGTTTGTGAAAACTCACAAGATGGCATAGTTGTCGGCATCGGTGAAGGATGGATCTCCTTGCGTATAATCTTGACAGAAAGCGCCAACACCTGAGAGAGAAGAGAAGAGAGCAGAGGAGAGTAAGTCAAAGGAGAGAGAGACAGAGAGAGATAGAAAACCTCGAGTCGATTTACCTCCGCAAGTGTTGGAAGGAGTCGTAGTAAAGTCACCAGAGAGACAGTAGAGGAAACCCCTATGAGAGAGAATAGCCGTGTGAGCTTTCGACAAGCCATCAAAGAGAAGAGAGAGGAGAAGAAGAAGCTTACAAACAGTTCTCGTCGTTGTTGTCGCTGTCCCGTTGATGCCTCGATTCATCTATATGCCAGGCTACGTCTGAATCTGCTGTTCGTGAAGCAAAAGTCTGAATTTATCCCTATGCCGCGGAAATTTGACGGAGAAAAAAGAGCACAGACTTCTCGTTCGACTCTTGTCTCTTGCCTCTTCCCTCTCCTTTCCTCTCTTCCCTCAGATCGACATATAGAGGCTTCGAGCAACCAGAAGTACCGAGCAGGAGCCTCCTCGAGCGGCGATCTCAGTCTCAAAGCTCGACGTCTTTCACCTCGCCCATCCCTCTGAACTGAACGAAACTCGCAAAAATGACCTCAAGACGTTCGAACAGCTGGTGGCGGGAGAATAAGGAAGCGGCATCGGATCTCTATCACCTGGTCAAAGATACGGGATGGAAAGGCATTGTGAAGAAGTCGCTGCAGAGGAAATATATCGGTGAGAAACCTCTTTTTCTGACTCAAATCTGTTACTCACGTTCAAAAGAACAGCCTGGTGGATATTGGCGATAATATCGATCGCGGGAGCTATCGTTCTCGCGGTCTTTCGGGACACAATCGTCGAAAAGGTCAGCTCATTTCGTCGGCTTTCTATGCTCCTGAGTATGACATGATTTCGCTGACGTTCAGCACTCGACGTCGAATAGATCACGCCACAACGAGAAGCGATCGTCAACTTCCCTTTTTCCTGGCTTTTGCCGAGTTTCCTCATCTTGCTCTTCTCGTTCCCTCCTTTCACCGGTCGATCCGTCGTTCTCATTATCATCGGAGCTATCTATGGACTCAAGATAGGCCTGCTCACTGGTACGCTAGCCGTCCTTGTTGGAGAAAGCTTGTGCTTTTGGGTTTTCAAAACGCTTTTCGCAGAGAAAGCGGCCAGGTAAGCATTTCTCGACAATCTTGAGCTCGCAGCTACAGAGCATCGGAGCTGAATCAGATTTGCTGTCCAGGATTGAGCAGAAGAACTTGTTTTACGCTTGCGTTGCTCGAATGCAGAGAAAGAGCGGAATCATTTTGTCAGTCACTTCGCCTTCTCTCAATCCTCGACCTTACTAACTGAATCCACCGACTCCTCAGTCTCTCAATTGTCCGCTGTGCGTCATCGCTTAGGCATCATACGCAACCTCTTCGACAATTCGCAGACATTGACTCTTTGACCTGCTTGTCAGATTCGTTCATTCCCGGTCGAGTCGTCAGTGCAACTCAGAGCATTTCGGGTATGCCGTTCTGGAAGTATTTTGCTTCGGTGTGAGTCCTCAAGCCGCCGGGCGACCCTTCTTTTCCTGTTCGTAGCTGATCCTCTCGATATTTAAGCGTTTTATCGATGCCGAAGATGCTGTCAGCGGTCTGGCTGGGAGATCTGATAGGAAGGGAGCCGAGCCCTGACAACGAAAAGGTGAGCACCGGCGACTGTCCATTTCCGTTGATGCGACGCAATTGACGAATCGATCCTCGTCGAATTTCGTTAAACGCAGGAGCACCTAGCAGTGACGATTACCGTCCTCGTCGTGACGAACCTCGCAGGTGTAATCGCGCTGTATGAGGTCTACATGAGAGCGCGGCGATACTATCCGGAATTGCGCGAAGGTCGCCAAAGCAAGGAAAGCTTCGAACACGACAATTCAGGTAGCGACAACGCCGAAGACGAGGAGCGAAAGATGACGTTACAGGGAGATCAAAGAAGCCGGGTACGACTGCAGCAGAGCTTGCTCTCCTCTCGAGATGAGGGCACTCGAGCGAGTCGAGCTGAAAGCAGCGATTCGTCGGAGAGCGAAGTCGAGGGAAAGGAAATGGCGAGTTCGGGAGGATCTGCCTTTGTCCCAATATCGCGATAGAGTTCAGTGTACACTTGAATGAATTGAAATGGATCCGTACTTGTATCAATCTCCCTCCGAGTTCATTTAGCGAAACAGAGATTGCAGCCAATCTACCATTTGACTGCCAACCCATTCACCTCCTCGCTTTCTACAGCCCGATAGCTCGTCCTCATCAGCTCCATACGCTGTGTCGCTGGATCTTGAACGCCTGCGAGAAGTCGATCGAGAACAGCTTGCATCGCCGCTTCTTCTGATCGGGTTGGTTGTGCGAGAAGGTAAGGAACGATTGACGAGTCGAGGGTATCCAAGTCAAAGTCGTAGTCGTCCCTTGCTGTATCTTGCTCCCTCATTCCATCGCCCCAATACCGTCTCTCAACTTCTTTCACCCAATCCTTCGAACTCAGCACTCGATCCTCCTCTTCGTCCATCACCATCTTCACTTCTCCTTCCATAATCTGCTGTTTCTCCGCCTCCATAATATCCGGCATACGTTCATCGTCGACTTTTCCAACGTAATCTCCGTTCGCTTCTCCCCAACTCCTCCGTCGTTTCCTCTGTCGAAGTGACTCTTTCGGCGGTGCGACTTGTCCTCCTCCGTTGACGCACCCAGATGGGCAAGCCATGACTTCGATGAATTCGACTTCCTTCTCCTTTCCCTTCGCACTAGCTCCACCTCCCAATCTCGCTGCCCTCTTCGCGTTCGCGGCCGCGAGTGCAGCAGCAGCTTTACTAGGCGGCGCTTTCCCAGCTGCTCCTCGGGTCATACTGATCCCGGCTTCCTTTCCGATCTTCCTCACCACATTCTGTAAATTCCTGAATCCGTAACATTTCGCGGCCTTTCCAACCACTTCCCTCTCTCCCTCAGACCGTCCCGAGTAGAGAGTGTATTCGATATAATCTTCGTTCCGAATCGTCTTTGTTGTGAGTGATAGTGAAGACCAGTCGGATCGTGGAAGAGCAGAGATGAGGGATGAGATGGCAGTTTGAACGTAGGAACCACTCGAGGTACCGCTGGGAGGGGACGTGAGGTGTGAGAAAGGGAAGTGTTCGAGTTCTTCTGATCCGTCGAATTGAGCGGGCGAATCTGAGGAAGAGTTGGCGAGAGATCGGAAAGAGAGGGATTTGTCCGAGATCATTCTTGCGACTTCTCCAGTTGTCAACACCAAATCGACATCCCTCACTTCGATTTCCTTCCCATCTTGATCCGAGTGCTTCGTCGTGAAGTCAGGTCTTGAAGCCTCTAGCTTCTTGTCGTAACATGGCATAACCGCAACATGGTAAACCTCCTTTCCTTCTTTCCCTAATTTGCCAGCTACGAGAGGGCTCTTGACGAGGACTCCTGCGATGGACTGAGGTGATTTGATCGATGAAACGAAGGGGAGGAGATCTCCGTGTGTCTTCTCGGCGTAGCAAATCCAACCGGGACATGCGGAGGAGAGAATAGGGAGAGGTGCGGTACAGGAAGAAGCAGGGTTGAGCTTTGTTGGAGGTTCGAGTGAAGTGTGTGCGGCGGAAGATGAGGATGAGGACGAGGCAGCGTGCGAACGTCGTTCGGATAGTTCGAGGCGAGATTCGAGAAGCGACAACGCTCGAGGAAAGGTTGTATCGAAGACGAGACTATGCATCCAAGCTAAGTGAGTAGATGACCTTGTCAAGAATGATATGAGGGACTTACCGAAATCCAAGATGTTCTTTGAAGAATCGCCGTAGACCTCGCATAGTCGATTCGAGGGATAAATCATAGAGTGCTGCAAGCGATGCGATAGATTGTGGCGATATGGAGACGATGGGAGTTAGTTCCTGCGCGATGAAGTCAGTCATTTGGAGAGAAGGGGAGGGAAGAGAGGAGGAGAACTCACGGGCTGCTCGGCCAAAACACGATAAACTTCTTCGTGAGATTGCATCGTGACCAGCACAGATTCCGCCGAGGTGATACAGCCGCTACATATCGCTCAACATGATCAGCAAGAAGTAACGTCCTGAGAGGCGGAGGTGAGACTTGCGAGCAAGCGAGGCAATCGTTGAGAGTAATCTCTGCTTTCTTCAGCTTCTTCCCTTGTTCCCCATTCTGACCTTTCTCGTAATAACCCGAATCATCTCCTATCACGATCTCAGTCTGTACAGTATGGAGTTAGAGGGAGAGTCAGATTCGAAGCGATTCCTGAGCAGTTCCGATAGCAAGATATGGACTCACAGCTGCTGCTGCCGCCGGTTTGTCAAGGGACGGAGTGGAAGGTGTCGAATCTTCGTCCGGGACGTAAGTGACAGGTTTGATACAAGCTTGAGATGGTGCGAGGTAGTCTGACAAATCGGTGAGAGTCTGCGATTTAGGTCAAACAGAGAGCAAATGAGATCAGCTTCTCCACTGTGGCTCAATAGCATGTCTACTCTTGGATGACAGCCTAACGTCCCCGTTCCCTTCGTGTGTCTCTACAGATTGTTCGGATGATATAATCATGAATTCCCTTGTTTCCCTCAATGTATTCATAGATCTCGCTGTTCGAAAACTCTGGGGCATATACAGTGGAAGAGGAACGTACGAGTCCAGATGATAACGACATGAGCTCGAGGTGGAGCTGCTGAGATCAGCGATGAGGCGATGAGGCGAATTGACTGTTCAGGGGTTCTGCTTCGGCCTGATGATCCAAGTATATGATATCGGAGGTTATGAGCTGTTCTGCGAGATGCTCGAGGGCGTACGTCGAAAGCCGAGATTCTGAATAAGGAAAGAGATCAAGGTTCGAAAAAAGTTGGAATCGTCTCTTGCACTCTTCTCACTCACTTTGATTCATTCGGAAAGCTCTGGAGTTTAGATTAAAGCTGCTCTCCGACCCTCTCGATACATTTGCGACTACTCGACCAAGAAATCAACAATCCCTCGAATTCGCGTTCCCACGATAAGTCTCCCTCGAAGCAAGTCACCGGCAAATGAAGAAGGGACAGGAATGAATGTGTTTGGACTGTAAGTGCGTTGCTCACAAGTCGAACGTAGTGCGGGCAGAGATGAGGAGAATTCCTGTGATTGGGCGTTGTAATCTGCGGGCTGAACGGAGCAAGGCAGAGATCAGGACTACGTCCAGTTCATCGCACTCCTTACAACGTTCTACATCCCTTATGTATCTCAATAGTGCATCGACCGAACCAGCGAAAGATTTCTCGCCCTTTCCACGCCTTTCGCGACCTCATACTCCGCTCCACTCCCACGCTCGCTCCTCACGGACTCCAGCAACTCGTCGGGAGTATGCTGGAGACAGTCGTTGTACCCACTCAGTATAGGAAGGAATTCTTCTTCGTCCAATTCAACTCACGGTTCTCGTCAATTCCGGTTCCTCGTCTGGGCACAACTGCTGAGGAGGCGCCGTCACAGCAGGTGAAGCCCGCAAGTGAACGTTCGAAACCACTTCGGAGTCGCATGGAATCGTCGCTTCGTCCTCATCGGCTACAGATGCTCAATTCAACTAGCTTCTTCGTCCACGCTGCTGAGGATGCTTCGCCCAGAGGTGGGGATGGGCATCGGGCAGCTCCCCGTCGTGACCCATCTCCTCTCCGTGGCAGGTTCGTGTCGCGGGGAAACCGCTCGCTGATTTCTTCCCAGCAGCTTTTCTTCTTTCTCTCCCGAGTCCACCTCTCCTTCCTCAGAACTCCCTCGTCACTCCTCTCCCCTACATTTGCTCTCATCTCTCCATATTTTAGAACGTACAAGCAACACCATGGTCAACTCTCAAAGCAACGGTCAACACATGTCGAAAGCGCTCCCAAACCCTCCTTCACCTGCCTTCTCGACTGGTATTACGGTCTTCTGCGGCTCTTCGTCCGGCCATGATCCGATCTACGAGGAGACTGCTGCAGCGCTGGCTCGAGCTATAGCAAGAGCTGGAATGACTCTCGTCTAGTAATTTCCTCTTGCCTCTCACAGAGTCTTCACCTTGGTGACATTGCTTGCCTGCGACAGTGGCGGGGGTACGAAGGGTTTGATGGGTAAAGTTGCTACTTCAGCTCTCGAGGCCGGAGGATACGTTCACGGTATCACGCCTAGCGCCGTAAGTTCAAGCTCGTTTTCGTCTCACTGACCATTCACCGCTGAAGTTCCCGTCGTTCTCGTCTCTAGTTTCTTCACAAGGAAGCTCCTGACCGCCCATCTCGACTTCACCCTCGTCAGACTGAGACCATTTGTACATCGATGCATGAGCGCAAGAAGATGATGGCTGACAATTGCGAAGCCTTGTGAGTCACTGTGCCCTCTCCATTTCTGACAACCTCCACATGGTAGCTGATATCGTTATACCGCTTCTGGGTAGCGTGGGATTGCCAGGTGGATTCGGAACGCTCGAGGAAGTGATGGAAATGACTACCTGGAGTCAAATTGGCGTACAGAAGAAGCCGGTCGTGCTCCTCAACGTCAAGGACTTCTACTCGCCTCTCAAGGTATTCATCGAGGGGTGAGTCGCATGGTCTCCGCCGGGTTCCCAAACCAACTCACTCAAGATCCTATCTTTCTCGCAGGGCAATCCAACATGGATTCATTTCTGCGACCCACCGCAACTTTCTCATCTTCGTCGACGATCCCTCGTTCTCCCACCTCCCTTCCCCCGCTTCGGCCAACGGTATCAAGAACGACGAAGCTGGATTCGATTGGGGACAAGCAGCTTTGAAAGCGATTCGAGAATGGAAAGAAGTCGGTAGTGGAGGAGCAGTTGCATTTGATTTCCCTTGGAACCAGGAGGAGGGAAGGAAGAAGACTGATGTAGCTTGAATAGCTCGATTAGCGATCCTTTGCAACTCATCGCTCTGGCTTTGCGATAAAACTCGAAAACGAGGGAGTACGTCCGACGAAGAGAGCTCATCGATCTTGCATCTGTCACAAACCTTGCTCCCTAGTCACACGAGATGAAGCGAGAAATTTCCCATGGCGAAGTTGCGACAGTGAAAGGAGCGGAAGTTGCTCGCAGTTTTTTTGACTTTCAAGCCTCAGTTCGACATTGCAGGATGGGCGGCGGTCCAAGTACTCCACCAGATAATGTATGGAAGAACATCACTAGCCGCTCTGTAAGTCCTCCCTCTCGTTTCCCCACCTCTTGAGGTCTCTCCTCCTTGATCTTGTTTCGCGACTCATGCTCTCTGTCACAGTCTGAGGATCTCGTGGAAGTGTACAACGATGAACCAGTACACTCAGAATCATCTTCAGCTGCTCAACACCTCGCTCAACTCTCCCTAGATCCTCTTTCAAACTCGTCATCTCCCTACACTGCCTCAACTCCTTCAGAAACTGAACAAGGAGACCTAGCAGAACTATTATGGAGCAAATCAGCAGTCTACTTGTATCCTACACCCTATCAAAAAGACAACATTGCTGGATTCTTATCGGTGGTCAGGGTTAAAGAAGAGCGAGATCAATTGAGGTGGAAACACTTGGTCAGCTGGATACCGGAAGAGATGGTACAAGGAACGAGTGATTTCGATGCCTATGTACTCGTAGAGCTCAGTTCCCGTAAGTTCCGAGTCGCTATTGCATTGTTTCCTTCTTTCGCTCACCTCGATCATGTCTCTCTCCTTCCCGTCCCAACAGAACACGAACGTGACATTCTCGTACATCTCGCGCCACCTACTCCTACTCCTACATCTTCGCTTCCCGCCACTTCGCCTCGGACACACGCTTTCTCCCATCCTCTCGACGCCGTTTATTCTTTCCAAGTTCAGCCTCCAACTCTAACGAAATGGGTCGGCACCGTCTCGATCTCGCTCTTCGGAGGCGCCATGTTACCGACTCTCCACTTCCGTGACGACGAGTCGAAATCGACCGTGCTCGACCAAGATCGAAGAGCTCAAGGATTGGGAGTTGGCGGCGGCAGATCTCAGGCTCCCATGCCTCTCGCTCCCTCATGGGGAGGAGAAGCTTTCCTCTCCCAGGTCAAGGGACAAGTTCGGCTCCTCCGTTCCGAGCTTGACCCATCAGTCTACCTCGTGAATCCTTCGGCCATCGACCTCGAGGCACATACGAAAGGCAAATCGTATGCTGAGGATGCTGTACCGAATGAAGCTCTTCGAGGAGTCAGGGCTCGAGTCGGAGAAGGACAACGAGGCAGTCGGCAACGAGACCAAGCTAGAACGAGTATCTTACATCAAAGTTCTCCTGTCTCTCAATCGTCTTCATCTACGGCTGCGAATGATTGGCCCGACGACCTCGACGCTCCTTCGAGGACCGGATCGGCAAGTCCGTCTTCTGGCGGTATGGACAATCTCACGTTCAGCGTTTTGAGCGGTTTCAGTCGAATCACAAGAAGGTATACCGTCTTCCTCTGCCCTTCCGAATGATTGGATCTTGCCGACACTGATCCGTTCTTGATCATTCACAGCGCGAAGAATATCTCACAACAAGCAGCGTCGACTGTTCTTTCTCATCCTCTCGCCAAACCTCTCGCAAAACACGTTCCGAAACCGATCGCTCAGTTCGCTTTCGCTCCTGGCGAGATCGCTTCTTTGGCAGAGTCTGCTGGTGTCGGAGTCAGTCGATCCTCCGCTCTTTTCAATCTGTAAAGGTACTGATTAGTCAGTCTTCGAAACAGGTTTACGACGGAGCTCGAGTCTACCTCGCGAAATGGGCAAGAATTGTGGCAGAAGAAGGAGAACGAGCCAGGAAAGCCGAGTATGGAGTGGATGATTCGAGTTTGCTGGAGGATGAAATGGGAGAGACGGGAGTATTCGAGGTTCTTTCGGTTCGTCCCCAACCCTCAGTTTCCTCTCTTTCATCGCACTGACACACTTCATTTCGCACAGAAAACATATCATATCGCTAAACCTCGTTCGACAAGAGCACCCAAAACTCCGATCTCACTCGAGGAATGGCACGCTTGGTTTCAACCCTCGACTGGTCAACTGCTCGTCTCTGAGCCTGAAGCGAAACGACGGATCTTCCAGAGAGGACTCGTGGATGACGACTGTCGGAAAGAGGTCTGGCCGTTCCTTCTCGGTGTTTACGGATGGGAAAGTACGAAGGAGGAAAGGAGAGTTGTGGCGGAACAAAAGAGGTGTGTTCCTCTTCGCTTCCCGATCATCTCACGAGCAGCACTGCTGACGTAGTTGGTTCTCCTTGACAGCGCGGAGTATGAAAGAGCGAAACGAAGCTGGATGAACGATGAGGCATTACACAAGACTGAGCGGTATCTCGAGGAAGATCATCGAGTCGGTGAGTCTCCTCGCCTTTTCATCCTTCGGTCTGTGACCTGCGACTGACCTTAGCGCATTCCCCTCAGAAATCGATTGTCGAAGAACAGATCGAACTCACCCAATGTTCGCAACTCCTGAACCAGTTCCGGGAGCTCCTGCTGCAGAGGACGACGGACGAGCTCACCCTCCATCGACACCCCATGTTCGGGCTACACACGACGTGCTCATGACGTGGGTCTTCGCTGCTCCACCCGCTCCTCCCTCCGCCTCCGACTCCTCAACTCCAGCCGCTCTCGATCCGACAACTTCACCTCGAGCTTACGTCCAAGGAATGTCGGACTTGTTCTCACCACTCTACGTGGTCCTCGACGGCGAACAATGGTTGGCGTACAGCTGTTTTGAAACAGTGATGGAGCGAAACTCGGACAACTTCAGGATGGATCAACTCGGGATGAAGAAGCAGTTGAGCGAATTGCAGAGTTTGATTCGAGTTATGGATCGAGGGTTATATCGACATTTCGGTAAGCAATCTCTCTGTCTTATCCTGATCGATAGCAATTGACGACAGTCACTTGATTAGAGCAAACCAACTCGCTGAATCTGTTCTTCGCCTACCGATGGCTTCTCACCTCTTACAAGCGAGAGTTCACGTTCGAAGATACCGTCAAGTTGTGGGAAGTCTTCTTCACCGATCACTTCGGCACTAGATTCCACCTTTTCTTCGCTCTCGCAATCCTCGAAGCGAATCGAGAAGTCATGATCAGATACCTCAGGGAGTTCGACGAGGTAAGTGTCTCTCCGTATTTGAGCTCGTCAGACTGCACTGACAGATACCTCAATCCGACAGATTCTGAAATACACCGTCGAGCTTTCCGGTACTCTCGACCTTCAAACTCTCCTCTCCGATGCGGAAGTTCTCTACCTCACCTTCCGACAAATCGTCAACAACGCTTCGTCCTCGTCTGTCAACAATTCTGCATCGAACGACGGTAGCGATGGCACTGGATTGAGACGAAGGAGACTCAGCGGTCATTTCCCGCCCAACGAAGAGGACAAGGAAGAGGCGAGAAGAGACAAGGTCAGAGAGAGGACGAAGAGGGAAGTGGAGGAATTGAAGGAGATGCTCCAATGAACGATTCGTGATCCTTTTGTATTTACATATTTTCGCCTGTTTCTTAGTGTTGCTCTGCTTCTCTATAACCTTCTTTCATACTTGTTGCCATGTACACATCATGTTTCCGTTGACATCGCTGGTCTCGAGTGATCGGAATACCTTGTGCGGACTTCTCGGAGAGTGTCAGAAGCGTGCAGCAGAGGATGGAGTAGACCTAGATTTCGAAGGTGAAGAAGAAGAAGACGAATCAGATTGATCTCAATCTCCATTCATGCTTCGACTTGGCTCGACTGGTCGAGAAGAAGGAATACATGAGAGCTAGGGAGAGACAGAATATGCCAATCATTTCATCGTTTCCCGCGAACTTTCTACATTCCGACGAATCATTGCCCTCGCGCGGTTCTCGTCGCTCGAGACGGATACCTAAAGATGGTATGGAACCTACTTGTCGACGTCGGCAAAAGATTGATTCAAGTGCAGGTGGAATCAAAAATTTGACCACTACGAGGATCGAACTCGCGATCTTGCCCTTAGGAGGGGCACGCCTTGCCACTGGGCCAAGCGGCCATGTCGTGCGGACCAGATTTGTATATATATATAGTCTAATCAAGGAGCCAAAGCAGCGGATCGTGATCTTTCTGCTTTCTGACGCAATTCCTA
>Ga0308161_1003648_pt1 | contig 14796 bp, 12 predicted proteins | sample PhyFR2_FD_201034 | JGI IMG/M metagenome (GOLD analysis project Ga0308161, IMG submission 201034) | Phyllosphere microbial communities from UC Gill Tract Community Farm, Albany, California, United States - DLSLF.R2 | ecosystem: Host-associated > Plants > Phyllosphere > Unclassified | place: USA...
GACGTGAATCTGATGCTTCTGTGCGACGTTGCGCACAATGGATAATCCCAGCCCGCTGCCCTGGGCTTTAACGTCAGGCGAACGGGTAAAACGGTCAAACGCGCGTTCGATAAAGGATTCCGGCATACCTGGCCCGTTATCGACAATATCGACCACCGTTTTTCCCGCGACCCGATGCAGCAGCACATCGACCAGGCTGCCCTCCGGCGTGTGCAACATGGCGTTACCAATCAGGTTGTCGAACAGGCTGCGCAGTTCGGAACGGCTGGCCTGCAGACGATATTGCGTCGAGCCATTAAAGCCGATATCAATGCCGCGTTTATCTGCCACCACCATCAGCTGCTCAATGCTCTCTTTCAGCAGATCGTCCAGTTCGATAGGCTCGACGCTGGCGATTACGCTCTGGTCATCCTGACGCGAGACATTGAGTAACTGCGTGACCAGATGACGGGTGCGTGTGACGCCCGCTTCCAGCTGGCTGAACTGCCGGCTCGCTTCGCCCGGCTGGATATGCTGACGCAGATTTTCCAGCTGCAAGGTCACTGCCGTTACTGGCGTGCGCAGCTCATGCGCCGCATCTTCCAGGAACTGACGTTGTGACGACCAGGCCTCACGCAACTTACTCAGCAGTGAGTTGTAGGCGGCCACCAGCGGCAGAATCTCATCCGGTAAGCCTTCGGGTGAGACATTGTGCGGATGATGCGTCTCCTGCGCGGCAATCTGACGCGAAGCGACCTGCAGATCCCGGGTGATCTTGCGCACCACCAACCAGATCACCAGCAGTGAAAGCGGCATCATCAGGATCAACGGAATGATCGCCGACAGTGCCCGCTTGACCATCAATGCCTTCATGTAGCTGAGGTTGTGCATCACCTGGATGGTTTTGATCTCGCTGCCAGGCATGCCGGGCCGGGTATAGATGCGCCATTCGCAGTCGTCGCACTGACCTACATGCACGTCGCGATAGCCCCGTTGATTTTGCAGCGGAGCCTGCAGCTCCGGCCATGAGCTGGCCCGTAACTGACCCTGATCGTCCCACAGCTGCACCACAAAGGCGCTCTTCGCCTTGTCAGGCGCAATAAGCATCGGCATCAGGGCGGGCATCTGTTTATTGGTGGACCAGGCATCCGCGATTTTTGCCAGCTGATCGTCCTTCATGGTGCCGACCATATCGCCGTAGCAGCTGAAGAAATACCAGGTGACGCCGCCGATCATCAGCAGGTGAATAAGCAGCAGCGTAGAGAGTAATTTGTTGCGTAATGAACGCATAAAGGTGAAGGGTTTCATATTGCCGGTACCCGCCAGCCCAGACCGCGCACATTGCGGATCACGTCGTTATCCAGCTTGCGGCGCATCCCATGGATCAGCACATCCACCGCGTTGCTGCTGACTTCATCGCCCCAGCCATAGATGCGATTTTCCAGCTGCTCGCGCGACAAAATAGCGCCTGGCCGCTCCAGCAGGGCGTAGAGCAGGGCATATTCGCGCGCCGTAAGCTGCTCGCGCTGTCCTTTGTAGAGCACTTCGCGGGTCATCATATCCAGCTGTACATCACCGCTGCCCAGCACCGAGTCTGCTGCGCCGTGGCTGCGTCGGGTAATAGCGCGCATCCGGGCCATTACTTCCTGTAAATCGAACGGTTTAAGCAGGTAGTCGTCTGCGCCGCTGTCGAGTCCCTGAATCCGCTGCGCCACCGTGTCGCGTGCGGTCAGAATCAGCACCGGCGTGGCGTCGCCGCGCCCACGCGCCCGGCGCAGTACCTGCAGGCCATCATCACGGGGTAAGCCGAGATCGAGTAACACGCAGCTGTAGCCGCCTTCGCTCCAGGCATTCTGGGCATAGATGCCATCGCGCACCCAATCCACCGACCAGCCCGCGCCCTCCAGCGCCTGCTGCAGGTTCGCACCGATCATTTCATCATCTTCAACCAGTAACACGCGCATGGCTGATCTCCTTCATAAGATGGCAGGAGTGTATCCTTCAATTGTTAGAACAGAATTATCCGCCTTCAGACTTCACGCTGTGGCGGCGTTGGCTGCTTTTGCTCACCCCAGTCACTGACTGATGTCAGCTCCTGCGGATTCACGCATTTGCCGCCTTGCCACAGCACGAATTATTTTGGCGGACCTCGGCCTTCAGACTTCGCGCTGTGGCGGCGTTGGCTGCTTTTGCTCACCCCAGTCACTGACTGATGTCAGCTCCTGCGGATTCGCGCATTTGCCGCCTTGCCACAGCACGAATTATTTTGGCGGACCTCGGCCTTCAGACTTCGCGCTGTGGCGGCGTTGGCTGTATCTACAGTGCTCCATCAGAACTCTATCCGCATTTTTCCTATTAAACGAGGGTAAAACTACAGGCCTCAGGATGAAAATTTTGACGCCTTCATGTAAGTATCCCGCTTAACCGAACCATTCGCTTTTAGAGATCTTCCGACATACTGATTATGTCCCTGAGGAGATCACCATGCGTAAAGCCCGATTTACCGGACCCCAGATCATCACCGTTCTGAAGTCTGTTGAAGCCGGACGTACCGTCAAAGATGTCTGCCGCGAAGCGTGAATATCTGAGGCTTCGTACTAAAACTGGAAAGCGAAGTATGGCGGCATGGAAGCCTCTGATATCAAAAAGATGAAGGATCCTGAGGACGAAAATTGCCATCTTAAACAGATGTTTGTCGAACTGAGACTGGAAAATCGCGCGTTAAAATACGTCATTGAAAAAAGCTTTAAAACCAGCGATAAAGCCTGAACTCGTTAGCTATATGAAAGCGATGTTTCCGATGAGCGTACGCCAGGCATGCAGGACATTATCGCTGAGCAGGACGGTCTATTTCACCGGCCCGATACCCGGTGCGATGATCCAGGCGCTGACTGAACTGGCGGAGCGCTATCCGCGATCCGAATTTAAGACGCTGTTCGGGTTGCTGCGAGGGCAACAGGTGAAACCATAAACGCGTTCACCGGATTTACTGCCTGCTGAAACTGAATTTTCGCCGTAAGGGAAAGCAACGTCTGCCGGTGCGCAATCCGGCTCCGCTGGCGACGCCGGAAGCACTTCACCAGAGCTGGTTTCACTGGCACTGGCACAATGGGCCGAAGAACAGGGTGTGTTACTGGAATTTATCAAGCCGGAAAAGCCGACGCAGAATGCATTTATCGAGCGTTTTAACCGGACATACCGGACGGAGATACTGGATTTTTATCTGTGCAGACCCCTGAATGAAGCGCGGGAAATTACGGAGCGCTGGCTGACTGAATATACCAGCCAGCGGCCTCATGGAGCCCTGAACACGCTGATGCCAGAAGAATACCGGCTGATGGCTGAAAAACCGGTACTCTCAAAAAGTGTGTGGAAGTAAAACAGCTGTGCTTACAGCACCACCTCCGTTCAGGGGAGTTTTTATCAGGCCGAATTCTGTTTCTGAATGGAACAGGATTTTGGGGTAGAGTCAATCGTGGTGTTGTGAACATTGACGCTGCGTTCGGACAGTATTTCCTGGGGTTTGCGGTAGCTGATGCCGCATTTTCAATACCGACGAACGGCCCAGAGAACAATCCAGCCCTGAAAATATCGAACTTTGTCGGTGCTACATTCTGTTCCCTCATCTCAATAAACCGTTAGTTTACAAACCCAAATTTTTGCAGTAATGCCTTATTTTTGGCCTGATCCTTATAGGATGATGGCCACCTGCATTATTTTCACATCACGTTAAAGATAATTATATGTTAATTATAAAGGTCAATATTTAAAGTCGTATATGATGCATTTATATTTAATGGCAAAATATTAAACAATAGAACAACAAAATGTGTGTTTATTAATGTTGTAAATATGTCCGTTGTGTTGCTGCGTTGCTTTTTTGTGTAATGCTTTTGAATTTATGGAAACGCGCAGTGTGCCTATATATTTTTGATTTTTATGTGAAAATAACGAGTTTTTAAACTTAATTATCATCGGCTTAAAAAATGAATTTATCATACATTTAAAGCATGATCTGTTGTTTTTGCATTATTTAAGGCTGTTGTCGACCAATGGATGAGGGTATATACTTCATTTCGTTCCAGCAAGTATGAATTGCGAATACTGCGGAAGATTTTATTATAAAATTTTTTTATGGCCGGTTCTTTAAAGAAAACCGCTTGCCAGTAAAAAAGATTTAGGAAAAGGTAATGACTACTAAACAGGTTAAGGAGAGGGTTAATTATTATGGTTTTGTTGAGGTTTCTGACATCCTCAACTTTCTGAGTTTTCTTGATTTAACTAAAGCTACATGGCTGGGGAGCAGTGAATATATTTATGTTCGTAGCAAACTAGAAATGTGTCTCAGGAACCACGATGATGGTTCTGATTATTTCATTCCCCTTCGGGAGTTTGCAACTGAGCTTGATTGTTTAATTTATTAAATAAGATATAGGTGCTTCTCCCTCTGCTTTTATTTTATACATCCGCACTGATGTAAGAGCGTTGTACGTAATATGACTGTATCAAATTTAGTTTGACCGTGTGGCGTCCTGCGACACGGTCGGACTACGTCTTAAAGGCGTAGTACTTAGAAAGTAAATAAAATTATCAATTTTTTAGGAATCAGTTAATGAAACTCAACACTATTATGGTGGCTATGAGCACAGCTATGTTTTTATGCGCAGGCTCTGCCTATGCGGACAATAGTACTGCTCCGGCTAATCCAGCAGTCACCGTAAATGGCGGCACCATTCATTTTAAAGGTAAGCTGGTTGAGGCACCTTGTGCGGTAAGCAATGACAGCAGTGATCAGCCTGTTGATTTAGGCGAATATACAACTCATCATTTTAAGAAAGTGGGTACTTTAGGTACGCTAAAACCTTTCCAAATCAAGCTGGAGGACTGTGACACAACGACGGCTTCTACCGCTGCGGTGGCGTTCTCAGGCCGTCAGGATGCAACCGATGCAACCCTTCTGGCCATTGATGCCGGTGCCTCTGGAGTTAACAAAGACACCGCCACAGGCGTGGGCATTCAGATCCTGGATGAGCTTTCCAAAGTCGTGAAAACAGACGGTGTAAGTTTCTCCAGTCCACATCATCTGATTGATGGCGAAAACGTTCTCAACTTTGCTGCGCAGTATAAATCAACCGCTGACAAAACAACTGCCGGTGATGCGAACGCAGACGTTACCTTTGTTATGCAGTACCAGTAAGCCCCCTGGATATTCTGGTCGGCACTGTCTGACCAGAATACCGCCTTACAGGAATGCCCCATGAAATACCCGTATTTCACTCTGTCGTTTATTTCCCTGTTTTTATATTACTTTAGCGGGGGCGTATCTGCCACAAATATAGAGATAGGCATCGTTGGCGGAGAGGTTCACATGAACGGGAAGTTAACGGAAGGCGCATGTTCCGTTTCTGCTGGCAGTCAGGATATGCATATTGATATGGGCCAGTACACTACGCATTCATTTGAACGTGTCGGCGGGCTTTCAAAGACTGGCATTCCGTTTACTCTCCGACTTACAGACTGTAAGTCCGAGATTTCCGAAAGTGCCGGGATTACCTTTTCAGGAATGACAGATCCTAAAGAGCCGGATGCATTCCTCGTATCCTCCGCGCAGGGCGGCCCCGTAGGCGTTTCAGGTGGTGCAGGATACAGCGGGCTGGGGTTAATGATCTCTGATGAGCAAGGTCATCAACTTATTCCGGGTATAGCCCCGGTGGCCTTTCATCAAATAAAAGACAGTGAAGTGGCGTTACATTATCTGGCCCGCTATCGCGCGTCGTCACGCAATATTTATCCGGGACCTCTTCGCAGTGAAGTTTGGTTTGATATTGCCTATCCATAAATTTAACGAAGAGGTGAATCATGATGTTAAATAAAAAGTTACTCCTGGCACCGCTTGCCATTTTGGCTGCTTCGTTTTTTCATCCGGCGATGGCCGGGGGGATCGCCCCCGGCGCAACCCGAGTTATTTATCCTGAAAGCGACAGTCAGGCTTCCATTTCCGTTACGAACAGTGACGGGCATGAGCGCTTTTTGATCCAGGCATGGGTAGCGGATGATACAGGGCAGCGCGCCCGTGATTTCATTGTGACGCCCCCTTTATTTACGGCAGGCCCTAAAAGTGAAAATACCCTGCGTATTGTTTATACGGGGAAACCGCTGCCCGCCGACCGGGAGGTGGCTTACCGGATGAACATCAAGGCTATCCCGGCCGTTGATAAAGCCACCATAAAAGATGCAAATACGCTCCAGCTGGCCGTGCTGTCCAGCATGAAACTGTTCATGCGTCCCGATGGATTAAAAATGAACGAAACGGAGTCGGCTGACCACCTGCGCTTCCATCCCGCTGGCCGTCAGCTTACGGTGTTCAATCCCACTCCGTACTACCAGTCGCTGGTCAATATCAGCGTCGGCAACCAGAAAGCAAAAAACAGCATGGTTCCCCCGTTTGGACAACTCTCCCTCACCCTGCCCGCAGGCGGCTCAGGGCAAATCCATTATCAGACCGTTAATGACTATGGGGCCGTTACTCCCCAACAGACTGGCGTCGTGCAGTAATCCCCCCGGCGTTACGTTGGATTAATGAGGTTGTGTCCCTATGCGTTGTCCCGAACTTAAAATTCACAGAATGTTGACCACTATCCGCTATCCGGTTCTCGCCGTGCTCGTTGCTCTGGCCGGAACGGCCCGGGCAGATGACTGGTTTAACCCGTCCTTTCTGTCAAAGGACGGAGGGGAGGTTGCCGATCTGTCCCGGTTTGAAAATGGTGCAGGACAAATGCCGGGGATGTACCGCGTTGACGTCTGGATGAACGACGAGTTTGTGGCCACGACCCCTCTGCGTTTTGATGCCGTTAAGGCGACTAATAAACCGACTGAAGCCGCCGCAGAGTCGCCAACTGATGGCACCGGGCTGGCTCCCTGCCTGACCCTGAAGTGGATGAAACGCCTGGGCGTGGATATCTATTCAGTCCCTGAATTGAAAGGCATGCAGGATGAAAGTCGGTGCGTTGATTTCATGCGCCTGTTTCCCGGCGCGACGTCATTTTACGATTTCCCGTCGCAGCGGCTGATGCTGACTTTCCCGCAGGCGGCCATTCAGAACAGCATCAGGGGCTACATTCCACCGGAGGAGTGGGAGCAGGGTATTAACGCAGGCCTTCTGAATTATGCACTGACCGGCAATAAAGCAAAGGACAGCACCAGCTATTACCTTAATCTCACCAGCGGCCTGAATCTGGGGGCGTGGCGTCTGAGAAATAACGGGGCGTGGAGCGACTATGAGGCCACGAAAGGAGAGAGCGAAAAGCACTGGCAAAATATTTCTACCTATGCCCAGCGTACGATAATCCCCTTTAAAAGTGAGCTGGTCCTGGGCGACAGCAGCAGTTCCGGGGACATATTTGACAGCCTGGGATTCCGGGGAGTCCGGCTTTACTCAGCTGATGCTATGTACCCTGATAGCCAGCAGGGCTATGCCCCAACCATTCGCGGCATCGCCCCGGCCCGCTCTCAGGTTACCGTCCGTCAGAATGGCTATGTGATTTATCAGAACACAGTGCAGGCCGGCGCGTTCGAAATAAACGACCTGAATGCCACATCGTCCAGCGGTGACCTGGAAGTGACGGTGAAAAGCGAATCGGGAAATATACAGAAATATATCGTGCCTTATTCAACCGTGCCGCTGCTTCAGCGCGAAGGTCGGCTGAAGTATGAGCTGGTCGCAGGGCGCTACCGGAGCGGACTGTCGGGCAAGGGCGATCCAGTTTTTGTTCAGGCAACGCTGGCCCGGGGCTTTGGAAAAGGCGTCACGCTGTTCGGGGGAAACCAGGTGGCAAAACGGTATACGTCGGCCGTGGTTGGCCTGGGTCAGAACCTGGGCACCTGGGGGGCGATATCTGCAGATGTAACGGCAGCCCGGAGTGAGCTGGCCGATGGCAGCACGCACAACGGACAATCCGTTCGTTTTCTTTATGCCAAATCGCTCGACGATTATGGAACCACTTTTCAGCTGCTCGGATACCGTTACTCCACGCGAGGATTTTACACCCTGGATGAGGTGGCGTGGGATGAAATGAACGGTTATCAGTATGACTGGAAAGATGAGGGGGATGGCAGCGGGCAGAAATATGAACCCGTCAGCTACCACAATCTGCGCAACAGTAAAAAAGGACGTTTTCAGCTGAGCGTGTCTCAGCAGTTGAGCGACATTGGCTCACTTAACCTGTCAGCGACACGACAGGATTACTGGAACGCCACCGGCAGCGACATGTGGTATCAGGCCGGTTTCTCCAGCAACTGGGAGAGCATTAACTATAACCTGTCGTGGTCCGTCAGCCGAAGCACCGGGATGCCGGGAACCAACCGGCTCGTGTCGCTGAATATATCCATTCCGTTTGGCCGCTGGCTGGGTCACAACATGCCTGAGCACGACGCGCTGAACAGCATGTATGCCACAGCGCAGGCGAGTCAGGACCAGGACGGGGTAACGCAGATGCAGACCGGCGTCAGCGGAACGCTTCTGAAGGGAAATAACCTGAGCTATAGCGTAATGCAGGGACACAGCAGCCGGAGCGGAGACAGTGGAAACGTCAATGCGAGCTGGCAGGGCGGCGCAGGCAAGGCTAGTGCGGGTTACAACTACAACGGTAACGACCATGAGTTGAACTGGGACCTGTCAGGCGGTGTTGTGGCACACGCAGGGGGAATCACATTCAGTCAGCCTCTGGGAGACACCAATGTGCTGATTGAGGCGGCGGGGGCAAAAGGTGTCCGTGTGGAAAATGAAACGGGCGTCAGCACCGACTGGCGGGGATATGCGGTCATGCCTTACGCCACGGTTTACCGTCGCAACCGTATTGCCCTCGATGTAAACAGTCTGGATATGCACACAGACCTGGAAGACAACGTGCAGAGCGTGGTGCCAACGGAAGGGGCGATTGTCAGGGCGAAGTACAAGACTCATGTCGGCATCCGTGCCCTGTTCACTCTTACGCATAACGGGCATCCAATACCGTTCGGTGCCGTGGTGGCGGAGAAAACCTCCGGCGCAACGGGGATAGTCGGTGAGACCGGTGATGTGTATATGACGGGCGTACCGCTGAAGGGGCGCCTGGAGATGGTATGGGGTAGCGGCGAGGCAGCGAAATGCGAGGTTCCATACGCACTACCAGCGGGAAGCGAGAAATTGCCAGTAGCACAGATGATGCTGAACTGTTCTGCAATATGAGAGTGAATTAACAATGTACAAGTATATTTTATGTATTATTACTATCATTTTTAGTTCTGGTGGTTTTGCTGAAGTATGTAAATATGCTGAAGATGGTAGTAACAGAAATATAAATTTTGATATTACAAAATCTCTGAAAAAATCCGGGAACATTGAAGGTGCAACATTTCAAGTAACGGCATCTTCTTCCGTTGGCGTTAACGCAATATGCCCAGCGGGAACTAAAGAAAACTATACTATGCGAAGTTATGTATCACCATACCCGGTAGTGCATACGGAGGGGAAGTTTAGTTACCTAAAGTTAAATGAATATCTTCAATCTGCCATACGTATCACAGATAGCGCGAAAGGTGATTATTATCCGCCTGTTAATTATTTTAAAATGGGGACTACAAACGCCATCGAAAATCACACTGCTTTCGCAGTCGAAGATTCAAATTTGAGATTTAACTTCATAATTACAAAGCCCTTCATTGGTAGCGTTAGCTATAATATGAATCCTGCATTTTATGTATACGTGACCACGAAAAACACTGACCCACTTAATGAAGTGGTATATACAATCTCTTACTCCGGAACCATTACTGTGCCGCAAAATTGTGAAGTAAATGCTGGCCAGGTTATTGCAATGGATTTTGGGAACATCGGTGCCAGTAATTTTTCGCAGGCAGGTGCCGGTAATAAACCCAGCGGGGTAAATCCTCAGACCAAAGTGATTGGCATAAAATGTAAGAATGCTGATGCACAAGCCCTGTTGTCTCTGCGCCTTGAGGCTAATAAAGTGTCCGGTAACGCTGTGGTTTCGGATAATAAAGACCTCGGGTTTGTTGTAGCCGATGGCGGTAAGAAGCCTCTAACACCAAATAATATTGACAGCAACATTCCTTTCCAGCTCGATGACAATGCCTCTGCCTCTGTTCCTATCACGGCCTGGCCTGTCAGCGTAACGGGTAATAAACCAATAGAGGGTAAGTTCACCGCAGAAGGTTATCTTCGAGTGGATTTCGACTGAGCCGGGAGACTTTATGTTTCATAAATTATCAGTGAATAAAATGTCAGGCCTTCTATTGTCAGCGGCGATAATGTCAATGGGTATCATCATGCCTCAATCAGCCCGCGCAGAGAGTACGCTGGGGGAAATCAATATACGCCTAACGGCAACAGTGGTCGCGCTAGGATGTACCGTAGACCCAGGAGATATTGATAAGCCGGTTAAGCTGGGCGAGTGGGCGACAAAACAACTTAAAAAAACAGGCGATATGACAAGCGCGGTGCCCTTCAGCATTCACCTCACGGGCTGTACCGCGAGCGGCGTTACGGCAACATTTACAGGAACAAAAGATAAAAATGACAAGGGGTTGCTGGCACTAAACAGTGAGGGTAGTGATTATGCTCAGGGAGTGGCAGTGCAGATTATGGACAGCACCCATCAGCGTATACCAATGGGTGATAAAGCCCCGCGCGGGTCCGTTGACAATAATGGGGATGTGACCCTGAATTTCTATGCAAATTATGTGGCGACCGGTAATGAAAGCGTGAAACCGGGAACTGCTGATGCCGATACTGAATTCACTCTGATATATGACTGACGCTAACAGGTTGATGTGGATTAAAGGTACTTTACCCTTTTATAAATTTGTAATTCTTAGTAATAACGCCTGTTTTACTGCCCGGATTGATAACTGCAGGTCTGACCCAAACCCACTGCTCTTTCAAACGGCGAATGTGGCCACGACGGAGAAGAGTACGTCTTGTTAAAGTCTGTTCTGAATCCTGGCTACTGCTGGGTTTATGAGAAAACCTTTCCTCAGAAATCTGCAGTACTTTATATTCAAATTTCGGTTTAGGCTGAGGATTGATTTTTTTTGCGGGCAGATGGAAAGAGTTTTTTCAACAGTGGATTGATACCGTGCTGACTCAATGATCACCCTGGCGCAATTGAGAAGACTATAGGCTCCTATGTAGGCCAGCACCTCATCGCGGGTATTCAGCAGGATGTCAGCAAACATTTTGTCCCGACCGCCCATTATATGCTTCATATGCGCGCAGGTTTCCGGGAGAGCGATGAATGATTCAGTGCGAAACGGCTTGCGATTTTTATGACTTATCATCCCAGCATCTAAAAGCTGCCCGGTGGCAATCACAGTAGCTGGCAAGAAAATGATACTGCTATTATTGCTCTGGAATGTAAGTGTTTTACTGCGGTGCTGGTGTCAGTGACAGCATGTCGAAAGCAATGATGCGCCTCATAACGTAAGGCTGCGTGTCCAGAATGCCCGCATCACTATTGACGCAGCATTTTTTATCTCCCACCTCTTTTTCAACAGCAATATCGCTACTGACTTTGCCGCCAAAGCCCCGCTGGCCGCGCAATTCCGCCTCCGTTTCAGACGTTGCTAATTCTGCGCTAATTTTCTGCTAATTAAGGGATAAATTTTAGCGGGTAGAGTGGCCTCCACTGCACATCAGCATCAACAGGAGAAACCATGAATCAGCGCGAGTTTATTCGGAGTTTGCTGGACTGGATTGAGAACAACTTAGGACACGATCTGCATCTGGATGAGGTGGCGCGCCGCTCGGGCTATTCGCGCTGGCATCTGCAACGCCTGTTTCGCCAGCATACTGGCTTTTCACTGGCAGAATATATCCGTCAGCGTCGCTTAACCGAGTCTGCGCTCACGTTGCTGAACAGCAACGAAGCGATACTGCAGGTGGCAATGAACTACGGCTTCGATACCCAGCAGGCCTACACCCGCACCTTTAAAAACTACTTTATGGTGACGCCTGGCCAGTTGCGCCGTCAGCGCCGTGTTGAGCCGGATCGGCTGCTATTCCCTCTGGCGATGGCCAGCTGATGCCTGGTAAGATCTTCCCGTCACAGTCTGCGGACGGGAAGGCCGGCCCGCGCTTTGTGCCTCTCTCCACCTACTTTTCGCCTCGCCTTTTTTTGCCCATCAGCCACAGTGACCCCGCCCGAACGTGTTAGTTTGTTGCCAGCATCCCTTAACTGTCGGAGTCGGGAAACATGGAAAACGGCGCGAATTTAACCGCCATGTTGGTATTTGCACGGGTTGTGGAATTACAGAGTTTCAGTGAGGCGGCACGCGCACTCGGCTGGTCCAAATCCCATGTCAGCCGGGAGATCGCCCGTCTGGAGCTGCGGCTCGGTATCCGGCTGCTGCAGCGCACCACCCGGCGGCTGGCGCTGACCGAGCTGGGACAGGCGTACTATCCCTACTGTGTGCGGATGCTGGCCGAAGTGCAGCGCGCCGAAGCGTTTGTGCAGCAGCTGCATCAGCAGCCCACAGGCCAAATCCGGCTGCAGGCGCCCGTCACGTTCGGCTGCCAGTGTGTGGTCCCCGTCCTTAATCGCTTTCTCCGGCGCCATCTGCATATCAATGTCGATCTTGATCTTACCGATCGCAGTCACGATCGGCTGGACGATCAAGTGGATCTGGCGATTGTGATTCGATCCCGCTCGCCGCAGCAGGGTAATTTCCGGGTGCTGAGCGATATCGCGTGGGGACTCTATGCCGCGCCCGCCTACCTTGCGCAGCGACCCGCTATCACGCATCCTGAGATGTTGCCGCGCCACGACCTGCTGATGTTTCATGGTCCGGCACACACCGCCGCATTGCCGTTCCGCCGTGATAAACAGCGGCTGGCACTGGACGTGCGCAGTCGTTTCCGCGCCAATAACAGTATGGCATTGCTTAATGCCGCACTAGCGGGCAGCGGCATCGCCTATCTGCCCTCCTATATGGCGCAGGAGGCCCTGGCGCGCGGGGATATTCAGCAACTGCTGCCGGAGTGGCAGATGGATCGCCTGCAAAGCTATCTGCTGCTGCACGACACGCCTGAACCGGCATCGCCGATAACATTGCTGTGTGATGCCCTGGTTGCGGCGCTGAATCCAGGCTGATTGTTGCCTGCTGACAACAATCAGCGCCACAGAGTAACTATTCCGCCGTGACTGTTGTTACTCCGCTACGCCGGTTAGCCTGTATCCCTGAACACTCACCGGATATCACCATGCAACAGTCACCCGAAACGGCAGAATTTCAGCACTGGCGACGTAACTTAGCGGTCTGCGTCGTCGGCTCTTTTACCACTATCGTGGCGATGACGCTGCTGCTGCCGTTCCTGCCGCTCTATGTGCAGCAACTCGGCGTAGAGCAGCCTGCCGCTATCGCCCGCTGGTCCGGCCTGGCCTATGGCGCGACCTTTTTCAGCGCCGCGCTAACTGCGCCACTGTGGGGCAGGCTGGCTGACCGCTATGGTCGTAAGCTGATGCTGATTCGGGCCAGTCTCGGGATGGCGATTGCGATGTCGCTGATTGGCATGGCGACCGCGCCGTGGCAGCTGGTGGCGCTGCGCCTGCTGGCGGGGCTGCTGGGCGGCTACGCGTCGGGGTCGACCATTCTGGTGGCGGCGCAAACACCTAAAGCGCAGACCGGCTGGGCGCTGGGGGTGTTGTCCTCCGGTATCATGGCCGGTAACGTGGTCGGGCCGCTGCTGGGCGGTGTGTTACCGCCGCTGATCGGGATTCGTCAGACTTTCTGGCTGACCGGTGCCGTGATTTTTCTCGCCTTCCTCGCCACCACCTTTTTACTCAAAGAGCAGCCACGTGCTACCGCTACATCGCGCGCCAGCCAGCAACCGCATCCTGAAGCCGGGCCGGTTAATCACAGCCTGATACGGCTGATGTGGCTCTCTGGCATGTTGCTGATCTTCGCCAGCATGTCGATTGAGCCGATTATTACGCTTTACGTGGGCGAGTTTGTGCAAGGCGACCATCAGATCACCCTGATAGCTGGATTGGTGATGTCCGCTGCGGCGCTGGGTACGGTCCTGGCGGCACCACGACTGGGTCGGCTGGCCGATCGGGTAGGGCACTGGCGGGTGCTGACCGGCGGTTTACTGGTTAGCGGGTTGCTGCTGATACCACAGGCATTTATCACGGCGGCCTGGCAACTGATGCTGCTGCGTTTTCTGATGGGAATGGCGCTGGGCGGGTTAATGCCGTGCATCACGGCGATCATTCGTCATAACGTGCCGGGTTCACAGGTCGGGCGGATGCTGGGGTATTCGACATCGGCACAATATATCGGCCAGGTCAGCGGTCCGCTGTTCGGTGGGCTGGTGGGCGGTGCATTCGGGATGCGGCCGGTGTTTCTGGCAACTTGTGTGGTGATGCTGTTTTGCGCCTGGCTCAACTGGCGTGGCATGAAAAAGTAGCGCGATCAAAAAAGGCGGACCGGAGTCCGCCTTAGTTTATTCACAGCTGCGTGAATTACTTCTGGTCTGGCAGCGCGTAGGCAATCACATAATCGCCCAGTTTGGTACCAAACGAGCCGTGACCCCCTGCCGCGATGACAACGTACTGCTTGCCATCCACTTCATAGGTCATTGGTGTCGCCTGGCCGCCTGCTGGCAGACGTGCCTGCCATAACAGTTCGCCGGTGTCAGTGCTGAAAGCACGCAGGTAGTTATCTGCGGTCGCACCAATGAAGAACACCTTACCTGCGGTGGTGATAGGACCACCCAGCATCGGCATACCCATTTTGAACGGCAGCGGAACCGGTGCGCTA
>Ga0308161_1003656_pt1 | contig 14768 bp, 29 predicted proteins | sample PhyFR2_FD_201034 | JGI IMG/M metagenome (GOLD analysis project Ga0308161, IMG submission 201034) | Phyllosphere microbial communities from UC Gill Tract Community Farm, Albany, California, United States - DLSLF.R2 | ecosystem: Host-associated > Plants > Phyllosphere > Unclassified | place: USA...
CCTTTCGCTTTCAGCGCATTGGTGATGAGTTCTTTCATCGGGTTTGCTTCCTCTTTGACGGAATTGCTGTTGGCGCTGAAAAACGCCTTTAGCTGGTTGAAAAGTGTTTTAAGTGCGGGGTCTTGCGGTAAATCAGGATCGGGCGTATCGGCTTCAGCCAGGTTCACCACTTCCAGTTCCTGCTCGGAGCCATCGGAGTTGACGAAGATGCCGACGCCCTCTTCTGGAGTGCCTGCTCCCGGCTCATCGAGCAGGTTTGCCACGTGGTCAAACATCATGTTGGTGACGATCTCACGGTATTTCTTGCCCTTGGACTCGCCATTAGCGGCGATGCCGGAGTAAAGAAGCCCAGTGGAAATATGGATTGGCTCAACATTTTTACGCGCGGCCATATCATCAAGCCGATTGACCAGTCGCTGGCCTTTCTCGGTTGATTCGGCATAGCGGCGATCAACGTACATGTCGCCAGAGACCTTGCCATCCTTGTGTTCTACATCCTGCAGCCATGCACCTACGTGGTATTCATTGACCGCCTGAACGTCGCGGGCTGATACGTGCTTACCATCAACTTTTGGATGCCCCAGTGGCATTGGTGTGCGCTCAAGGGTTTTGTATCCCTTTGCGATTTCTGCTGCCGTATACAACTTGCCGTTCATCACGATGTCGTCAACGATAGGCGTGACGCCACGGACCACGATGTGTGGCCTGCCGTTGATGATTTCGGTTGTGATGTTTGACGCAGAGTTGACGACGGACAGCACGTTAACGCGATTGCGTTTCATGCTGTGTCCTCATGGGATGGATTAGAGGCAATAAAAAAGGCCGCCTAAGCGACCTATTTGATTAACTTATAGTGTCGAATTTTTTGATAAAGTCCGGGGTGTACTGAGAGTACGGCCTAGGGTCAACATGAATACCAACCTTTTCTCTCATGTATTGCGGAAACCCCTTCATATGTTCAATTTCAGCTATGAGCCTTTCTTTGAAATCTTCGTTTGGAACGATTACCGAATTACATGAAAGAAGGCTTAATTCTTCTTGATTGAGTCGCCATTCTCTTTCCCAAGTGAAATTTATGCCATCCTCACGCTTTCTTTTGTCAGCGGGGTCATATGTAACATGCCGCCAATGCAAGTGAGGCGGCAAAGCTTCCCCTTCGGCTTTAGTTTGGTAGATAACGTGCCTTCCACCTCTTCTGAATATAAATTCCTTATCGAAGGAGAAGCCAAAAGTTAAGTATCGCGAGCTCTGGTGAGCCTTAACTTCTTTTGGTGACTCGGTGAAGCAAATGCTTTTGATGTACTTGAAGGTATCTTTGCCAAACGACCTTAGGACTCCGTCATCAATAATTCTCAGCATAACTTCAAATGCTTTTTCCTTAGCGACTTTGTCATCTTTGCCGTAGTAGTCAGTTTTAATCCAGTGGTAAACGTTTAGCGAGTAGTCTGAATGATCAAGCATAGAAGTCTCCTTTTTACGCATGATACAAAACTAAGTCTTCCACTGCGTCCTCTCTTTCGCCAACTTATCCGCCAGGCCTTCGTTGAAGATGCTGCCGTCGCTGTTGAGTAGCACAGGTATATTAGCGCAATAGCAGTTATATCGGTTGCCATTCTCGGCGTAGAAGGCTTCAACCTCTTCGGTGGTGTAAGTCCTGCCATGCCTGGCTGCGTGCCACGATCGCGTTGTAGGCTTTAGCGCCGACAGCCAGAGGACAGCAGTATTCAGCCCTAACCTTTCACGAGCCCAGTCAGTTTCCTGCCATTGTGCCTTGCGTAGCGCTCCGACCTGCTCTGTCTGCGCCATGTTCTTGGCTCGGGCCATTGAGACGTCGAGCCTCTGGCTGATGATGCGCGCCGTTTCTTTTGGATTGATTCCGCGGCCAATTGCATCTGAAATCACATTAGCCAGATCACCACGCGCCCGGTCAGACTCAAGCAGCCAGTCGCTATACGTCGATACGTACGCTGCTGCCACCTGATTCTGGTATGCAGCTGAGCTGAGTAGTTGCTGAAGCGTCGTCTGCTGCTCGTAGATGGGCGACTGCACCGACAGATTGGTGAAAGCCTGATGAGTACCGCGCTCATACTCCGCAGCAACGTACTGCAACGCCCATAAGCTGTTACTGCCACCTTCAAGCAGATAATCATCAAGGATTAACTGAACACGCTGCAGCAGATCAGCCAGTTGAGGTGCCGACATGTCGTAGATGTACGTGCCGGCATTCACCTGATAAATCACGTTGCCATGCACCGCATAGCTCTGCGTGTTGCTCGCCCTTTCCTGCCCGGTCAGGCGCTCATCGAACAGCTTCTTCAGCGCCACCTTAATCCGGTAGTAGCGATTCTCGATGTCGCGGAACATACGGTTAACGGGCCGTGCGGATTGCGTCGGGTCAGCTTTGTTGCGGGGTATTACCGGAGTCCGGATTAGTTTCAGGGTTGTCACTTAACGGGTCTCCAGTTGGTACTTCCGGTGGCAGCTCATCCTCTGGCATTGGCTCAAGCTCACCCACGGCGCGAATCTCGTTCTCGCTGACTACTGGAGTGCCAAAGGCCGCCTGGGAGTCTTTCGCTACTGCGGCCATTGCCTGCATATTGGCTATCTTCTCTTTCTCACTTGGTGCGAGTAAGTCAGACCACGCCAGCGTGACCTCGCCTGATGTCGGCGGCTCAATCACTCCAGTCTTCCAGCAGCGCTCAATGAATTTGGTTACTACTGCCGTTTGATGTCCCCAGCGGCGACCGTTGCAGCGCTTAGCCCAATCGGTTTTATCTTCGTCAGAAGCAAGCCGGCCGGTCTGCTGACCAAATAACATTGTGAAAGGTGAAAGTATTGATGATGAGAACTCATTAGCCGTGACCGTCCAGCTTGGTGCAGGGTCAGCAGCGGCAACTGACAGCACTGATGTGGTACCTGACTGTGTGACGAGAGCCGAATCAGTACCGCGATTCAGCTTCATCATCTTGTCGTTCATTGCTTCGCCTAGGTTTTCGTAACCGGCTTCTTTCGCCATCTTGGCGATCGCCGCCATATCTGTCTGAGCATCAAAGCTGATACCCAGCTGGCGGCTGGCGTTCTTCAGGAAGCCTTCAGCGCTACCACCGGAAATCTTTTCGAGGTCCAGTAGCTTGTTATAGCCAGCACGCAGGAATGGCACGCCCGACAGCATATTTTCATCTTCAGAGCCTTCGCACAGGATGATGACGCGGTCGGGATGGACGGTAACGCTGCGAACGGGCCCGTAACTGCCATCATCACCCACTGGCTGCTCGTTGAACTGGTAGTTAACCGGTTCACCGTAGGTTTCAGACATGGTGTCCGTGTCGAAGTTGCCCGGCTTAATCTGTGATTCCCACGCAGGGATGAGTTTGACGATCGCCTTATCGCGCAACCGGGAAACCACGGCGGTGTCCACAGGCTCTTTCCATTCGCGCCCATCTTTAAACTGGATGAGCAACGCTGAATATCTGCCAACCAGATTGCGGCGGTCAGCATCTTTGATTTTCGCCCAGTGCTTGCTCAGTAGCTTGGTTGCAACCTTTTCCCATGGAGTGGTTTCAGTTGACTCCTTGTTTTCACTACCGTCGATAATCGTCGGTTTATCCGTCCAGCACGATTCCAGTAGCTTATGCACGGCGGCATATGCGACAGGGTTACGTTCATAGGCGCGGTAATACTGTTCGAAGCCAAGTTCATCGGGATAACCGAATTCCTCGTACAGCTTCGTGCGTTTCGTGTTGCCATTCATTCCTGCATAAAGCATGCGCTGGCGGCCCACAGCATCAGCGAGGGCGTTCACGAGGAATTGCTCCCCGGTTGTTAATTCACTCACTGGTGCTCCTTAGAAGAATATTGCGCCGGTTTTCTTCGGCGAATGTAGTACGCGGTATCTGGTAGCGTCCCAGTCGTGATCTTCCTGTGTGGTATCGACATCATCAGGTTTCTTATCGTCCCTAACCAGAACAGGGACGCGACTTATCCAGCCTCTGCAGTAATCGAAAACGTAGAAGGCTGGCTTTTCTGGCATGCCGCTTTCGGTCTTTTTACCCTCAATTACTGCTTCAAGCATGTCGGCAAATAACGACGCACCGTTAATCCGCGAGCCGGGTTTTTTGTTTGACTCAACCCACTTTACTCCCTGCTTCTCCATCTTCTGGCCGATGGATAACTCGTTATCAGCAGTGTTGTAAATGGCGCTGTCAGCTGGCCCCGGAATTACCTCTTTGCAGATGCCTGGCATAATATGCACCTGCCCCTGCTGCTTAGTTTCTTCCGGCTCGTCTACCTCTTCACCAACCAAACGCCTATCAATCCACGCAACGCCTTTTGCAACGTTAGTTGATGACATATTTAAACCTTTGTTCAACTCATCAGGCGGGCAGCCGTACCACTCACCAATAAGAATCAGTGAACCAGCAGGCGGGCAGAACTTGCTTCCATCAGATAACGTTGCCTCTGTGCCGTCAGCCTGCGCCCACCACAGATTGGAGAATGGTTTCGACTCACCCCAGTCATGGGATCGGTCAACGGTCCATGTGTCAGGAATGGTGAATGGCTTGATAACGTGAAGTGACTCGTTCCACAGGTGGTCAAAGCGACCTCCGCTTGTAACGTCCCAAGAGCCCTCAACCCATGCTTTACGCTTGTTTGGGTCTTTGATACTCATCAGCGTGGCGATGTATACCGGGTCGAGATAAGGGTTCTCTTTGAATGAGCCGTGGATGGCTACACGAGTGAGCGTTATCTCTTCTTCCTGCTGAGTCTGCGGATTCGGCACCATCTGCTTTTCACGGATAATGGTTCCACGTGGAGCTGGGGCAATGAATCGCTTCTTCACCCATGTGTGGCCGATACCAAATGGGTTTGTGGTGTTGAATGTCTCAAGCGGGATGTTCGGCAATAGCGATCCGTCGTCGCGCGGGTAATCCTGCGGCCTGAATGAAGAGCGCCGGCAAGAGAACATCGATTCGTAAAAGTCTGCGTTAGGCTGCTTTGTCAGTTCGTTAAAGCCGATGAACGGAAATTCCTGCCCGTGGTAATCCCAGTAGTCATCCGCCTCTTTGCCGAAGCGGAAAAGCAGCTCCTCACCTGTAGGCCAAACCCACCGCAACTCCGAAGCTGAGTTCAGAAATCTGGCTCCATCACCGAAAAGGCGATACATACGCTTTGACTGAGTGATGATGTCGGCAAGGTTTTTGTATTCTGTGTCGAAGATGATGCCGCGCCAGAATGTGCCGTATCCCAATCCAACCAGGCGGCGAAAGCGGGCAAGTTGTGCTGCCGTCTTGCCGGGTCCGCGAGTCCCTTCAAACAGGATTTCATCGCATGGGCAACTCATTGCCAGAGATTGTGAACCGGGCAAAGGCTTCCAAACTACGTTGTAGCTCATTTGCCTAATACCTCGCTCTGCTGTTGCTGTGCGGCCGCCTCCCACTCTTCAGCACTGCTACATGATGGTACTGGCATGATGTTGTGAGTTGCGGTTACTTTCTGGTCTATCTGCTCTTTGAATGCCTGAACGCTGATGTGCTTACCGAGCAATTCGAGATTCTTCACCTTGTCCGGCCATTTGATTTTCTTCAGCAGGCCAGCGGAGTCTCCTGACATCTCAGTAACATCCATACCGGATAGGGTTGTGCGCCACGTCTTCGGCCACTCTTTAATAGGCTTCAGTTCGCCATTCGCAAGCAGGATATCGAGCACGTCCATCTGATCAATCTCCACCAGGCGGCGAAGCACATAAGCAGCGTCAATATTTACTTGCTCGTTGCGTTCAGATTTCAGTTCGACGATTCTATTTTGGATGTCAGGTTTTGTTAGGTTTTCGCAACCTGATGCTCGGGCGGTCTTTTCGCTGTACCCCGCCCGAATGGCCGCTTGTGTGGCGTTCAAATCGATGAGGTACTCGCGACAGAACATTTCTTGTTTGTCGGTGAGTGCCATGAGCTTTTCACTTTGGGATTAGGAGGTTTATATGTCAGAAACTTTCACAGATGGCACAGTTGTTCAGCTCAAGTCAGGTGGTCCATTAATGACTGTAGGCTCGTTCGATGACGAAAGAGAGCAGTACCATTGTGAATGGTTTGTTAAAGATGAGCATAAGTCAGGATTTTTTAATGGCTCATCTCTGAAAGAATACAAAGAAGAAAGTTGGTAGCAGAAGCTGTGGCGACCAGTTTTTTGCTTGGTCGCCACATTTGTTCCTATTCAGTGCTTTTCTTTTTCGCTTCGAGGTAATCGAACGTAATTTCTACCAGCAGGCTTCGCAACACGGAGTCCTCGTTGGCGCCCGGTGCAAACTGCTTAAGCCTCGCCTGCAACTCTTCAAGAACTTCGCGCGACTTCGCTACATGCTCTTTCATGTCGATAGTCAGCGTGATCGGGCCGGTTTTCATCATGTCTTAACACCCCTTATTCGCTCTCTACAATCTCAGCCTTGCACTGGAAGTGAGGAGACTCGGTTGTGTAAGTCGCATCCAGATCGCCTTTCCCATCCTTCACGTCATAGGTGCGGGAGTAATCACCTGCAGATTTGCCACTGAAGGTATCGCGGACAACCTCTTCCCGCCACGCTTTACGACGACCTCAGCCGTTGCGGTGTGAAGCCCTTCGTCAGATGCATACTCAAGGCCGCTCACGGTGATTCGAAGCTTCGCGATATTCACTCCAATAAAAAACCGCCCGGAGGCGGCTATTAAAAATTCACTTATCGTTACCTGTGAGTAAACGGAACCTTTCAAGAGTAAAGTTCGCTACATGCCGCCAGGGCATTTCACCGTGCCTAGTCAAACGCATTAGTCTTTGTTCAATAACTACCTGCTGCTCATGCTTTTCGACGTGTGGTAATTTCGAAAGGTAAGAATCCATCAAACCAAGAATGATTTCAGCTTCATTACATAGAGTGTGCAGATTTTCTCTGCTATTACATCTCTCTTCCAGTGCGTTTACTTGGTTGAGAAACCCTGAAACGTATGCATCTGGCATAGTCATATTGCATTCCTCTTGTTGGTTATCAACTAATACGTTAGCCAACAAAATATTTAATGCAATCAATAAATTAATTGACGAATACGTCAATCAAGTCTCGCAACGTTTCACAGCATGACTAACCATTATCCCTTGTCGGAGAGATTCATCATCAGGCGCACTCGCAAATGCGCCTTGTGATGGTCACTGGGGTAGTCCAGGGATCGTTATTTGAAGCTGGCTAGCCAGTGAATTAATTTCAGACAGCAGAGCCGGCTTCGTATAACGCCAGCTTGCCAGTCCAGATCCGCAGAAGCTTGCCATGTCTTTCTTCTGGTCAAACTCATGGCACTTAATGTTTAGTTGTGCACTCAGGCTGTTACGGCGCTGAAGTTGACCAGTAAAGAAATCATCCAGAACTGTGTAAACGCCAACTTCGAATGCCGGGTCAATATATGATGCGTATTTGTAGGCAATAAACCGGTTTGCAAAGGTTCCACCGCCATTACCACGGGTGGATTCTAAATGTATGCCAGGGCTACATTTGGCTAACTCATTGATAAACGCTTGCACTCCGTCAGCCTGGAGAAAGTTTGCCGGCCTGATGCTGTCTATTGCCCTCCCACCAAGAAAGGCTACGTCACCTTTGTTAGCGCGGTCTCGTGCAACCTTCCAGATGTCGGTAAGGCATACCAGCCCTTCATCATTCACTCTTACTGGTTCATTGAATAACGTAATGCTTTTCATGGTCGATTCCTTTTAGGAAGATGAGCCTGTCGCACAGAACAGCCGCCACCCGAGAGGCCGCCATGATGCCAACGGTTGTTCTCAAGCTCAGCTTTCTGAAAGGCTCGGGTTGTTGTTTGCGCGTGCGAGGCGCATAAAAAAGCCCCGCATTAGCGAGGCTGATGTTGCTCTGTTAGCTGAAGTGAATCTTCTTGGGGGTTGTCACTTTCTAAGGTTGCTCTTCACTTCGGTGGTGCAGGTTGAGTAACCCCTCATTGGGTCACCGTTCCGCAGTTGGTTTTCCACGTCTTGTTGTGAGCCAATATCGCCTGCTTGGTCATGTCATCCAGAGCCAACACGTCTGCTCTTGTCAGAATGATTGGCTTAACCCAGTTACAAGCCGTATCAACCACTTCAGTCCTTGCGGGTCCAGTCGCGGAGCAACTCGTCGTCAACAGCGCTACCAGGCATGCGGGAAACAGTCTCCTGTACATCTGCAGCTCCTTTAATGGTTTCTTGCTGGCGTTTAGATACTTCCTGCTGGGACTCGATAGCGGATTTGGTTTCTCTTTCAGTAGCTGAGGCTTCTGCTTTCGCCTTGCCTTTGGAGTGACCAATGCCGAAAGCCGTCATAATGGCAGCAACAATGACGCCGATAATGCCGAGGATGAATTCAATGCTCATGGCTTAGCTCCCGGGTCGATTCCTGCATCCAGCTTCTGTTCGCTCAGGTCTTTGTCTGACGCGATTTTCTTGGCACCGATGTAGCCGGCTGTTGAGAAGCCGAAGTAAGCGATAAAGATTGCTTCGCTCAGCTCGCCTTTGTAGGCCTGCCAGATGAGGATGCCGCTACATACCAGAAAGCCGAGAATGGCCTGAGTGCGGCTTAGCGAAATATTTCCACTGGAACCACGCAGCATGCTTAAGGCGTCCATCAGATTTCCACCCTCTCAAACCAGCCGTAGGCGAACGTCTCGTTAGCCACTCTGGATTCTGCCAGCTCAATATATCGGGCGCCCTGCAGGCTGTTCAGCGCCTTTAGCATCACCTTCTCACCATCCCGGCTGCGTGCCGAAAGGAATGATCGCAGTGCAGTGATAGTGCGCGGGCCAATCTGACCGTCTGCCACGATGTCGGGATAAAGCTTGCCCTGATTGTTGAATACGTTCAGGGATCGCTGGAGAAACTTTGCGGCCACCGATGGACCCATGTTTACGCCGGTGTCGGTTAGCTCTACAGCGATCGCATTATTGACCTGAGAGATCTGGTCGAATCGCGGACCGACCCAGTAATCTGATTCAAGAATATTCAGAGCCTGAGATCTGGTGAGGTCTTTCATGTCACCGGTGTAACCGTGCGCCCTGGCGACAGCCTGAGTGATGCCCCAGTTGGTAGGTCCGCCCTTGTCTGCGGGGTTATTAACGTAACCACCTTCTTTTCCGAGGATGGCGCTAAAGATTTCGTCTTTCGTCATTTGCCCTCATCCTCTTTCACAACCTGCTTTAACTCCTGCTGAGTCGGGAGTTGGTCTATCTGCTTTTTGATTTCGTTAACAACCCGGTCGCGGGCATCTGATTTAGCCAGATATTCTCCACGGAAATAGAAGTAGCCCGAAACGACGCCGCATGCGTAGATGCCGAAAGTAGTCGCCAGGATGACGACGAGCATTTGCCAGGTTATTACGGGGTCGCCATTTTTATCTCTAATCATCGCGATACCCTCAATTCGTTACGCATCTCAGCTATCTGAGCTACGAGATTCATGTTTGATGTGGTCAGCTCCCTGACCTGAGCTTTCAGACTTTCGTTCTGCTCCTCCAGGTGCTTCTGAGAACTTTCGATTATCTGCAGGCGGGCCTGAGTGTCAGCGATCGTCTTCCAGTACTGTCGGATCGTTTCATCCTTCGCGGCATTGTCTGCCCTGAGCTCAGAATTAGTCCTCTCCAGCCGCTCGATATATTTTTCCTGCTTATCGAGCATGTCGATTTGCTGGTTATCGTTAGCGTTCTTTGCCCTGTTGCTTATCCAGTACCGGCTGAAAGCCAGCCAGCCATTAATGCCTACTGACAGAGCGCCGCCCAGCCCGAGGAGTATCTCTTTTGAGAAGTATTCTGCTGCCATAGCCGTCTCCGGCAACCCGGTAAGACCGGCCTATTGCTGTTAGAAGAAAAGTCGCCCGCTGCCACACAGGAAAGGGTGAGAGTCGATGTTGATTGGCAGGGACGAAAACAGAAAAGGCCGCCCTAATGGCGACCCCTTGAAATAGTTTAGTAATGTTACTTACCCGCTACAGGGTATGAGGTGATTCTTATCCCCTATTGAGGATAGAAATAAAAAAGCCCCGCCGACTGGTGAGGTCGCGAGGCTCTTTGGCATCCACATTTATGCAACTGACCGGTAAAGCTGCGATCTGTTCGCTTCACTTCCCGATCATGCCGTTAATGTGCCAGGTCGCATGCCCTTTGTCTTTGGCAATTCGTGCTATTTTGTATAATCACGCAGCGATTTTAGGAATATCCTTCTCCATTTCTCGCTTAATTGCATAAAACATTTCTCCTTCGATGATATCCATCGCCCATTCCATTCTGTTTCGGGCCTCTTTCGGTGTGATGCTGCAGTAATAAATCAGGGATGAGCCGATATTTTGCACGCTCTTGCGCTTGCAGTATCGTAATCTGGCTACGTTCCGAAGCGGGTTATCCCTTCCGAATGTCTTTACCATGACTGATTCAACAAAGGCAGCATCATCTGATTCTTTGGCGAGAGCGATGATGTTTGCCGTTGATGACTGAGGGATAAGCAGGTCACGCGCTTTGCGGAACAGCTCTTCACCTCGCAGCCCCTCACAATGAAGCTGTGACACGATTTTCTCTATCTGCCTGCCCTTCTGTTCACTCCATTCGCATCGCATCATCAGGCGGCCTATTACGTTCACCTCTGCGCGATCGTAATCTTCCCCACCGAGGTGATCGCCCCACACGCCCAGCAAGTGCCTTACCCATGCCTGCTGCGATTTGTTGATGGTCTTCCAGCCATTGCCGAATAACCGGCGCATATCAGCTGCTGTTCTGACGCCTGACAGCCTGACGATTTGCTGATAGTCACGCTCAATGCGCATGCTTCACCCCCATCATCTTCGCCGTGTTGCGGATTATCCGATAGTTGATCTCGTACATGCCGCGCATCTTTAGAATGCGAAGGCGGAGCCACTTCTCTCTGAGGTATTCGGTCATGCTGCACCATCCTTGATGTGCATCCTTGGCTCTCCATCTTTCGGTTCCGGCCATGATCGCGCCATGTTGACCTTCAGCTTTTCCTCCATTGCCGCAATGATTTCTCCATCGCTAATGCCAGCCCGACGCTGAGCATCCCAAAGCAGAAACTGCATATCAGCCCACTCAGATAGGTCATCCACCGCCTCAGCGGCCTCGATCGCTTCTTTCGATAAGTGCTTAAGCGGCCCTACTGGACCAACATCGCCAAAGGTTTTCTGAGACCATTCAGCATGTCGACTGCGAATAAGGTCACGCAGTTGCGCCAGCGATCCAGATGCATAGTTTTCAGTTGTCATGCTGCTTCCTCTCTTTGCTTATTCAGTTCACGCAGAGCCGCCCTGTAACGCGCACGTATGGCGTCCAGCTCCTCTCTGGCGTATCGGTGAGGTTCGTTGTTTGATTCAAGCGCCAGAACGCGCTGAAGGCCGATTTTGGTGATGAGGTTGATGCGGTATGGACTGATGTTGCCTGACTGGTGCGTATTGCACGCACTGCACTGGCTGTGAACGTTGTCCTCATTGAAACGTAACTGCGAAGCCGCTGCAGTTGTCCTGTAATGCCCTGCGTGATAGCTGACCGCTGATGTACTGCCACAGCTGATGCAGATATTCCCGTCCCGCGCCCGAATGTAGTCATTGAATGCTCGCTGGGTCATACTCATCCAGTGGCTTAACGGCTTCACATCGGCTTTGCGTTTGTTCCATGCGGCACGCTGCTCTTTCTCCAGGCGCTTTTGCTTGCGCTCGGACATCTGGTTAGCGAGTTGAATGGCACATTTGGGAGAACAGACGGTCTGGAGGCTATTGCGGGGGGTAAACTTTTCAGGACAGCATTTGCATTTCTTCGGCTTAGGCGGCTTTATGCCTTTAGCCATGCGTCAGCTCCTTCTGTTGTTCGTCTTCGTGCCGGAAGCCGTCGCCGTCGATTGGCATTAGAGTGAACACCGGCGCAACCATTGATTCGCCTTCTTTTGCTGGTCCTAGCGTTCCTGTCATAGGAGATAAAGCAGTTACCTCCCAACTCTCGACAAAATAAGGCGCAGAAATCCCAATAAACCTATCCGTCCTGACAACCTTACCTTTGTTTTCAGGAAACCTGGACTTAATCACCAGCGCCAGTCCGCCCGATTTTAACTCAGCCATTATCTTCCCCTCCGCACATGTTGAAGTTTGCGTCTTTCATCCAGCCGGCAGCGCAGGTATCGCATGCATAGGTTTCCTGCGGTGACAGGCGCACCTCGCAGCCAACGCAGGCAGAAGCACACTGCTCTCCATCGCCAGTAGGAAGATTTGATTGGCTGGTCCCGTTCGTGTTCTTCATATCGGTAATCTACCTCGCAATTTTCGCAGTTAGCCCCGTAGTGATACTTGTCTTCTGAGGTGAGCGTTATGTGACAGCGGCAGCAGCGTTCACGCGGCATTTTCTCGCTCCTTTTTCATCAGGAAACATTCCATTGCGGCACGAAGCGGATTCTGATTTGCAGACATGCAATGCCGGTTAAATATCGCGGCCCACTCATCACGACTTTGGTGGCAGGTCAGGCTAATGTTTTCTTTCTCGATAATCGGCCCGGCTTCAGCCCATGAGTTACAGGGCTGGAATTTCCCTTGCTGCCAGACGCGAAGCATGTCTCTGTCTTCGCATATATTTCCAAATAAGCGCTCGAAAACCTGAAGGTTAATTTTGTCGTCGCTCAATTCGCTGTAATTCATCTTCAGCTCCACATTGGGTTTTTATACTGCCTGCTCGGTATTGGCTCGTTCCGGAACGTAGGCAACAGCGCGCTGACCAGCCAAAGGCGCGGGTCGGTTGCGAGTGTCTTCTGAGTTTTGATATTTCGAGAGGCGTAGCGGGAAAGGAGTTCGTTAGCGGTTTCTGTGTCTACAGGGTCATGAGTGAACCACGATTTCATGGCGCCCCCTTACTGTTGAGAGCAGGCTATCCAGCATCGCCATGTTGAAGCTGCGGCCAAATCCAACGTTGAAGGTCCCCATGCGGTACTGGTAATCGTGGTCAGTGTTGCCGAACTGCTGGCGCTTAATCTTGCTGGCTTCAGTCATATTGTGGAGAGCGACGTGAGCATTACCTCGCTTTGAGGATGTCATTGCACAGGCGCGATCAATAATCTCTTTCGATGTGTGCCATTCTCCATCAGAAAGCACGTCCAGAATTGCAGTGGTTAATTTACTCATTATTTGCTCCTGTTATTTTCGCCCCAGCGCTGAGCCCATTCGATTTCCAACCGGGCTTCGTCGCTGAATTTCACGTTTTGCTCTGTGCCGAACCAGTAGATAGCCTCGATGACTTCAACCATTTCGCTCACGCGCATCTTGCTGGTCCGTGAACCAAACATGACGACGCCGCCGCCGATACCGGGTGCGGTGCGCTGCTGTTCGTTTTTGGATTTCGCTACGAGGGCGGTAATAAGGTCTTTCCAGTCGTCCGGGGTGTACTTCTGCCCATACCATTCAACCTGTCGGGAAAGGTCATGAAGAAGCGGCCACATACGGCGATTCTGATCCGTCGTGCGCTTGCGTTCCTGGATGACTATTTCGAATGGCTTATCGGGATTGGCGGGGAGTTGCTGGATGGCGCTGATGCAGTTCTGTCGGATGTTGTCGCTCCTAAGCAGGAACGTTGCTTTCTCCATCGCGTTTGTCTCGCTTTAATGCGTCGCTGAGTAATTTCCTGACACCATGACTCAGGCTAAGTGTTCCTGCATGCTCCTGGGCAAAGCGACTGATGTCATTTGCCAGCTTATCCAGTTCAGCGTCTGATATGACGTGCTCAGAGCGTTTTAAGGGGATTACGTTGCTCATGCGCCCTCCTGCTTGCTGCGGGCCAGCCAGCCTTGCCATTCGTAGCGTGTCTGGTCCCAGTAGTAATTGCCGTCAGAATCTCGGTCCTGCCAGAATTCCATAAACGCAGCGTCGTTTCGCATGTGCGCCTCAAACCGCTCCCTTTCCAGCTCATCGTTGTTTGTCATCAGAGCCCCCTGGCAGCCAGGCCGCCAAATATCATTGAAATTGTTGATACGACCAAAAGCACGGCTATCTTTTGTCCTTGCGTCACAGCGTGCCAATTCAGGTAGGCCATGCCACCCAGCAGCAGCCCATACATAAATGCCATATCACTGCTCTCCGTTCTGATTGGTGGGCTGCTCCGGGATGATGCGGTAGGCGATGATGTTAATAGTGTATCGTGAGTGCTCCCATCGAAAATCTCTGGCATGGCCTATATCGGTTGAGCCTGTACTCCACCGCACTTCGACAACTCCATCTACCGGCGCAACAGAGCCACCACACCACACAATCCACTGATCACCAGACACAGTGCTATCCGTCACCACTTCACTGTTATCCGTTGTCATCTCCTGCTGCTCCAGTATGGGGAGTGCAATCTCAAGGGCTTGAAGATACATCTCCTCCTTCAGGCTCAGTCCAATCTTGGGGTTCTCCTGAAACGACTTGAGGTCGCGTTGATGCCTGCGTGCGACTTCAGCGGTTAGCTTGTTCATTTTTGACTCCTTTCTTCCTGCTCAAACTCAGCATCAACAATCGTGTCGTGTGCTTCACGTGCCAGCATGTCGATAGCGTGCAGGCGGTCCCGGAACTGCTCCGGCGTCAGGTCGCGCTTCTTAGCCAGGTCGATGATTGCCAGTGTCATGTTGCGTGCCTGACGCATCAGCGGTGGTGTGATTACCAGTTGAATTACCTGTGTCATGCTGCACTCTCCCTTCCCTCAAGCCAGAAGAAAAACGCCCGGTCTACCGTGGCATCCTGATATCCAAGGTGTGATC